>Ga0307427_1000901_pt1 | contig 16489 bp, 15 predicted proteins | sample SalMarWE160190MG_FD_202162 | JGI IMG/M metagenome (GOLD analysis project Ga0307427, IMG submission 202162) | Salt marsh sediment microbial communities from the Plum Island Ecosystem LTER, Massachusetts, United States - WE1603-190 | ecosystem: Environmental > Aquatic > Marine > Intertidal zone >... | reverse complement strand
CTTTGGAGCATTTTGCAGCTGGCTAGACCTTGCGGATTCCACTTGCAAGTGCAACTGAATTCGAGTGACACAGTCCCTATTTCCTGAACCACGGATTAACACTGATGTACACCGATTGATGCAGGTGTCAGTCGTCAGACCGTTCGTAGCGTCGGAACCTGCGTCCGTCATTCCGGCGAAGGCCGGAATCCAGTCAAATAATGGTTGTATACAAATCCTGCCAATCCTCTGGATGCCGGATCAAGTCCGGCATGACAGTATCCGCCCGTCATTCCAACCTGCCTCTCAGAATGCTACGGCACTCAGATCCCCACAATACGTAGACCGTTCGTAGCGTCGGGTCTTGCGCCCGACGTTAAAGTCAACGTCGCACACCCCAGTGCAATAGGATTGCACGGGGCAAGCAAGCTACTCGGGGGGTGTAGTACATCCCTAAACTAATTACTACACCCGCCAAGCTACACAAGCACAATCCTGGTCTTTTGGGTTGTTTGCTTTCCCTATTCAACCATTCAACTGGTTTTGGCTGCCGACTGCTTCTGGACTGGCGACTCCAGACTGTCTTTTCAACCCTACAAACTCAACGAACTCCATGAACTCAAAGAACTCTACGAACCCAAGGAGCTGTTCCAGCGAATTATGGTATGCGTCCCCGGAATTCTATGCTTTTCCAGATCCTATCTATCCGCGCCGTGTGAGGAACATGGGTCCCACCTTGATTCCAGACTGACCATCCGCATTCTGTACTCCGAAAACTAGGGTTTCATCTTCGTACAGCAGGCCATGCATTTTGTATGCGGTGTGGGAGAGCTTTTCCAGGGAATGAGTGAAGAACCATTCGATCAGGCAATGCAATGCTCCTCCTTGATAGAAAATGTAGGTGATATTGAAGTCCGGACCATACTCCCCGACGTAAGGCTGCAATTCCTCAGGAGTCTCTTCACATGTTGGTTCAGAAACACGGTTCCAGCACACTCCTTGCCACGCGAGGGATGGTGAGATTCTCTCGCCAGTTCCTGGTGGTGCAAATGAGACCTCAAGGTGAGGGTATTCAGAACCGGGACCAAATACGCGACCGTTCACCAATAACTGGTATTCAGAGAGCGGTTGAATTCTGAGCGGCATTCTACTATCTATAATGTAAAGTCTTCCGTTCCTGGACTTTACCTCCACGGTTTCCCTTGTATCCCCCCTGCGATAGAACCCTGTAAAGGCTATCAGTTGTTTCTCCGTTAGAGGTTGAAACATGACCGGGTCAGAGGGCTGCTTCCCCATCCCTTTTGCTGCAAGCATTAATCGCAGAGCGTACTGACTGACGCGTGAGAGAACGGCATTCGTTCCGTCGAGAGTCGAGCACATCACAATGCCGAGTTGTGCCTCTGGAAGAGCCATGCACTGAGTTGAGAATCCATAGACAGCGCCATTGTGACCAATGGTTTTCCATCCATCAAGAGTTCCAACCCCGAATCCCAGACCATACCCAAACCCAGGCCTCCCTGTAGAAGACTGCAGCTCCCACATTGAGTGAAGGGTTTCGGTCTTGAGAATTGGTTTCCCGTCTATTGCATAACCTCCTCGCAGTAGAACCTTGAGGAATTCAGCCATATCCGGAACCGTCGCGAAAAGGTTCCCGGCTGGAGGCCCTCCCATGTCGAAAAGGGGAGCTGGGAAGTCACCCTGTGCATTCCACATTTTTGCCGGTGCTAAATTGGCTTCCAACTCAGCCGTGCGCGTAAAGCTGCTGCTGGCCATACCTATTGGGTCAAGGACGTTTTCCTGCACATACGCGCTGAAGCCCCGCCCGGTGATGAGCTCCAAGGCCCTTCCCACTATAGCCATGCCTGTATTCGAGTACTTGAACACTTTAGCCTTGGGATCTTCGGCAAGTGTTGATGAGCTTACGCTGTCCACCATGGCTGCCAGGGAGGGTGCATGATCATCAAAATAGTGCCCCACTGTGGGCTCACGGACTATCCCTGCTGTGTGACTCATCAATTTACGGAGCGTTATGGCATCCTCCTTGGTAGTTCCAATCTTAGGATCAACAAAAGGATTCTCAGGACGAAAACCGGGGATATAGGTTGAGATGTCCACATCAATGTCAACTTGGCCGTTCTCCGCTAACTGCATCATGGCAATCGTGGTGAACATCTTTGAACAGGACCCAACACGAAATACCGTTTCATTGGAAACTGGATCGGTTTGCGTGCTTGCTCTAGCAGGAATGTGGCCAGTGCATACCGTCTGGTTACCATCGACAAGAGCATACGAAATCGATGGAATCGTCTTATCATCAACCTCACGTCGGAGCACTTTCTCCAAGCTGTCTTTAGCAAGCGCGTAATCGTTGGTCATTGACTCCCTCCTAATCTTACAGATTCTGTCCAATAATCTATTAGAATTCTCTGATCTACTTCATGTTTGAATTGGTTCATTTCTCGGAAGCCACAAATGTGTTATTATGCACATCTCTGAATAGCATCCGATGCTGGCACCAAATCCCGCCCGTTAAACCAGATCCACCTTTGGGAACGGCACCTGAACCGCCCGTTCATTGTAACCGTCTGAAAAGCATGGGCGTTGCTGCCAGCAGACCAATCGTCTGAAAAGCGTGAAAGGCTTCCAAGACAGTTTCCCCTTGTACCACAATCGTTCTTGCGTCCAATCGCTTTGTTCCTGGACAGATTTCCGCGACGTCAGCCATCTCGGAATCTGTAAGTTCGATTTCGAGCCGTGCAGGTAGATCGGTTTGAAGAGGTCGAGCCGTATCGAGGTTTGTCAAAGCTCTACGCACCCCACTCTTAATCATTTCGCCCGTGACATCGGGATGTAGACATTCAACCGCAGTTCTCCCTACCGCCTTTTTTACTGGTGCTGTTTCAAGCCACGTACCAATAGAGGTCTTGGCAAGCTCGCATACCGTCTCGTCGCCGCTTATGAAGACCACAGGGACGTTAAAATGGCCTGCTATCACAGCGTTTAGCTCCGGCTCCCCTACTTCGGTACCGTTGAGACTTACACGGCTGACAACCCCACCAAAAAATGTGTGATCAAGGGCCCCATGTAGTGTACCCATCCTAGCATGGTACCCAATAAACAATGCTGCATCGGTTCCCTCCACACCTTGCATCATGACAAGAGGTTTGGTAAACCCTGAGATCAGGCGAGCTTTTGGATTGAGCTTAGCAATGGGAAGGTTGGTCATCGTGTCATGTGAGTCGTTCACGATGATCTCCTCACCGCCTGCCTCCAGGGCTCCCTCGATGGCTGCATTGGTGTCCGCAATCATGCGTTCGCGAGCCTCTTGATACTCGGGCTGCTTACGCATCACGTGTGACCAGGTAGCAACACCTGTTATGCCCTCCATGTCAACCGAGATAAATACTTTCATCGTATTGATCCTCCTATACCTCATTTCTCTTGTAGTTCACGATGCGGCTAGGCCTTTTTTCCACGCATCCGCGGGTCAAGGATGTCACGTAGGGCATCGCCCACCAGGTTCCACGCCAGCACAAACAGAAAGATCGCAGCACCTGGGTAAACGAGTGTGTACCAGAACGCGAACGGGTTCCCGCCCTTCCCTATGATCCAGTTCCGCGCAAGTGCGATCAGCTGCCCCCAATCGGCGTAGCCCACCTGCGTCCCCACTCCGAGGAAGCTCAGTGCCGAGGCCGCCAGGACCATGGATCCCGTATTCATCGTCGCCGAGACCAGAACCGGGTAGAGGGAGTTGGGGAGGATGTGCTTGCGGATCAGCCGCAGATCGCTGGCTCCACACGCGCGGGCGGCTTGGATGTAGTCCAGCTCCTTGATGTGCAGAATTTCGCTGCGAATCAAACGCGCGTACCCCATCCAGCCAAAGCTAACGAGCGCAATCATCATCTGATAGAGACCCTTTCCGAGGATCGTCGTCAGCACCATCGCTGCGATCAAGAACGGGAACGACATGAACACATCGACCACCCGCATCAGTAGCTCATCGACGATACCCCCATAGAACGCGGCGATCGACCCAACGATCATTCCGATAAGTACCCCGATCACCACCACTCCCAATCCTATCTTGAATGCCGTTCTCGTCCCCCACACCAGGCCGTAGTAGATATCGTACTGCCCCTGGGTCGTGCCGAGAGGATGCTCAGGGGAAGGCGCGCGGGGCATTTGCCAGAACCCGCTTCGTGGCATCTGGTAAGGACTTATCTGATACGGCTCACGCTGGGTAATCACTGAGGCCATGCTCCCGATTACGATGAAGAAGAGAAGGAGGATTACGCCAGTGAGAGCGAGTTGGTTCTTCAACAAGTAGCGGATCGTCTTCATGGAATCAACCCAGCTTGACCCGCGGATCGAGGTACGCGTACAATAGATCCACGATGAGGTTCACGAAGACGAGTATTACCGCGAAGTAGAGGGCAAATCCGAGCACCGCAGGGAAATCCAGATTCTGAGCGGCCCTGGCAGCAAACTGTCCCAAACCGTGATAATCAAAGATCGTCTCCGTGATGACCAGTCCCCCCATCAATTGCGCCACGATGATTCCCGCGATCGTCGTCACAGGAAGCAGTGCGTTCCGCCGCGCGTGTCGGTTCTGAACGACCTTCTCGGCCAGTCCCTTGGCTCGCGCCGTGGTCACGTAGTCTTGCCGCAGCGTCTCCAGCATGCTCGATCGCATGATCCGCACCATCCCCGCCCACCAAACGTAGGCGAGTGTGATCACAGGCAGGACCAGATGCCTCAACGCGTCGAGCAGCACGCGTCCGTTGCCGTTCAAGATCGCATCAAGGATGTTCATCCCGGTGTAGCGGTGAAACGCCTCGGAGGTGACCTCCATGGTGGCCCAGTGGCTCAGCCGCCCCGCAGGGAACCAATCGAGCCACGCGTAGAAGATCATCAGCACGAGAAGCGCAAACACGAAGGTCGGAAACGACCATCCAAGGATCGTGAAGACTCTGATGGAGTGATCGATGGGCTCGTTGTGATGGACTGCTGCCTTTGTGCCGAACCAGATAGCTCCGAGTACAATCGGAAGCATCGCGAGCAGACCAAGTTCAGCGGTGGCGGGGAAGAGATCCATCAAAGCTTGCCCCACCGGCATGCTATATGATTCCGCCCAGCCGAGGTTTCCCCGGAACAGGTTACCGATCCAACGACCGTACTGAATGACGAATGGATCGTCGAGACCGTACAGCTCGATCTGGTCCTTGATGAACTCCGCTCCTCCCTTCATGAAGCCCGCATCTGGTGCGTAGACGGCGACACGCTGGGTGGGAGTGAGGAGCATCATCATGGAGAAGATCAGCAGTGAAAGGCCAATGAGAACCAGAGGGAGGAACAGCAAACGTCTAACAACATAAGTAATCATTGAGGCGCGTCCTTTCGTCTGAAGTAGGTGCTATCGGGTGGCGGCCCTTAAGATGACTCCCCGGGGATTCCCCTCGGGGAGTCGGACCAATTCGCAATGAGGAGCAGTCTACTCCTCCTTGCTGATTGGATAGAAGTATTTCGCTCCGTACGTGATCGAGTTGTATGTGAACCCCTTGACGTAGTCCCAGTGTACCGCGGTATCGAAAGCTTCCCACAGGAAGAGCGACGTAGCGTATTCGTGGCTCATCTCCTGAAGCCGGGCGTAGATCGGCTCTCGCACAGCGGGATCGATCTCATTCCACGCCTGCTCTAGGAGTGGATCGAACTCGGCCGCCATCAGCTCCCTGTAGCCGTCGCCACAGAAGCTGGCGACAAGCCCGGTGCTGTCGAGGTAGTACGTCGCAGCACCCAGCGGGCCGCCGGGGTCGGAGTAGTCGGGACCCCAGCCTGCATAGGTCATTCCAACGTCCTCAGCAAGGGAGCCCCACAGGTGCTCAGTATACGAAGACCACACGAGAGTTTGGATCTCCAGTTGGAAGTTGGGATTAATGGCCGCCAGTGACTGCTGCAAGATCCCGAGAACCGCCTCATTGACAGTACCCGGTGTGCAGATCGCGACCATCTTGAATCCTTTCTCCCACAGCTGGCCGTCGTATGCCGCCCTGAAGTGCTCCTCTGCCTTCTCAGGATTGTAGCTATAGATAGGGCTGTCATCATGGTAGCCCATGATTCCGCGGACCGTTCCACCGCGTGCTTGCACGGTGTTCCCAAGGAGAATCTGCTCAAGCATCGTGCCGTAGTCATACGCGTAGCAGAACCCTTTGCGAATATTGGTGTCCGCAAAGAAGTCGGCCGGGATGCCCTTCCCATCAAGCTTTCCACTTCCGATGAACGCGCTGGGTTCTCTGATAGGCCACACGAAGAACAGGTTCCGCGTAAAGACAGCGGGCAGGTTCCTGGACACTGTGACGCCGTCAATCGCGTCCATTTCATCGAGGAACTCGGTCGGCACTTCAATAAAGTCTGCGTCACCGGCCTCGAACTCCAATCGGCGCGTCGTCCACTCGGACACGCTGCGGACGACGACTCTCTCAAGCGCAGCCGCACCGCGGAAGTAGTTCTCGAACCGCTTCATCACCCACTTCTTTTCGCCACGGTCCCACGATTCGATCATGAACGGGCCGCTGCCATTCTCCACCTGGTACAGGGGGTCGTCTTCAAGAGCCGGCTTGTGGTAGTCGATCCACGTTTCTGCGGTGCCCGGCCACGCCCCTTGTGCAATGGCCCACTCCTTGTCGATGATCGTTGTGCCGAACGGGAGCGCCGCGAGGCCCAGCGTTGCGGGGAACGAACGGTCGAGTATCAACTCAAACGCCCCCGGCTTGACGATGAGGTGCCGCGAGAGATCGTCATACGCGGCTGCGAGACCGGCTGCGTCCACGTCCTCGAAGCTGTCCACGCCGGCAAGTGCGACGGCGATCTGCTCTATGTCGGCGTACGCATTCCCGGTGACCATCGCCGTGACCGCATTAGCCATCCAGGACTTCCCCTGGATCATTGCCCGCATCCACGAGTATTTCACGTCCTCGGCAGTTATCTCACCATAACCAGGAACGATGTTCGCCTTCTCAGTAGCCGAAAGCTGGTCGTAGTACTTCCATTCAATTGAGCCGTCAGCGCCAGGAACCCCTACCTGATGGCAGTAAACACTTTCTTGAATCGGGAACGTGTAGAAGACCCGTCCATCGGGTCTCTGCGTGATCAGCCCGTTGTCCACTGATGGGACGACACTTGCTATGCCCGGGATGAACACGGATATCTGGTCTTCATAGTAGTTGAGCAGTCGATCGTAGCAATTGAATGACGGGTAACTTCCCGGCGTACTACCAACGTAGGCGGGATCAAGGGTCCTGATGTCAGATGCCCAAAGGAAAGTGAGAGTGTCGGGATTCTTGATTTGCGCAAACGCAAGTACTCCGATAGAAAGAACCAAACAACAAAGGCAAATAACCAACCTTTTCATAGTCTAACCTCCTTACTCCCTTCCTATTTATAATTGTTGCCAATTACCTGATGTCTTCTCCTGACAAATACTGTAACCACCTCCTGGATATTGCCTTCTGTCTCTTTGTGAGATTCAATATATCACCGAGAGACATCTAAATCAAGATAGCGCGGTGGGAAGTTGCACCCGAGGGACACAGACTTCATCTCACGCTGCTCCCTGAGGAATCATGGTATGGGTCCCCGGAATTCACCGCGGTGTTCATTTGCAAGACGTGACCCCGTTCATTTTGCTGGCAAGCAGCGACGACAGCGCCAGTTGAAAAGAGTGTCCACTGTGATTATTATGTAAGCACAGTTGGAGGTATAAGATGAAGGCACGGTTAGTTCGCATCGGTAATTCCAGAGGTGTTCGGCTTCCCAAGCTGTTGATTGAGGAAGCTGGTCTCACTGAGGACGTTGAACTTCAGGTACAACAAGGAAAGATCGTTATCTCGCGGGTTTCTCGCGTTCGTGAGAGGTGGGCTGAAGCGGCAAAAAAGCTCGCCGCTCGAGAAGAAGACCGACTTCTCGATCAACCCACTGCAACGCACTTCGACATTGAGGAGTGGAACTGGTGAGAGTTCCCGAAGTACATCGAGGCGACGTGTACCTAGTCAACCTTAATCCTACTCGTGGTCAGGAAATTCGGAAGATGCGCCCGTGCTTGGTGGTTTCTCCTGATGAACTCAACGATCATGTCCAGACTCTCATCGTAGCGCCATTAACCAAGGGTAGCTACACATACCCTTTTCGGGTTGCCTGTCGTTTTCAGGGTAAATCGGGTCATGTGGTTTTGGATCAGATTCGCACAGTAGATCGGGAGCGCTTGGTCCGGCACCTAGGGGCGCTATCGCCTCAGTCGCTTCAACGGTCACTTCTGGTTCTCCAGGAGATGTTTGCCTCCTAGGAGACAAGGCGGAGCTGCGCTTCTCTGCCACAAGTCACTGCTGATCAGTGATTAGTGTCTGTTCGAATTGCGAGTGACACAAACCTCATTTCAGCCTGCTCCTAAGGAATTAGGTGAGAAGCAGGAATCAGGAAGAAAGGAAGCTATCAGCCGTCGGTTCTCAGACCGTTCGTAGCGTCGGAAAATAGGGACAAGGGTGCGGAGGTGGGGAGGAGCAGGGGGAGCGGAGGAGCAGGGGCGCGGAGATCATTCGTCATGAAACACAACGTCGCAGGCCCCAGTGCAATAGGATTGCACGGGGCAGGTAAAGTACTCGGGGGGTGTAGTACATCCCTAAACTAATTACTACACCCCCCAAGCTACACAAGCACAATCCTGGTCTTTTGGGTTGTTTGCTTTTCCTATTCAACTATTCAACTGGTTTTGGCTGCCGACTGCTTCTCGACTCCTGGCTATGTTTCAACTCAACGAACTCTATGAACTCTATAAACCCAACAAACCCAACCGACTCCCGACTCCCGACCCTAGACTCTCGACTGTGGGCTCTCGCTTTTCCCGCTTAACCATTCCCCTACTTAACTGCTTCTGCTCAGCAATTCTACGAACTCAACGAACCCTACAAACTCAACGGACTCCATGAACTCAAAGAACTCTACGAACCCTACGAACTGTTCCACCGAATGATGGTATGCATCTCCGGAATTGTGAGGGAATCCGCGACGGGCCACTCGCTCACGAGATGAAACTTGTAAGTAAACAGATCTCAGAAGTACGTTAACTGCCAGACCACGGATCCAGTGGCCTCTTTCAATCATTGCCGAGGAGAGGAGCTGCTCGCTCTCCCATGACCTGGATGACAATCTCTCTTCTTCGTGGTCTGGTATCCCAGTTGATGGCTACGATCTGTTGCCAGGTTCCCAATATCAACTCACCTTCAGTAAAAGGAATGACCAAGCTTGGGCTCATGATGGAGGCCTTTACATGGCCCCGACCATTGTCATCACCCCACCGCTTGTGGTGCTCGTATGGGATATCGGCCGGAGCGATTCGCGCAAGCGCCTCGGGTAGGTCATTCTTCACTAATCCAGGCTCGTACTCAATGGTCGTGATTGCGCCGGTTGAACCGGGCATAAACACGGTCACTATCCCTTCAACAAGCCCCGTTTTCTTAAGCTCTCCCTGTACCTGGCCCGTGATATCGTTCATGCCGCCGTCTGCTGATAGCTTGACAGAAATCCTTGAAACCGCCACTTTGAACTGACACCTCCTCAATGACACTATCGGATTCATTTGGTTGTTACATTGTGTCATGCCCAGACTCTTATGACAAGAACTCGTTGCTTGTGCAGCGGATCGTATGACACGTCACTTGCTGCGCAGCGGTATCCTTGTCATCGAACCCTGGTTCACTCCTGAAGCTTGGCATCGAAGTAACCTACGATCCTAATGGATTGATAGGTAGGGGGTTGTTCATTGAAGGCGCCCGTAATAAACTGCTAAGATGAGTTTACACTAAGCTTTCGTTGGTACATCGGGCTTCAAAGGAGTTACCCCTGAATTCGATGGGCATAGGCCTCATCTGCGGTCCTCTTTTGCTGGATTTTAAGACCCTATCTACGTAACCTTCTTAATCTCGGATCCATTATGTCTCTAATCCCATCGCCTAGCAGGTTAAACCCCAAAACCGTAGTAAAGATCGCTAGCCCAGGGAAGGTTGAAACCCACCATTGGCCAGGAAGGTAGTTTCTTCCCGCGGTTACCATGACCCCCCATTCCGGGGTTGGCGGTTGAGCACCGAGGCCCAGGAAGCCAAGGCTTGCAGCCGTGCGAATGATGCCTCCCATCTCCAAGGTCGCCTGTATTATGACTGGTGAGAGACTCATTGGCAGGACGTGTCGGAGCAAGATGCGCCATCTCCCAGCCCCCATCGCTTTCGCTGCCTCAACGTAATCCTCTTCCCGAATCGCGATCGCTTTACTGCGAGCCATCCTGGCAAAGAAGGTCCATTCAGTCATGGAGATGGCAATGACAACGTTCTGAAGACTTGGCCCAAGAGCCGATGAGATCGCCATTGCCAAGATCAGTTGTGGGAAAGCCATAAACATATCCGTTACCCGCATAAGAGAATTATCGATCCATCCCCCTAAGTAGCCACAAAGTATCCCGATGAACGTCCCTGTTACACCTGCAAGTCCGGCAACGATTATTGATATCCTCAGGGATATTCTGGCCCCGTAGAGCAGCCTGCTTAGGACATCCCTACCTAATTGATCGGTGCCTAAAGGATGGGAGGCACTGAGCCCTCCTAGTTTCTTTAAAGGTTGAGTAGCAAGGGGATCATAAGGGGATATGTGAGGGGCAACTATAGCTGTTATTACCAAGGCTACGATAATTACCAAGCCAGCCAGGGAGAGCGGATTGCCTTTTAGAGCTTTCCAAACATCTATGAGAAGTGACTTATTCGCTTGAGGCTTAACCATATCTTATCTTTGGATTCAGATAAGCGTACAATATATCCACGATCAGGTTTGACATAGCGTAGAGCAGAGCTATCAGAATCGTTGAACCCACTACAGCAGGGAAATCGATCGACAGAAACGCATTGGTGGCATAACGGCCTAGTCCTGGCCAAGCGAATATCGTTTCAGTGATTATTGAGCCCTCTAGGAGCCTACCATAAGTGATTCCTGCTATCGTAATAACTGGAAGCATCGCATTCTTCAGAGCATGTTTCATCACTACGACCACTTCCCTTAAGCCCTTTGCCCTGGCGGTGTTGGTATAATCCTCACGCAGAACGTCCAGCATGCTCGATCTGGTGATCCTGGATATGGCAGCGATCCCATAGAAGGAAAGGACCACAGCTGGCATGACCAGATGTTTAACGGCGCTGACAAAGGCGTCAAACCTTCCTGCTATCAAACTATCCAGGGTGATAAAACCGGTAACCCAGGGAGGCCGGGACATATAATAGGGCAGCTGTCCAGCTCCGGGGAGCCAGCCGAGCCTATAATAGAGTAACAGGAGTAACAGCAGGCCCAACCAGAATACCGGCATGGATATACCTGACAAAGCAAATACCCTTGAAATATGGTCAGTCAATCCCCCACGCTTGACAGCAGAGATGATACCTAAAAGGATCCCAACGATGATGCTTAGGATTGTCGCCGTGGTAGCCAGCTCAAACGTCGCAGGAAAGAAATGAGTCAAATCACTTAATACTGGCTTCCCTGTGCTGATTGAGATGCCAAAGTCACCCTGAAGTAACCGCCAGACATAGATACCATATTGTTCGGGTAAAGTTTTGTCGAGGTTCCACTTGGTTCTGAGTTCCTCAATCAACTCGGGTGGTGCTTGCCCCCCCAGCATAGCTGCGACGGGGTCAGCTGGGATCACATGGGAGATGAAAAATATTATCGTCATCACTCCGAATAAGACAAAGACCATCCACAACAGTCGCTTAAGTAAGTAATTTATCATTTCTTTAGCATATGTGAAGAGCCCCCTGATTTACGAGTGTCTCATAAACCAGGGGGCATTAGTCTTGCTTGCGCCTTTTCAACTACTTATTGTTTAGATACTGAGCGAAGTTCTGTGTAGTACCACATTGGCGGTATCTGGAGACCAGTAACGATATCCCTCATAGCAGCCTGCTTGATAGGGTTGTGGAAGAGCACGTAAGGTCCCTCTTCCAGAACGATCGCCTGTATCGCCTTATACATGACCTCCCTCTTCCGGGCGTCCCTCTCTCCTGCCGCCTGCTCCACCCAATCGGTGACACCGCTCACGTACGCGTTTCGCCAAGCAATCTGCCTGACTTTTGCGTCTGGTCCGGTGGTCCTGCAATGCGCAAAGGGTGCTGCCTGGGCGCTCGGGTCAGCATAGTCGACTCCCCAGCGAATGAGGACCATCTGATGTTGCTGAGCTCTGTAGATGTTCAAAAGCTGCGCATAGACCATCGCAATTACCTTAACATCGATGTTGATCTTCTTCAGATCCTCTTTAACCTGCGCTGAGATATCCGGATAGGGTGGGTCAGTACGGGTGAGCAACTCGACCTCGAAGCCATCTTCGTACTCCGCCTCTTTCATCAGTTGTTTGGCCTTCTCGATGTCCTGATAGTAGGAGAGGTCAAGGTGCGAGAACATCCCCACGGGCATGATGACGGGGCATTTCAACGCTGCTCCTGACATGATCCCCTCGGTGATCGCCTCATAATCAATTGCCCACCTGACGGCCTGTCTTACTTTAATGTTACTGAAAGGCTCATAGCTGCAGTTCATCGCCGCATAGTGGTAGTAGAAGGTTGGCGTCTCGAGGATTCCTATCCCCGCCTTGCCTCTTAGATCGTTGACCATCTCGGGGAGGAGGTTCCAAGCGATGTCGATATCGCCCTTTTCCAGGGCAAGCTTCTGAGCGGTCGGCTCGGGTAGATCCTTGATGATGATTGTCTTTAAGGACGGGGCGCCAGCCCAATAATCGGAGAAGGCTTCAAGCACAATCTGATCCCGCTTTATCCACTGCTTTAGGATAAAGGGGCCAGAGCCTGCATCGTGCTCTGCCAACCAGGTTACAGCTAAGGGATCGTCAGTAGTGGCATGTTCTTCCACCACAACAGGATCAAGGATAGAAGCAATCCCCTGATATCCGAAGCATGCAGCGACCAACATCTCGCCCAGGGGAACCTCGGTCTTTATAGATACGGAGTAGTCACCGACTTTCTGGATCATCTCCTGTTCAGGCACGAATTGCTCCGTGATCCAGATCGGTGGTTCATGGCGCTCTAACGCCCTTCTCAACGAGAAGACAATCGCGTCGGCGTCTACTGGGTTTCCGCTGTGAAATAGCGCGTTCTTTCTAATGTGAAAAGTCCAAGTAAGGCCATCCGTTGATACTTCCCAAGATTCTGCTAGGCCTGGTTCAATTTTCTCAAAGGCCGCAGTTCCCCCAATGAAGTTCACTAATTGGTCGTACACCTGTTCCAACACAAATCCGCCTTCAAATTCGTACACTCTTGCTGGGGCAAAATCGATGATTGGCTCATGGCTCATGCCAATTATCAACATATCCGCCGGGATTTGTGCCAAACTGGGTATAGCCAGTAAAGCTGTCGCAAACAGTGTCACCATAGCCAGTCTAATCACGTTCTTCAACCTACACCTCCTTTTGTCTCTCACTCTCCTCGAATTGCTCCCTTAAAAACAGTATCTTTTTTCTTCTATTTAACGTTAACCCTCCTTTATCTTACCTCATCTTCTAGCCTAACCTACCTTCTTGTAACCTGAGTCATTCCACCTCCTCTTTTAATACAGTATAAATTCAATTATATGCTTGCAGTCACTGGTGTCAATTCAAGGATTTCATACGCCATAAGATTGTGGGCCGGAAAGGAGTAGCAATTGATTCACGCCCTGCAGGGGTTCAAACCTAGAAGCAATGTACCGCAGTAGACCCCAATCGCCCGTAACTTCACAGGGCTACGCACCCCTAGAGCCATACCCCCGTCTGTCTCTCCAGTTGAGATGGCAGATAGACGCCTGCCTGTCCTTCGGACGCAGACAAACACAGGCAAGCCCGTCAAGTAGACATTCTACTTGACAAAGGAATAGCCTGCCCTGCCTGCCCCGTGCAATGCTATTGTGTCATGTATTTCACAGGGCGAGCCCTGTGAAATCTTCTTCTGTTCTACATTTCACGGGGCCTGCCCCGTGCAATCTTTTTCTGATCTGTATTTCACGGGGTGAAGTGAGTTTAGTAGTTATACTTCTGCAGTGCGCATCACCTGTAAAATTCAATGCTAGACCGCACATACCGAGGTAAGCCCTCCGATGTCCGGGGAGCTCACCTCGGAACTTCAGGCCTAAGCTATCCGTAGGATCTCTTTCGCCCGAGCGACGTTGTCCACAGTCAGGACGAGCTTATTTCGCTCCACGCCAGCGTACAAAGACTGCACATTTATCCCGTCATCTTCCAGCCGACGGAGTAGCGTGGCCAGCTCTCCTGGGTGATTGGAAATCTCAATGACCAAAGCTTGGTTTTCCTTGAAGTCCACTGCAAGGTCCTGCAAGATCCTCTGCGCCTCGCCAGGGTCATCGATAGCGAGACAGATCAATCCTGTGTCTTCCGACCCTAGGCCAGTAATCCCGTCGATGTTAACACGGGCCTCGCCGAGCGCTGAGGCAATCTTTGCAAGGGCTCCGGGCTGATTCTCCACCGTGAAACGCAACTCCTTCATCGTCGCCACCTCCTTCTGTTCCATTATAGTCTTCTCGTAGTCGGTCGAGCAAGCCCGCGCATTGACTCATCTAAAATGTACTCCAAACCGTATCGTTGCCTCACCCAAGAAATGTACTCGAAATGGGAGGTTTACCCCGTGGAACAAGGGAGACTTGCCCCGTGGAATAAGAAAGATGGAGATATTGCATGGGGTGAAGGATATTCCACGGGGTGACGTTACAGTTGTCTCCTAACACAGTGATTCTGTGAGAGAGGAGACAACGATGTCACTAACGATGAAACAAAAGCAGGCGGTTACTAAACAACTGGCGCTCACTTACAAACGAGGAAGAAAGAAACAGAAGGGGAAGATCCTTGACACGGTGATCGAGCTGGAATGCGAGGGCCACAGAGACCATCTCAGGCTGCTCCTTGAGGAATCAACCTAGAAGCAGGTATTAGGTACCAGATATTAGGTATCAGTGTTCAGGAAAAGCAGCCGATAGCTATCAGCCGTCAGTTCTCAGACCCTTCGTAGCGTCGGGTCTTCGCCCGACGTTAACGATAGGAACGCGTAGACCGTTCGTAGCGTTGGAAAATAGGGACAGGCAACTTTCTGACTTGGGGTCGTTAGAAACCAGCCAGTCTCTGACCAGCAACGGCGCAGACAAGCTACGACCCTACACAAGAATACATAGACCGTTCGTAGCGTCGGAAGATTAGGAACACGGTATGTAGTTTGTGGCAAGTAGTGAGTGGTTAAGGAAACCGTTGCATTCGTCATTCCGGCGAACCCTGGATCGGGGTCCAGGACAGGCCCTGGTGAAGTAGAAAATCAGGGTCACTTCACAGGGCAGGCGCCGGAATCCAGCGTAGTAGTAGCTTTACGTTACTCACCACTGTTGTTTGGCTCATCACGGTTTCTCGACTCCTGGCTAGGTTTAAACTCAACGAACTCTATGAACTCTATGAACCCAACAAACCCAACCGACTCCCGACTCCCGACTATCTTTTCACCCATCACACGTTACTCATCACGATTTAGAGGTATGCATCTTCGGAACTCCCCGAGATATCTTGATTCCAAGAAGCCTCCCTATTGCAAAGGAAGTTCTTTCACAAACCAAAACTCAACGCGTTCCTTCCCCAATCTCGGTCTTGCAGTGTAGGTAATTCGCCCCAACATGTGATAGAATCAAGAGGATGAAGACCAGTAAGACAAGAAGCATCAAGAGCTATGTTCTCCTTGAGCTAGGGGAGCTTCTCCTGATAGTTGTCTTTCTCATTGTGGTCTGCCGGTTTATCCATATACCGCTCTGGGTTGGCATAGCTATCCCTGCAGGCAAGTTTCTCAAGTTCATCCTCGTCTACCCTTTTGTCCGCCGGTCTGTCAGGCAGCCCGTCTATTCAGGGGTCGAGAGCTTGATCGGCGCGCAGGGATTAACCGTGGAAACAATCGACCCTGAGGGCTACGTCAACGTTCGGGGTGAACTCTGGAGAGCAGTCAGTAGCGGCATAGCCATCCCCAACGGTGTTGAAGTCGAGGTGTGTGGGCTCGACAAGGCTAAACCGGTCGTCAGAGCGGTCGGATAGGTTTAACCGATACCTTTCCTTCGCTCCTTACACTCCTGGGGATCGTCTTTCTTGTTGGGAGCCTCTCTTTCAGTCTAGGAGGCGCTGCCGCTATCGAGAGCCTCCTTTTCCTTTGAATGCGAGGGACATAGACCTTACTTCAGGCTCCTCCTTGAGGAATCAAGTTAGAAGCAGGTATAAGGTACCAGATATTAGGTATCAGTGTTCAGTTATTCAGAAATAGCTTTCAGCCGTCAGTTCTCAGACCGTTCGTAGCGTCGGAAAATAGGGACAAGGGTGCGGAGGTGGGGAGGAGCAGGGGGAGCGGAGGAGCAGGGGCGCGGAGATCATTCGTCATGAAACACAACGTCGCAGGCCCCAGTG
>Ga0307427_1000899_pt1 | contig 16526 bp, 17 predicted proteins | sample SalMarWE160190MG_FD_202162 | JGI IMG/M metagenome (GOLD analysis project Ga0307427, IMG submission 202162) | Salt marsh sediment microbial communities from the Plum Island Ecosystem LTER, Massachusetts, United States - WE1603-190 | ecosystem: Environmental > Aquatic > Marine > Intertidal zone >... | reverse complement strand
ACCGCATCCATGGAGACGGTGGCCCCGGTGGAGTCGAGGCAGATGGTGGAGCCCTTGGCGCCGTGCTTGATGATCGCCTTGACGCCCCTGACGTGCTCGTCCAGCCTCTCCATTACCTGCCTGGGGTCGCTGGTGCCCAGCAGGTTCTCGTACTCCAAGTGGTTCAGTATGAAGTAGTCCGTGTTCCTCAGGGTAGGCAGGAGAGTCTCCAGCCCGTGCTCCGCGTAGACCCCAGGGTCCCACATGACGGTGACGCCGTGCTCCCTGCATGTGGCGGCGAGCGCCTCGGCGGCCTCTATGGGCGGGTCCATGATGACGCAGACGCTGGCACGCTTGATGAGGTCGAGGCGCTCCCTGTCGCGGAAGTGTCTGCCCGTGATTCTGAGGTTGGCGCCGAAGTAAGTGTGTATCTCGTTGGCGCCGTCGGCGCTTATGCTGATGTAAGCCTGCCCGGACTCCTCGCCGGGGACGATGAGGACGCCGCTGAAGTCAACGCCCTCCTCCCCGAGGATGCGTATCTGCTGCTCCGCGATGGGGTCCTCCCCCAGCGCCCCGATGAACGCGACGCGTCCAGGACCCAGCAGCCGCGCCGCGGCCACCGCCACGTTGGCGGCGGTGCCCCCCGACACACGGTGTATCTCCCTCACGGGGACCTCCTCACCCGTTCGGGGGAGCCTCTCCATGAATAGGTTGATGTCCCAGTTTATGGCGCCGCAGCAGATGAGGTCGACCATCTAGCCTCTGGCCACCCTGTCCATTATGAGCCTGTGGAACCGCTCCGCGTCTACCTCGACGATCACCTCGGCGTTCGCCTCCTCCTCCACGATCCTGTGGGGTCGGCGCTCGACGACGGTCATGCCCTTGGTCAGCTCACCGCAGGTCTCCACATCCACCCTGCATCTCCGGGTCCGGAATATGGTGGGGTCGACTAGGTACGCCACGGCCATGGGGTCGTGGAGGCTGAAGCCGTTGAACCGCTCCACGATGCCCCTGCAGAGATCGACGACGAGCTGGGAGCGCCTGGTGCCCAGCGCCTCTATCTCCTTGAACATCTCGACGCTCAAACGGTAGTCGGGGTGGGTCGTGGTGTCGAGGCCAGCGCATACCATGGGGATGCCACTGTTGAAGACTATCTTCGCCGCGTCCGGGTCGTGCCACACGTTGAACTCCGCCACGGCGCTGACGTTCCCATGCCCATAGGGAGTAAGGTTGAAAGCCCCTCCCATTATGACGAGACCATTCACCTTCGACGGGAACTCGGGGTCGCCGACGACCGCGGCGGCGATATTGGTGAGAGGGCCTACGGCGACGACGGTAAGTTCCTTACCTAACTCATCGGCCTTCTGGTGGATCACCTGGACGGCGCTCCTGTTATCAGACTTCATCTTGGGCTCGGGCAGGGAGGCGCCGCCCAGGCCGGTCTCGCCGTGGACCTCCTCGGCGTGCCTGAGTTGCCTCACAAGGGGCCTCATGGCGCCCCCGCAGACGGGGACGTCTGTCCTTCCCAGGAACTCTAGGAGTTGCTTAGCGTTTCTGTGCCCCTTCTTGTGGCTGACGTTCCCCGCGACGGTGGTGACGGCCTCCACCGTCAGCTCCGGGCTGCCGAACGCAAGGAGGAAGGCCAGGGCGTCGTCCACCCCGGGGTCCGTGTCGAGAATGATGTGCTTCAACGTCATCCACCTCGGTTCTCTAATGCATGCCTGTAAAAGCTTTCCCAGATCCGCCTGTTGAAAACTCTTTATCTGACCGCGTGAATTGTTGAGCCATGATCGTCTGCGAACACTCCAAGGTGGAGCTCACCGAGGACGGCTGGAGCATCAAGATACCGCCCAAGGTCGGCGGCGTCATAGGCGTCTTCCCCGGGCAGACGCTGTTCGGCTACATAGAGCCAGAGACCGGCAGGCTGCTTCTGTCGCCCCTCCGGCTGACTTCCACTGTGAGCTACTTCAGGATGTTCCTGGACGACGTCAGGGGGAGCCTCGCCGGCGTCACGGAGCTGTTCAGCAAGAGGGGGCTCAACATCTTGACTGGCGGCGCCTTCGGGTTCAGCAACATCTGGGTCTCGGAGTTCCTAGTGGACTTCGCGGACTCGGGGGTGTCCCCCGACGAGATAATGGCCGAGATCAGCGACATGGGCGGGTTCGTGACAGGCAGGGAAATAACGGAGCTGTTCCCGGTCTCGTTCAACCTCTCAGCCACCTACATGGTTGAGGCCGCCGAGAGAGACTGGGTGAAGGTGGTCTCCGACGAGGCGGCGGAGGCCCAGGTGAAGAGGGCGAAGTACGCGGTGGTCAAGGCGTGGCCCAGGATAAGGGCGATGTTCATAGACTTCTTCCCCCCAGACAGCGGCCTCGTCCACATAAGTGCGAGGATCAAGGACATCCCGGGTTCGCTGAAGAAGCTGACGGAGGTGATAGGAACTCAGGTCAACCTCAACGCGCTGGACGAGCTTCACCACGACGAGGTCTCGGGGGTATGGAACGCCTACGGCCTGCTCGTCATGGGGGAGCTGGGAGACCTCGTAGCCCGGGCCAGGCAGCTGGACACGGTCACGGAGTTCGAGGCTACCCAGCTGAACTGATTACTAGTAGAATAGGCAATTCCTCCCACCCAATAATCTTATATAGGAATACCCACTTTTTGCCGTACGTTCGGTGGTGTCATCAATGCGCCAATTTCCCTCAACCAGAGCCAGCTTGAAGATCTGCGTCGAATAGTTCTTCGAACCATTTCCAAGGACCAAGTCCTCATACTGACCAACGTCCCCCTTGTGCCTACCTCCATCACCTCGGTTCTTCGCGAGGTGAGCCGCAGGTACAACTTGCCCATAGAGGAACTGAGGTTCCACGCCCAGGCGCTGAGGAGCCTTAAGCTCATCGACTACGGGGAGCCCCCCAGCTTCAAGGGGGTGGAGCTCACAGAGTTCGGGATGTTCATAACGAACCTCACGACGGAGGACGAGCCTATACTGGCGGGGGACCTCGTCCAGACCAAGACGGGCGTGAAGCCCTTGGGCCAGCTGCTGAAAGACATCAGGAGGAAGGTCCTCCAGATGGTGGCCGAGGCGGGCAGCGGCCACTTGGGCGCAAGCATGAGCATAGTCGACATACTCGTCATACTCTACTTCATGAAGATGAAGCACGACCCCTCGAACCCCGACTGGACGGAGCGGGACAGACTCATACTCAGCAAGGGGCACGCCGCACCCGCCCTCTACGCGGTGCTCAGCGAGGCCGGCTACTTCCCGGAGGAGGAGCTCGCCACCCTGAGGGAGCTGGACAGCCGGTTGCACGGTCACCCCGACACCATTACACCGGGGGTGGACGTGAACACGGGCTCCCTAGGACAAGGCCTAAGCGTAGCGGTGGGGATGGCACTCGCGGCCAAGATGGATAAAGCGTCCTACAGGATCTACGTGGTCTTAGGCGACGGGGAGCTTAACGAGGGCCAAGTGTGGGAGGCTGCCATGACGGCGGCCCACTACGGGCTCGACAACATAGTTGTCATCGTCGACAGGAACCAGTACCAGCTCACGGGTACGACGGAGCATGTTATGACCATGGAGCCGGTGTCTGAGAAGTGGCGCGCCTTCGGCTGGAACGTCATGAACGTCAGCGGCCACGATGTCTACGCGGTCTTGGACGCACTGGAGGTCTGCGAGCACACGAAAGGTAGGCCTCACGTCATCGTCGCCAAGACCACCAAGGGCAAGGGCGTGAGCTTTATGGAGGGTAACAGGTTCAGCCGGAGCGTGCCCAACGCATCCCAGCTACAGCAGGCGCTGGAGGAGCTGGAGAGGGACTAAGCCTTGCAGCTCAAAGCCCAGGTCGAGTACTTCGGCCGAGCACTGGTGGAGAAGGGAGCCACAGACCCGGATCTCGTCGTCCTCGACGCCGATGTCTCGGCGTCCACGAAGACAGGGTTCTTCCGGGAGGCCTACCCGAGCAGATTCATCCAAATAGGGATCAGCGAGCAGGACCTCGTGGGGGTGGCGTCGGGCCTAGCCGTGTCGGGCAAGACCCCCGTCGCGGCTGCGTTCGCCACCTTCATCGTAGGCAGGGCCTGGGAGCAGGTGTTAAACACCGTTGCTAGGCAGAACCTGAACGTCAAGATTGTGGGCACCCACAGCGGGTTGTCGCCCAGCGCTGACGGCGGGTCCCACCAGTCCATAGCCGACATCGCCGCGGTGAGGGTCATACCATACATCTCCGTCGTTGTGCCGGCGGACGCGCCCGCGGCGGGATGCCTGACGGGGGAGATGATAGACCGCAGGGGACCCGTCTACCTCAGATTATCCAGGGGGGCAACCCCCACCGTCTACCCCGACGACGTGGAGCTCAGGATCGGAAGAGCAGAGACCATCGCGGAGGGAAGCGACGTGGCCATCATCGCCGCCGGAAACATGGTCCACGTCGCGCTGCAGGCCGCGGAGTCCCTGCGCGGGGACGGGGTGGAGGCGAAGGTCGTCGACATGCACACCGTGAAGCCGCTGGACACGTCGGCGGTGATCGAGTCGGCGAAGGAGACCGGAGCCGTGGTGACCGTCGAGGAGCACAGCGTAATAGGGGGACTGGGGGGAGCCGTCTCGGAGATCCTCTCCGAGAACTACCCCACGCCCCTCAGAAGAGTCGGGGTCATGGACAGGTTCGGCACGTCCAGCAGGAACTACCAGCGGCTGCTGGAGAGATACGGTTTAACGCCGGCGGCGGTGGCCGAGGCAACCAAGCAAGTGTTGGAGGCGAAGAAGAAGTGACGATCATCAAGATATCGGACAAGATCAGGCTCGCGTCTAAGCAGGGCCCAGACCACAGAACCATCGTGGAGGTGGGCCCCCACAGGGTAGGGGGAGAGCAGGTAGTCGTGATAGCGGGACCCTGTAGCGTAGAGTCCAGAGACCAGCTCATGGAGACGGCGAGGATAGCGAAGGAGGCTGGGTGCCACATGCTCAGAGGCGGAGCATTCAAGCCACGGACCCTGCCCTACAGCTTCCAGGGGCTCGGCAAGGAGGGGCTGGAGATACTGGCGGAGGCGCGGGACGAGACCGGGCTGCCGGTGGTGACCGAGGTTCTCGCCCCCGGCGACGTGGAGCTGGTGGAGAGCTACGCAGACGTGCTACAGATAGGCGCCAGGAACATGCAGAACTACCCCCTGCTACGCAGAGTCGGATCCTCCGAGAAGCCCGTGCTGCTCAAGAGAGGGATGGCCGCCACCATGGAGGAGTGGCTGGGATGCGCAGAGTACATACTCAACGAGGGAAACCAGAACGTCATCCTCTGCGAGAGGGGCGTCAGGGGCTTCAACAAGGTCACGAGGAACACCCTGGACGTCTCCGCCGTGCCGGTGATACACCAGTCAAGCCACCTGCCGGTGGTCATCGACCCCAGCCACGGCACCGGCGTCAGAAGCCTCGTGACCCCGATGGCGTTGGCTGGCGTCGCCGCCGGCGCCGACGGCGTCATGGTGGAGGTGCACCCACGCCCAGAGGAGGCGTTAAGCGACGGAGCCCAGAGCCTCAGGCCGCCGGAGCTCACGGAACTCATGAAACAGATCAGAAAAGTGGCCAACGCAGTCGGGAGAAGCATCTAGTATGAGCCTCACCGAATACACGGCCTCGGAGATTAGGCTCGGCGACCGAGGCTACCAAATATACGTGGGAGCCGGGCTGTCAGGTAGGCTCGGGGAGATCGTCGCCGCGTCCAAGCCGGAGGCGACTGGCTGCGTCGTGGTCACCTCCGAGCCCATCAACAGGCTCTACGGAGAGGCCGTGGCTGCTAGCCTAGGTGACCTCAACCCCAGGACCTTCGTGGTCCCTGATGGCGAGGAGGCGAAGGAATGGGAGAACGCAGGCACCCTCTTGGGCCGCTTCCTAGACGCAGGCCTAGACAGGAACGGCGTAGTCATCGCGCTTGGCGGCGGAGCGGTGGGCGACCTAGCCGGGTTCGCGGCCTCAATATACATGAGAGGCGTCGCCGTGGTCCAGGTGCCGACGACGCTTCTGGGCATGGTGGACAGCGGCATAGGCGGCAAGACCGCCGTGAACCATGTCAAGGGAAAGAACATGATAGGTAGTTTCCACCAGCCCGTCGCCGTGGTCGCCGACCCCCTCCTCCTGCGTAGTCTACCCATCAGGGAGGTCGGGTCGGGGCTGGCGGAGGTGGTTAAGTACGGCGTAATAGCCGACGAGACCCTGTTCCGATACGTGGAGGAGAACACGAGACGTCTCCTAGGGCTCGACCAGGAGTGTATGAGCCACGTCATCGGCCGATGCGCGTCCATCAAGACAAGGTACGTGGAGGAAGACGAACGGGACGACAAAGGCGTGAGGGCTGCGCTCAACTACGGGCACACTCTAGGCCACGCCGCCGAGAAGCTGGCGAGCCCAGAGCTCAGGCACGGCGAGGCTGTGTCCATAGGAATGGTGTACGCCGCCGACCTAGCCGTAAGGATGGGGTTAATGGACCAAGAGGAAGCCCAGGCACAGAGACGCGTTCTAGAAGGCATCGGCCTCCCCACCAAGCTGCCCGCCCTAGAAGCGGATGAACTGATCCGTTACATGAGGCGGGACAAGAAGTCGGAGGAGGGCAGGATCAGGATGATACTACCTACGGGGATAGGAAACCCACCCACCCTGAGGACGGTAGAGGAGTCCAAGCTGATGGAGGCAATAGAGGCGGTCACGTGAAGCCGCTGATATGCGTCGCTGTGACAGCCTGCGACACGGAGAAGACCATAACCCGTGTCCGGGGGCTCTCGTCTCCAGACCTGATAGAGATCAGGTTCGACTACAGCATGGAGCCCATAAACCCGAGCCGGGTCAGGGACGCGACCGAAACGCCGTTGATAGCCACCAACCGCCCCATATACCGGGGAGGGCTCTCGAAGGAAGCCGATGAGGGGAGACTCGGGGCGCTGTACGAGGCGTGTGAAGCCGGGTTCGAGTACGCCGACGTGGAGTTGGCGGCCCCGGGCTCCGGCGACGCCGTCAAGCATGTGCACGACGCAGGCTCAAGGTGCATCCTGTCATACCATGACTTCAAGGCCACGCCGACGTTGGAGGAGCTCAACCGCTTACACGAGGAAGCTGAGCATATGGGCGCAGACGTGGTCAAGCTAGTGGGCACAGCCAACTGCTACGGTGACAACATGGTCTACCTCGCCTACCTAACGGGGAAGCCTGGGAACGTCAGCTTCGGCATGGGGCTGCACGGGGTCCCCTCGCGGGTCCTGTCGCCTCTTATGGGCGGCGCCTTCACCTACGCCTCGACGGGGGAGGGAGAGGAAAGCGCCCCGGGGCAGCTGACGCTCAGGAAGATGCGTGAACTCTACGAGATCATGGGGGTGGGGCGGTGAAGCGGTGCTACATCGTCGGCTACCCGGTAGAGCACTCCATGAGTCCAGCGATGCACAACGCCGCGTTCAAGGCTCTCGGGTTCGATGCAGAGTACAAGCTGGCACCCGTGAAGCCGGGGCAGCTGGTGACGTTCATCGATAAGCTCAGGGACAACGAGGTCTTGGGCGCCAACGTGACTATACCCCACAAGGTGGAGGTCATGAGGCACCTCGACCACATAGATGAGACGGCCCGGGCGATAGGAGCGGTGAACACCATCGTCCACAGAGACGGCAGACTGTACGGTTACAACACAGACAGCACAGGAGGGGTAGGGGCACTAACGGAGGAGTATGGCAGCCTGAAAGACAGAAACGTAACCATTCTGGGGGCGGGCGGCGCGTCACGGGCCATAACGTATCAGGTCTCCCGCGTTGACTGCAAGGTGACGGTGCTGAACCGGAGCGTCGAGAGAGCGAGAAATCTGGTGGACGACCTGAGGCCCCAGACCCTCGCTGAACTACGGTACGGCGGCCTCACTCAGCTGCCCGGCGTTATCGCCGACACAGATGTACTGATCAACACCACCTCCGTGGGCATGAACCCGAACGTGTCTGACTCACCCGTCCCCGAGGGGCTTCTCCACGGCGGCCTGTTCGTCTACGACGTGGTATATAACCCAGTCAAGACCAAGCTGCTGAGAGACGCGGAAGCCAAGGGCGCAGGGACTCTCAGCGGTGTCAAGATGCTCGTCTATCAGGGAGCCGAGGCTTTCCGCATGTGGACGGGAGTCGAGCCACCGGTTGAACTCATGCAACGGGTTGTCGAGGAGAGGCTGGGAGCGTGAGGCGTTGAACGTCGCTCTCTACGGTTTCATGGGCGTCGGCAAGTCCACCGTCGGCAAGGCACTGTCGGAGAGACTGGGCTACGGCTTCGTGGACATGGACGAGATGATCGAGAGACGCGCCGGGGTGAAGATCAAGGACATGTTCGCGGCGGAAGGAGAGAAGAGATTCAGGGCTCTTGAGAAGGAGATCGCCAAGGAGGTAGCTGAGAAAGACCGTCACGTCATAGCCTGCGGCGGGGGCACCGTCCTGGACCCGGAGAACGCCGAGGCCCTGAGAAGTAACTCTGTGCTCATCCTCCTCACTGCGTCAATCGACGAGATCGTGGAGAGGACGAGAGACAGCGACGAGAGGCCGCTGCTCAACGTCGACGACGCGCAAGCCGAGGCCCTGCTGAGGGAGAGGATGCCGCTATACCTAGAGTCCGCGGACCTCGTCGTGGACACCACGGGGGCGTCGCCGACGCAGCTAGCGGCCGAGATAGTCGCAGCGCTGGGGAGGTCGACGTGAAGGCCCAAATTGGCCCATCTCAGGCGAAAGGCCGGGTCGAGGCGCCTTCCTCGAAGAGCATGACGCACAGGATGGTGATCCTGGGCGCGCTCGCCGAGGGAAGGACATCGATAAGACGCCCCCTGGTATGCGACGACACATTGGCGACGCTGAACGCGGTGAAGATGCTAGGCGTCGCGGTGAAGGCCAGTGAAGATGAGTGGATCGTCGAGGGGGGCAGCCTCACGGCGCCGGGTGAAGCCATATACTGCGGTGAGTCAGGGACTACCATCAGGTTGATGACGGCTGTCTGCGCCCTCGCGGATGGCTGCGTAACGTTGACGGCGGGGCCTTCTCTGTCAAGGAGACCCATGGGGCCCCTGCTGGACGCCCTCAGCAGCCTGGGCGTCGACGTCCACGGCGAGGCTGGCTACCCGCCCATCACCGTATGCGGGAAGGGAGGGATCAGCGGCGGAGAGACGATGCTTCCCGGCCACGTGAGCTCTCAGTTCGTGTCGGCGTTGCTGTTGGTCGCCCCGATGATGACGAGCCCCCTCACAATAAGGGTCACCACGCCTCTACAGTCTTGGCCCTACGTCAGGATGACCATGGACGCCATGGAGTCCTTCGGGGTGAAGGCCTCGGCGTCCCCCGGGAGGAACATATTCACCGCGCCCACCGGGAAGTACAGGGCCTCAAAGGTGAACGTCGAGGAGGACTGGTCGTCGGCGTCCTACCTCTTGGCGGCCGGCGCCGTCGGCGGCGAGGTAACCGTTGGGAACTTGGACACTGGGAGCAGCCAAGCCGACACCGCGATATTAGACATACTGTCCATGATGGGGGCCGAGTTGACCGTCAGAGGTAACGAGGTGACCTGCAGCAGGAGCCAACTGAAGGCGGTGAAAGTCGACTTCTCAGACTGCCCCGACCTGTTCCCCATGGTCTCTGCGCTCTGCAGTGTGGCGGAGGGGACCAGCGTGCTCACCGGTCTGGAAAGGCTCAGGTTGAAGGAGTCAGACAGGGTGGCGGCCATGGCCGAGGGACTGAAGAGGATGGGCGCCAAGGTGGCTGAGGACGGTGTCTCAGTCAGGATCACCGGAGGAACGGTGAGGGGAGCCGAGTTGAACCCATATAACGACCACCGGATAGCCATGAGCCTTGGGGTCTTAGCCTTGGCGGCGGAGGGAGGTACAACGATCCTCGACGCCGGGTGCGTCACCAAGTCTTACCCTGGCTTCTGGGACCGCCTCGAAAGAATCGGCGTAAACTTGAGGATGATGGAAGATGAGTAACACAATCGGTAGACTTTACAGGGTCACGAGCTTCGGGGAGAGCCACGGCAAATGTGTGGGCGTGGTCGTAGACGGGTGCCCAGCCGGCCACAGGCTCGACCTGGAGCACGTGCAGGCTGAGCTGGACCGCAGAAGGCCGGGGCAGAGCAGCGTCTCCACCCCGCGTAGAGAGGATGACAAGGTTGAGGTCCTTTCGGGGGTGTTTAACGGCGTCACCACCGGGGCCCCCGTCTGCATGCTCATATGGAACCGGGACAGGGACTCCACGAGGTACGAGGAGCTTAGGTGGACGCCGCGGCCCGGGCACGCAGACTACACGGCGGAGAAAAGGTATGGCGGCCACCAGGACTATAGGGGCGGGGGGCGGTTCTCAGGCAGGATCACGGCAGGCTATGTTATGGCGGGCGCCCTCGCGAAGCAGGTTCTCGCTGCCACCCACGGGATCGAGGTCCGCGGATACACGAGCCAGATAGGCTCGACAGCGGCCCCCGACGTGCCGCTCGACCAGGTAAGAGAGAACACGGAGAGGAACCCGGTCCGGTGCCCGGACCCCGAAGCGGCCAGAGAGATGGAAAGAAACATACTGAAGGCGCGGGATGAGGGGGACAGCTTGGGCGGGGCCGTGAAATGCGTCGTGCTAAACGTCCCTCCCGGCGTGGGCCAGCCGGTCTTCGACACCCTCGAGGGAGACCTAGCCAAGGCTCTCTTCGGAGTCCCTGCGGTGAAGGCCGTCGAGTTCGGCGCCGGCACAGCGCTGGCATCGATGAGGGGCTCGGAGAGCAACGACCCCTATAGGATTGTGGAGGGCAGGGTCGAGACGGCGTCCAACAACATGGGGGGCGTGCTGGGTGGAGTCTCCACTGGCGCCCTCATCGAGTTAACCGTCACGTTCAAGCCCACCCCTAGCGTATCCAAGCCGCAGAAGACAGTCGACCTCAAGACGTTGAAGGAGACTACCATAACCATAGAGGGAAGGCACGACCCATGCATAGTGCCAAGGGCAGTACCCGTCGTGGAGGGCGTGGTGGCCATGGTGATCCTCGACCACATGATGCAGAGAGGACACGTTAGACAGGTTCTAGATGAATAGGATGAGCTACACGGAGGAGATGGGCCCGCTGAGGGACGAGATCAACAGGCTCAACGAGGAAATACTGGAGAAGATAAGTGAACGCGTAAGAGTCGCGCTCAGGATAGGCGAGGTGAAGAAGAGGCACGGAATGCCCGTAGTAGACCGTGCACGGGAGGAGGCCGTCCTAAACCACGTGGAAAGCCTCGCCGCTGACCACGGCCTGAACCCGGAAGGCATACGACGGGTGTTCAGGGAGATCATCGACCTCTGCGTCAGGGCCGAGGAGGAACACGGATGAGGGTGGCGTTCCAGGGGGAGCGAGGCGCTTACAGCGAGGAGGCGATAATGACTCACTGGGACGAAGCCGCCGAGCCGCTGCCCCGCCTCTACCTGCCCGACGTCTTCGACGCAGTCGAGAAGGGAGACGCTGACCTGGGGCTCGTACCCGTGGAGAACAGCATCGAGGGGAGCATAGTCAGGACCTTCGACCTCCTTAACGAGCGCACCCTGAGGGCCCAAGGCGAGACCGTCCTCAGGATAGTCCACTGCCTGATAGCCAACCCCGGCGTCGAGGCCGGGGATGTGAAGAGGGTCTACAGCCACCCCCAAGCCCTGGGGCAGAGCAGAGAGTACCTGAAGAGGAGAGGCATCGAGCCCGTCGCGGCTTACGACACGGCCGGGAGCGTCAAGACGATCAAGGAGCAGGACCTCATGGACGCCGCTGCCATCGCGAGCCAGCGAGCCGCCGAGGTGTACGGCATGGACGTCCTTGAGAAGGGGATCGAGACCCACAAGGAGAACTACACCAGGTTCCTCGTCATCGGCAGGGAGGAACCCAAGCCCACAGGCGCTGACAAGACCAGCCTGGCGTTCGTCGTGGAGCATAGGCCAGGAACCCTCGTGAAGGCGCTGAACGCCCTCGCCAAGAGACATATTAACCTGTGCAAGATAGAGTCGAGGCCCATCGTGGGGACGCCGTGGGAGTACATCTTCTTCATCGACATCCACGGCCACGTGGAGGACCCCGAGATCGCCAAGGCCCTCGAGGAGCTCCGGGTCCAGACGAGGTACATCAAGCACCTGGGCTCCTATCCCCGTTTCACCGGGTAGCCTCGGGCAGCCGGGCCTGCCCTAAACCGTAAAATACCTCGCCGCCGCAACAGCGTCGTCGAAGTTGAAGGCAGCTGTCATCGGGGCCGAGGGGAAGATGGGGCGGTGGCTCGTCCACCACCTAACAGGCCTAGGGTACACGGTAAACCCGGCAGACCTGAGACGGGGGAAGGGAGAGCGAGAGCTAGGGACGGTGGACCTGGTCGTGGTCTCCGTGCCGATTCGGGCCACGCCGGGAGTCCTGTATGAAGCCTCCAGCCACATGAAGCCAGGGGCCGTCCTCGCGGAGATAGCCTCCCTCAAGGAGGGCGTCGTGGAGCCGCTCAGGGCGTCCGCCGAGAAGAGACTCGTCCCTCTGTGCGTGCACCCCATGTTCGGCCCGTCGACCAAGAGACTAGACAACAAGGCGGTGGCCCTGGTCCCGCTGGTGGACCCGAGGCGTGAGGCGGAGCTCGCTGAGAGCCTCTTCCCCGGCGCCGACCTGGTCGTCCTAGACGCCGAGGCCCACGACACGTACATGGCGGCCGTCCTCTCACTGCCGTACTTGGTCAACATGGCCTTCGCCAAGACCTTGGAAGGCACGGACCTCCAGAAGCTGCGGAGGCTCGGGGGCACCACGTACACTCTTCAGTACATCCTCGCCCAGAGCGTCGTATCGGAGAAGACGGAGCTCGTAGGGTCCCTTCTGTCCCAGAACAGGCACCTGGACGGGATGCGGGAGGGGTTCCTGGAGGCGATGAACCAGATGGCGGAGTCGGTGAAGGCGGGGAAGTTCATAAAGGCCCACAGAGGAATTCGGGGAATCTTGGAGAACGACCCGTCTTACCCCTACGCCGACGAGAGCCGTCGACGAGCGTACGACGCCGTCAAGGATCACGACTTTAAAAACATGGGCAGCCATGATTAACCCATGATAAAGCTAAGCGACGTGTACGCAGCGAGGAGGAGAGTGTCCAAGTGGGCGAGGAGGACGCCCATGGAGCACTCCCCCGGCCTCAGCGGCGTCTGCGGCGGCGACGTGTGGCTCAAGCTGGAGAACCAGCAGGTCACGGGCAGCTTCAAGATTAGGGGAGCAACAAACAAGATACTTCTGCTCTCGGATGAGGAGCGCGGCAGGGGCGTCGTGACGGCGTCCTCCGGTAACCACGCCCAGGGAGTGGGCTACGCGGCGCGTGAGCTGGGCGTCACAGCCACCATAGTTGTGCCGGAGCGTACGCCGAGCGTAAAGATCGACGCCATAAGGAGGTACGGCGTGGAGCTGATAATCGAGGGAGAAGAGTACATGGACTCAGAGCGCCTGGCGAGACGCATAGAGAAGAAGGAGGGGAAGACCTTCGTCTCAGCCTACAACGACGTCGAACTCATCATGGGCCAGGCCACCGTCGGCCTAGAAATGGTGGAGGACGCCCCGGACCTCGACGCCGTCCTCGTACCCGTGGGCGGCGGAGGTCTGGCGTCTGGAGTCGCCTCGGTCTTCAAGCAGGTGGGAGACGCGGAGGTGATAGGCGTCCAGTCCGTGGCGAGCCCCGTCATGTACGAGTGCATAAAGAGAGGCGAGATATTCGACATGCCCCTGGAGGACTCCGTGGCCGAGGGCCTGCACGGCGGCCTGGAGCAGGAATGCGTATCCTTCGACATATGCAGGGAGCTCATAGACGACTGGGTGATCTTGGATGAGGAGGACATACTGGCAGCCATACGGTACATGCTGCACGAGCAACACATGCTCGTCGAGGGCGCCGCCGCTGTGGGGCCTGCGGCCATAATGACTCACCCGAAGCGTTTCAAAAACAAGAAGGTAGGCGTCGTGGTAAGCGGCGGGAACCTCTCGGCGGAGATACTGAGGAAGGTCGTCTAGCCCTCTTTTTCCTCTAGATGCTCTCTTATCAGCCTCAGGGTGGCCAGTATCTCCCTGTTGACATCCTCGGGGCTGAGCAGCTTGTGGTCTGAGTTCATCTCGGTGGTCGTGACGTATGTCCCGCGGAGCTTCCTCAGCTCCTGGAGTATATAGTCCCTCACCTCCTCGTAAAAGACGATGCCCTCCATGGTCTCCTCGGGCCCCCTCTGGTCCTGCCCCGAGAACCCCGCGGTCTCGATGTGCACCGAGCCTATGCCGAAGAACCTGTCGTAGACGCCGGCGACGCTGCTGATGTTGGTGATGGTCCTGAAGGGGACGTGCTTCTGGGTCACCGTGAACAGCCCCTTCTTGACGTATATCTCGGGCATTGCCTCCCCCGACTTGGCTATGACGGAGTACTCGATGGTCCCCACGTAGAAGGGGGTCACTACGAGGGCTGGGAGCAGCCACATCATGTTCAACAAGAGGCTCCACCACATGACGGGGCCCAGCCAATTGTCTAACAACGCGGTCAGGTCCGGGATCTCGCCTGGATCAACGCTGTGGATCGCGGTCGCGCCGAAATAGAAGACAAGAACGGCGAGACACCACACGAGAACCGCGACGTTTATAGACTTCACCCACATCTTGTGGACGAACGCCCGCGAGGGCTTGAACACCTTCCCACTTCGAATGTTCTCCATGGGGGGTCTGATCACCTTAACCTCTACATCACCCATCATACTCACTCCCTGTTCCTCTGGTAACGAGGCGACTCCTTGGCCGCCAACTTGTTGAATATAGCTATGGACTTCTCGGTCATGGGGAGCCCCTGCTCGTCTGGCCGGAGCTCTATAGCGTATTCATCTATTATCACGTCCAGTGTCTCCTGGCACTCTGCCTCCTTGGGGCATCTGGGGCAGGGCTCACCGTCGTACGACTCGTGCTTGTACCAGACGATTATCCCCATCCCCTCAGTGTACACGATATATACCTGAGCGTTGGCCTGGTAGTCGAACCCTATCAGCAGCCCCTTGTAGTCCAGGAGGCTCTCGATGTCGAGGCGGTGGCTGACGGCGTGGTTCTCGAGGGCGCCGCTGATCTTACTGCGGGCCCTGTTCAAGACCCTCGAGACGTAGGCGGGGGTCCAGCCCTCATCGCTCTCGTCGGCGATGACGCTCGTCGGTTTCCCCCTATGGAACTCCAGCCAGACCTTTGCCTCATGCGCCGACAGCAAACCCATGTCACGATCCCTCCCAGCCGCCTCCGACGCGGCGGCCCCCGTTTTTACGCTGAAACATGGTAAAGATATCCCCGTAAAAAGACTTCCCCGGAGACAGGCCACGACCAGAAACGTGAAAAAGAAGATTATCTCCCACATCCATGATAATAATCGCAGGCTTACCTGTTTCACCTTCATTTAGCGTCACTGATATTGATGTGGCCGCCGAGACCCTAGTTTTTGACCAAGAGAGGCCTGCGCCCTCGCTGGTCGGCGTCCAGCGCCTACTGGAGAGGAAAAAGCCGTGACAGGCAGGTCTATCACTCAGATCTTAACGCCTCCACGGGGTGAAGTCTGGACGCTCTCCACGCCGGGTATAGCCCTGAGAGCGAGGTCGTAACCATCGCGAAAACGACTACACCCAGACCCAAGTATATGGAGCTTGACACGGGCATGTCTATGGCCTGGCCTATGATGTTCCCGAGGGCGAAGCCGATGGCGGCCCCCAGGGTGCCTCCTATCAGGCCTGTGACTATTGCCTCTGACAGGAACATGAGCAGGACGTCGCTGCTCCTGCAGCCGATAGCCTTCAGTATGCCTATCTCCTTCGTACGCTCCATGACGCTTATCGTCATGGTGTTGACGATGCCGACGCCTGCAACGACGAGGCTTATCGCGGCCACCCCGCCCAGCACGGCCTCGACTGCGCCCAGGATGGTGCCGATCATCTCCTGCATAGACTCCGCGGTCATTATGGTGACGTCGTCCCCCAGCCGCTCCTCGAGATCCATGACCACCTGGGGCAGGTCTTCTGGGTCGCTTACCCTGCAGGTGACGTACTGGAACTCGCCGCCTATCTCGAACAGCTGCTGACAGGTCCTGAGGGGGATGAAGATGCTCTGATCCTCGTCGCTGCTGACGCCGCCTATGCCGCCCATCTTCTCCATTATCCCTACGACGCGGAAAGACATCTCCTTCTCCTCTCCCTCCACCAGCACCACGAGAGTGATCCTGTCCCCGACCTCGTACCCCGGGGTGTCCCTGTCCTTCGGTCTAGCAATCTCATATCCAAGGAGAACCACGGCCGTGTCGCCCCTCCTGATGTACCTGCCTTCCTCGACGTCATAGCCTGTTATGATCTCGAAGTACTCGGCCTCGATGCCGTAGACGAAGGCGTAACGCTTCTCCCCTTGCTGTGTAAGGCTGCACATCTTGCCGCCGATCATAGGGGTCACGGTATCTATGTTCGCCACCCTCTCGATGGTCTGGATGTCCCTCCAGTTGAAGCTCTGGCTGGCGATGAACCCGGCGCCCATCTCCAGGCTCCCG
>Ga0307427_1000898_pt1 | contig 16544 bp, 28 predicted proteins | sample SalMarWE160190MG_FD_202162 | JGI IMG/M metagenome (GOLD analysis project Ga0307427, IMG submission 202162) | Salt marsh sediment microbial communities from the Plum Island Ecosystem LTER, Massachusetts, United States - WE1603-190 | ecosystem: Environmental > Aquatic > Marine > Intertidal zone >... | reverse complement strand
TAAGGGGCGATTCAGGCCCTAAATGTTAAGATAGGTAAGGCAAAAAGCGCTGCCTTTTTTCGCCTTTTTACGTTTTTTGGGCGCGAATTTTCACGAATTTACCGATTTTTACCCCCGTTTTGACCCGCATGGAGCGACTTTAATCGATAGTAAAGTATACAAAATGGCCTCCCAGAACCGACACTCCAGCATCGATTTCGATACTGGAGTATACAAACCAGCCGCCCGAATCGAGGGCCTCCGAAAATGGCGTAACCTCTTTTGTGGCAAGGACTTACGCGCACGCCGAAAGTTGTTAGAACTCTAACAATCTCCGGAGCCCAAAATCGGCCCTGGCGCTATCAAAAACGGCGAAAATCGGGAAACGGCTGAAAACGGCCCTGACGGCAAACGCCCCAAACCCCTCGCCAGGCCCCCAGGACCCAAAAAACGGCTAAGTGCTTTATGCGTAAGGAGTTACGGCTCGAAAGAAGTCGCCGGATTTTGTTAGAGTTCTAACAATCGGGGGGGTGTGAGGCAATCGGACGGTGGGTGTTTTGCACCCGACGCTGAGCGGGTCTCGCGTCCGCCGCGTGGGTGCCCGGCACCGATTCTACGGCTGTTGGGGGGCCACGGTGGGGAACGTGACCGGGATCTGCCGCTCCCGGCTCGAAGGGCTTGGCTCGAGCGGCGAGATCGAACGGCCGGGCTGGAACGGTCTGGCCCGACCGGCAGGAATTGCTGCCACATCCGCGGGGCAAGTTCCTGAATTCGGTGCTTGACATCGTTTGTGAGAACAGGTAGGGTTTCGGTTTGAAACGCTTCGGGGGCATGGTACGTGGTTTAGACAGGTGCCTGACGGAAGCGCAATGGCCGCCGAGTGGTGGTCCAAATCATCGGGTCTGAGAAACTTCCCGGCTCGGATCCGTCGAGAACACCGCCGGGAAGAATGTAAGGGGCAGTACCAGTGGCTACGGGTAAAGTGAAGTGGTTCAACGACCAGAAGGGCTTCGGCTTCATCGAGCAGGATGGTGGTCCGGACGTGTTCGTCCACCACACCTCCATCCAGGGCGAAGGGTTCAAGACCCTCGCGGAGGGTGAAGCGGTCGAGTTTGACGTGACCCAGGGCCCGAAGGGCCCGAAGGCCGAGAACGTCAGACGCGCCGAAGCGTAAGACAACTCGGGCAACGCAGCCCCCGGCTCCACGCGAGTCGGGGGCCTTTTTTTCGGACGGGGTGCTCCGCGGGCGCCGTGGCGGCCATGAACGGTGGTGGCAAAGCAGCCACTGGCCGGGGCAATTCCCATTTTTTGCCCGAAAAAGGAGTTGACAGCACTTTGGCGTTTGGTAAACTGCCGGGTCTCGGCGTAAAAAAAGCGCCGGTTTAGAACGGCCGGCGAGGAGAGGGGCGTGCACAGCGGCCGATGTCCGCGCTTTTGGACCGGAAGCCGCCGTGGGGGGTATTGTGTCATTTTCCACCAGCGGCCGGCGCAAGCGGCCAGGGACGACGCATGGTAGGTGAGCGAATACGTATCCGAATGGAAGCATACGACCACCGCGTCCTCGACCAGAGCGCGGCCGAAATCGTTGAGACAAGCAAGCGGACCGGCGCACGCGTCAAGGGGCCGATCCCCCTGCCGACACGCATCGAACGCTACACCGTTCTGCGGTCGCCCAACATCGACAAGAAGAGCCGCGAGCAGTTTGAAATCCGCACCCACAAACGCGTGATCGATATCGAGGAACCGACGGCCAAAACCGTCGATGCACTCAACAAACTCAACATGCCTGCGGGCGTGTTCATCAAGATCAAGGCCTGAGCCATGCCGGCGATACTGGGAAAAAAGGTCGGAATGACCAACGTCTACGATGACCAGGGCAGACAGGTGTCCGTCACGGTCATCGAAGCCGGACCGTGCCAGGTCCTTCAGGTCAAGACCGTCGAGACCGACGGCTACAACGCCGTCCAACTTGGATTCGGCGACCTGCCCGACCGCAAGGTCACCCGCCCCATGGCCGGGCACGTCAAGAAGGCCGGCGCCCGCGCCAAACGCTTTGTCCGCGAGTACCGGACCGACCACGTCGAAAACTACGAGCCCGGCGCCGCCGTCACCGTGGCCGAGTTCGAGGGCGTTGGCCTGGTGGACGTGACCGGCGTTTCGAAGGGCCGGGGCTTCGCGGGAGTCATGAAACGCCACGGTTTCAAAGGACAGGGAGCCAGTCACGGCACCGAGCGCAAACATCGCTCGGGCGGAAGCATCGGCCGGGGATCGGGTATCCCCGGGCGCGGCGTGGCCAAGGGCAAGCGAATGGCCGGTCACATGGGCCACAAGAAACGCACGGCCGAAAAACTCAAACTTGTGAAGATCGATCCCGAGGCTCATCTGCTCGTTGTCAAGGGCAGCGTGCCCGGTCCCAGCGGCGGGTACGTCGTCGTCCGAAGCGCCCGCAAGACCGGCCCCGCAAAGGCCTAGCCGAACCAAGAACACGGATAGCACCATGATCGAGGTCAAAGTCTACAACGCCGACGGCGGCGATGCCGGCAGCATCGAGGTCGATGAGGCCTGGTTCGGGGGAGAGGTCCGCATGGACGTGCTCCGCCTGGCCGTCCGCCGGCACGAGGCGAACCAGCGCTGCGGCACCGCCGCCACCAAGAGCCGCGGCATGAAACATGGGGCGCGACGCAAGATCTTCCGACAGAAACACACCGGCCGCGCACGCATGGGCACCATCCGCAACCCCATCCGTCGCGGCGGCGGCGTGACCTTTGCCAAGAAGGCCCGCGACTTCGGCCTCGGCATGCCGAAGAAGATGCGACGCCAGGCCCTCGACAGCGCCGTCCTGGCCCGCCTGATCGACGCCGAGATCGTTGTCCTCGACGGCCTCACGCTCACCGAGCCCAAGACGCGCGAGGTGGCCAGAGCCCTGAAGGCCGTCGGCGTTGAGCGATCGTGCCTTCTGGCGCTCCCCGCCGGAGAGACCGTCCTGTACAAGTCCGCCCGTAACCTGCCGCGCGTCCGTGTCAGGCAGGTTGCCGACTTGAATGCGTACGACGTCCTCTGGCCGAACCGCGTTGTGTTCACGCGGCCGGCCTTTGAGGCGATGCTTGAGTTGAGGAAGAACTGATGGACCCCTACCAGGTTGTCATCAAGCCGCTGATTACCGAGAAGGGGACCACCCAGAACGAGACGGTCAACCAGTATGCGTTTCAGGTGCACCAGCGCGCCAACAAGCAGCAGATCCGCGAGGCCGTCCAGCGGATCTACGAGGTCCGCGTCGTCAAGGTCCGGACGATGAAACGACGGGGGAAGATGCGGCGGTACCGCTACACGCACGGCCGCACCGCCGGCATGAAGAAGGCCGTCGTCACGCTGCACCACGACGACCATATTGACCTGTTCTAGCGCGCGTCCGGCCCCGCGCGGCGCCGACGCCTGAGGATATACACGATGCCTGTCAGAAAACACAAACCGACCAGCCCCGGGCGGCGGAACTCCTCCGTCGAGGACTTCTCGGACCTGACGAAGAAGCGGCCCCAACGCGGACTGACCCAGCGGATCTCCCGCAGCGGCGGCCGCAACAACCAGGGCGTCACGACGGCCCGGTTCCGCGGCGGCGGCCATCGCCGGCTGTACCGCATCATTGATTTCCGACGCAACAAGGACGGCGTGCCGGGCAAAGTGGCCTCCATCGAGTACGACCCGAACCGCAGCGCCCGCATCGCCCTCATCCACTACCGCGATGGCGAGAAGCGGTACATCCTCGCCCCGGGCGGCCTGCAGATCGGCCAGACCGTCATGAGCGGTGAGAAGGCCGAACCGCGGACCGGAAACTGCCTGCCGCTCGCCAACATCCCGGCCGGCCTGCCGATCCACAACATCGAAATCCGACCCGGCAGCGGCGGTAAACTCGTCCGGGCCGCCGGACGGTCCGCAACCCTCAGTGCCAAAGAGGGCAAGTGGGCCTACATCACGCTGCCCAGCGGCGAAATGCGACGCGTCGCCCTCCGCTGCCGCGCTACCATCGGCGCCGTCGGAAACAGCGAACACCAGGCCGTCCGATGGGGCAAGGCCGGACGCCGGCGCCACAAAGGACGCAAGCCGCACAGCCGCGGGTCCGCCATGAATCCCGTCGACCATCCGATGGGCGGCGGGGAAGGACGCCGGTCCGGCGGAAGGCCGCCCTGTTCCCCGACGGGCGTCCCGTCCAAGGGCGGAAAAACGCGACGCCGCCGCAACCCGACCAACGTCCATATTATCCGACGCCGCGTCAGCAGACGATACGGCGAGGCCAAGATTCCCAAGTAAGGTCTGAGATACGTGGGACGCTCGACGAAAAAAGGTCCGTATGTGGACGTGAAACTGCTCCGGAAGGTCCAGAAAATGGAGGCCTCCGGCGCCCGCGACCCCATCAGGACGTGGGCCCGGGCCTCGACGATCGTGCCGGAGTTCGTCGGCCACACCTTCATGGTCCACAACGGCCGGACGCACATGCGGGTGTTTGTGACCGAGGACATGGTCGGGCACAAGTTGGGGGAGTTCTCCCCGACGCGGCTCTTCCGCGGCCACAGCGGACGCAGGGCATCGGCCGGCAGGTCAACCTGAAAGGCAGACCGGCGCGGGGTGCGGCGTTGCACCCGCATCCGGCTCCGGAGAACGAAAAGGCTGAAGGCACATGGGGTACCGGGCAAGCCACCAATACGCGCGCATCAGCCCGCGGAAGGCGGGGATGGTCATGGGCATGATCCGGGGCATGCCGCTGGAAGAGGCCCTGCGGACGCTGGATTTCAGCCCCAGACGTGCCGCCACGCTCATCGCCAAGGTCCTCCGCAGCGCGATGGCCAACGCCGACGAGCAGGAGGCGGACCTGGAACTGCTGTACGTCGCCGACGCCCGGGCCGACCAGGGGCCCGTCCTGAAGCGGATGAAACCCCGGGCACGCGGGTCGGCCGACGTGCGGCGGCGGCCCACGTGTCACCTGATGGTGGAACTCGAAGAGGCCTAGGAGTAGACCTCGCCGGATAAGGCGGCTGACGTATGGGACAGAAGGTTCATCCAATAGGCTTTCGCATCGGCATCACCGAGCCGTGGCGGAGCCGATGGTATGCTCCGAAACGGACCTTCGGGCAACTGCTGGTCGAGGACGAACGGATCCGTTCGTTCGTGAAACGCAACTACGGGTTCGCGGCGATCGCCAAGATCGAAATCGAGCGGACCCGAGAGGATGTCAAAATCATTCTGCATTCGGCCCGGCCCGGCCTCATCATCGGACGAAAGGGCGCCGAGGTCGACCGGCTCCGCGAGCAACTCGAGGAACTCTTCGGACGGCGCATTACCGTGAACATCCACGAGATCCCCAAGCCCGAACTCAGCGGCCAACTGGTGGCCGAAAACGTGGCCCAGCAACTGGCCAGGCGGTCGTCCTTCCGCCGCACCATGAAGCAGAGCGCCGACGCCAGCATGAGCGCCGGCGCCAAGGGAATCAAGATTCGCTGTGCAGGACGACTCGGCGGAGCCGAAATGAGCCGGTCCGAGGTTACCATCCGCGGCAGCATCCCCCTCCAGACCCTCGACGGCCACATCGACTACGGCTTTGCTCAGGCGTACTGCACCTACGGTGTCATCGGCGTCAAGGTGTGGGTCTACAGGGGGCTGTATCAGGTCAACGACGAGGAGGCCGCCGATGGCGCTGATGCCCAAACGGGTTAAGTTCCGCAAAAGCCAGCGCGGCCGCATGAAGGGTAAGGCCCAGCGAGGCAACTTCGTGGCCTTCGGCGAGTTCGGACTCCAGGCGATGGAGCAGGCGTGGGTTACGGCACAGCAGATCGAGGCCGGCCGCGTCGCCGCCACCCACTTCCTCCGGCGGGAAGGGAAACTCTGGGTCCGCATCTTCCCCGACAAGCCCGTCAGCAAAAAGCCGCTGGAAACGCGAATGGGCAAGGGCAAGAGCGAGCCGGACCACTGGGTGGCGTGCGTCAGGCCGGGCCGAATCCTGTATGAACTGGGCGGCGTGCCGGAAGACCTGGCGCGAGACGCCCTGCGGCGCGTGGCACACAAGATGCCCATCCGCACGCGGATGGTCCACCGCCGACGCCGTATCTGAGAGAACGACCGGCCTCCGGGCCGAACGATGGTGGACCCGACCGGGGTGATTCGATGAAGGCGCAAGAGATTCGCGAGATGTCCGAAGAGCAGATCCTCCAGGAACAGGAGGCGCTCGAACGCAAGGTGTTCGACCTGCGGACCCAGGCCGCCACCGAAGAACTCAGCGTCCCGAGCGAACTGAGAAAGGCCCGTCGCAGCATCGCCCGGATGCGGACCATTCTCCGCCAACGCGAGTTGGCCGCCAAGGCCCACGACGACCCCAAGGAGACAGCAACCGTATGACCCGACCGCGCGGTAACCGACATCGTTTGCGGGGCGTCGTGGTCCACGACAAGGCCGCCTCGACCATCACGGTCCAGGTGACACGCCGGTTCCGCCACCCGCGGTACGGCAAGATGGTGCGGCGGAACACGCGAATTGCCGCCCACGACGAGGCGAACACCGCCCGCGTCGGCGATACGGTCGAGATCGAGTCGTGTCGCCCGCTGTCCCGGACGAAACGCTGGCGACTCGTGGGGGTGATCGATCGGGGCCCGGAAGGGCAGTTGGTTACGGGCGTGGAAGATGCGGCGCCGCCCGAGCCGCCGCCCCAGCCGCCGGCGGTCGAAACGCCGGCCGAGCAGTCGTCGGCCGAAACGCCGGCCGAGCAGTCGGCGGTCGAAGCGGCGCCGGCCGACGCGGCGCCGCCTGAGGAAACGCCACCGGCCCAGCCGTCCGATGCAGGCGAAGCCGACGCCGAGGACATGCCGGCCTTGTAGGCCGCAGGGAGTATGCGTTCGATGATTCAGATGTGCAGCGTGCTCGACGTGGCGGATAACACCGGGGCCAAAACGGTCCGGGCCATCCGCGTGCTCGGCGGTTCCACCCGCCGCCGGGGGTACACGCGCCGAACCGCCGGCATCGGCGACATCGTGATCGCCTCCGTCCAGAAGGCGATCCCGAGCGGCGAGGCCAAGAAGGGCGAGGTCGTCCGCTGCGTCGTCGTCCGAACCCGGTACCCGACGCAGCGGGCCGACGGCTCGTTCGTCCGGTTCGACGGCAACGCCGTCGTACTGATCGACAAAGACGGAAATCCGCGCGGTACGCGCGTCTTTGGCGCGGTGGCTCGCGAACTCAGGGAAAAACAGTACATGCGGATCGTCTCGCTCGCCAGCGAGGTGGTCTGACCTAACTGATGCAGAGGCGACCATGCACATTCGACGCGACGATATGGCCGAGGTCATCGCCGGCGACGACAAAGGCGTCCGGGCCAGGGTGCTCAGCGTGGATGTCGGACGCGGACGGGCCATCGTCGAAGGCGTCAACCGGGTGCACAAGCACCTGAGACGCTCGCGGAAGAATCCGCAGGGAGGACGCCTTGAAATCGAGGCGCCCGTCAGGCTCTCAAACCTGCTCGTCGTCTGCTCCAAGTGCGACAGGGGCGTCCGCGTCGGCGCCCGAACCGACGAGAACGGCAAAAAGTTCCGCGTGTGCCGCCGCTGCGGCGCCGACCTCGGAGAGTTGTAACCCGTCATGACCAGACTGCTCGAACAATACCGCGCCGAGATCGTTCCGACGCTCCAGGAAAAACTGGGCCGGACGAACGTCCTCAGCCTGCCGCGCCTTGAAAAAATCGTCCTCTCGATGGGCCTCGGCAAGTCACGCGACGAACCGAAACGGACCGAGGCCGCCATGCAGGACCTGGCCACCATCACGGGGCAGAAACCGGCTCTGACCAAGGCCAAAAAGAGTGTGGCGTCGTTTCACCTTCGCGAGGGGAACCTCGTCGGCGCCAAGGTCACGGTACGCGGCAAGCGGATGTACGAGTTCCTGGACCGGCTCATCAACCTGGCCATGCCGCGCATCCGGGACTTCCGGGGCATGAACCCGAACGCCTTCGACGGACGAGGCAACTACTCCCTCGGCGTGACCGAGCAGTTGGTGTTTCCGGAAGTCCGTGTCGACGACGTCAAGTACCAACAGGGAATGAACATCACCATCGTCATCACCAACAGCCGCTCGGACGAGGAATCCCGGCACCTGCTCGAAGCCTTCGGGTTCCCGTTCAGACGAGACGCTTAACCCGTGTCGGAGACGTTATGGCGACCAAGGCACAACGCTTGAAGGCGAATCGGGAGCCGAAATACATGACACGCCGGGTTCGGCGGTGCCAACTGTGCGGGCGGCCTCGCGCCGTCTACCGCAAGTTCGGCATCTGCCGCATCTGTTTCCGGAATCTGGCTCACCTGGGCCATATCCCCGGCGTACGCAAGGCTTCCTGGTAAGACCTGAACGACAGGAGTGGGCGGTGAACCGAGATACCATCGCCGATATGCTAACGCGAATTCGTAACGCCCTACAGCGGCACAAGGCCACCGTGGACGTGCTCGCCTCGAACACCTGCCGCGGCGTCCTCAGCGTTATGCGGGCTGAAGGATACGTCCAGGGCTACGACGAAATCGACGACGGGCGGCAGGGCATCATCCGGGTCCAACTGAAATACGGACCCGACGGCGAGCAGGTCATCACCCACATCCGGCGCGAGTCCAAGCCCAGCCGGCGCGTCTATCGCAAAGCGTCCGACGTCACGCCCGTCCTTGGCGGCCTGGGCGTCGGTGTCTACACGACCCCGAACGGCGTTGTCAGCGACCGGCAGGCACGACGCCAGAACGTGGGCGGCGAACTGCTCTGTACCGTCTGGTGAGAAGCGCCCCATAGGGGCGCCCGAGAGGATACGATGTCTCGAGTTGGAAAACGCCCGGTCCCGATTCCCGACAACGTCGCGGTGACCGTCCAGGATCGCACCGTGAACGTCGAGGGGCCGCTCGGCAAACTCCACTGGACGTTCCCTTACGGCATGACCGTCACCGTCGACGGCGAGAAGAACGAGGTCCGCGTCGAACGCCCCGACGACCAGAGGCGGCACAGGGCCCTGCACGGTCTGACGCGGGCCCTCATCGCCAACATGGTTGAGGGCGTGACCAACGGGTACCAACGCCCCATGGAACTGTACGGCACCGGTTACTCGGCCAACGTCGAGGGCAAGCGGTTCGTGATCCAGTGCGGCTATGCCCACCCGGTCGAGAAGGACATCCCGGAGGGGATCGAGGTGGTGGTTGAGGTGCCGAACACGCGCGGCAACGATACGCCGGCCCGTTTTGCCGTGAAGGGGTGTGACAAGCAACTCGTGGGCGAGTTTGCCGCCGAGGTCCGGCACGTCAAGCCACCGGAGCCCTATCTCGGCAAAGGTTTCCGGTACGCGGGCGAGCAGATCCGGCGCAAGGCCGGCAAGACGTTTGTCGGCGGCGCTACCTAAGAAGGATGGCAGGGGGCCGAGACGGCCACCGAGGATGGTGACATGGCGGACATCAGGCACAAACGGGCGAGGCTCAAGCGGCGGCAACACAGTCTCCGCCACAGGCTCCAAGGCACACCCGAACGTCCCAGGTTGTGCGTCTATCGCAGCCTCAAGCATATTTACGCGCAGGTTATCGATGACCTGGCCGGGCGGACCCTCGCCTCGGCCGGCACGTTGAGCGCACCCCTCAAGGGCAGCCTCAACAGGATGGGCAACCGCGCGGCCGCCGCCAAGGTCGGCGAACTCATCGCCGAACGGGCCAAAGAGGCCGGCGTCAAGGCCGTCTGCTTTGACCGCGGCGGACGCAAGTTTCACGGGCGCATCAAGGCCCTGGCCGAGGCCGCCCGAAAGGCCGGACTGGATTTCTGACGCGAAACCCCCACGCCGGGGGCGGAGGATGAGCACGCGTGACTACCGATAAGCAACGCTTCTTCGGCGAAGCCGGTGACCTCCAGGAAACCGTGGTCACCATCAACCGGTCGGCGAAAGTCGTTAAGGGCGGCCGGCGGTTCAGTTTCAGCGCCTTGGCCGTCGTCGGCGACCGCCGAGGACGCGTCGGCTTCGGGTACGGCAAGGCCAACGAGGTGCCCCCGGCCGTCGAGAAAGGCATCTCCGAGGCCAAGAAGAGCCTCGTGAAGATCCCACTGAAGGGCGACACCATCCCCCACGAGGTCATGGGACGCTTCGGTGCCGCACGGGTGTTCATGCGGCCGGCCGGCCCCGGAACGGGCGTCATCGCGGGCGGCGGCGTCCGGGCCGTCTGCCAGATGGTCGGTATCCGCAACATCCTGACCAAGTCGCTCGGCAGCAACAATCCGATTAACCTGGTCAAGGCCGCCATGAACGGACTGACCAGGCTCAAGAACGCCAAGGACGTGGCCCGGCTTCGCGGCGTGCCGCTCGAGGAACTCGTTCCCGAGACGCCGCACGAGACCGAATCGACACCCCAGCCGGAAGCCGGCGCCGCCCCCGGGCCGCGGAGCCGGCCGGCCCCCGAAACGCAGACGGAGAGCGAACCCGCGACCGACGCCGCCCCGGACGCCGCGCCCGACGCCGAAGCCGTCAGCGAGGAACCCACGACGTGAACCTGACCGATGTCAAGAAAAGCGCCAAGGCACACCGGTCCCGCAAACGCGTCGGCCGGGGAATGGGCTCCGGCAAGGGCAAGACGTGCGGCCGGGGGCACAAGGGCGCCAAGTCGCGCGCCGGCTACTCCCGCAAAATGACTTACGAGGGCGGCCAGATGCCCCTGTTCCGGCGACTGCCGAAACGCGGCTTCTCCAATGCCCGCTGGGCCGTGCCGGTGACGGTCGTCAACGTTGAGGTCCTGAACCGGTTCCGCAAGGGGACCGACGTCGGGCCGGACGAACTGTGCGACGAAGGGGTCATCAAGGGCAAACTGGTTCGTCTCAAGGTGCTTGGCCGCGGCGAACTCCAGAAGGCCCTCACGGTGCGGGCCCATGCGTTCAGCGCGAGCGCCGCCGAGAAGATCGAGAAGGCCGGTGGCAAGGCGGAGGTGATCGACGCGTGATCGGTTCCCTGGTCAACGTCTTCAAGATTCCCGAGTTGAGGCGGAAGATCCTCTTCACGGTGCTCATCATCGCCGTGTATAGGGTCGGTATGTACATGCCCATCCCCGGTACCCATTCGGAGTTCCTCAAGAGTTATGCCGAGCAGGAGCAGTCGGGGGCGGGCATGGAGGGCGGCGGGGGCGTCGGAGGGTACCTGGCGTTCATCGCGCGGATCACGGGCGGCAGTTTCGGACCCTTCCTCTTCTCGCTCGGCATCATGCCTTACATCAGTGCCTCCATCATCCTCCAGTTGCTGACGCAGGCGATACCCAAACTCGAAAAACTCGCCAAAGAGGGCGAGAGCGGACGGAAAAAAATCAACGAGTACACCCGGTACCTCACCGTGCTCCTGTGCCTCATCCAGGCGACTTTTATCTCCAAGGGCGCAGGCTTCGGCGGAACCCAGGGCGGATGGCGAGGCGAAGGCGTCAGCCCCGTCATGTTCAAACTCGTCTGCATCACCGCCATGTGCGCCGGCACGCTGCTCCTGATGTGGCTCGGCGAACTCGTCGACGAGTACGGCATCGGCAACGGCATCAGCCTTATCATCATGGCGGGCATCGTCGACCGCCTGCCCGCCGTGGCCCTGTACCTCTACCAGAACGGGACGCTCGAGTTCCTGAGTTTCCAGGCCGCCGAGAAGATCGGCATCGAGACCGTCTTCCTTGTCGTCGTCATGTTCGTGGCCGTGATCGTCGGCGTGGTCCTGATTACGCAGGCCCAGCGGCGGATCCCCATTCAGCAGGCCAAACACACGCGCGGCCGGCGGACGTACGGCGGCCAGAGGCAGTACCTGCCCCTGCGCGTCAACCAGGCCGGCGTCATCCCCGTCATCTTCGCCTCCAGCCTCCTGTACCTGCCGATGTACCTGTTCGGCACGCTGGCGACCAGCACGCAGGGCACGTGGGCCTGGCCCATCTTTCAGGAACTCTCCGTTGCGTTCCAGTACGGGAGCCTGATGCACCTGCTTGTTTATGTGGCCCTCATCTTCGTATTCTGTTACTTCTGGACGGCCATCCAGTTTCAGCCGCGAGAGATGGCCAACAACCTCCGCGATTGGGGCAACTTCATCCCGGGCATGCGCCCGGGCCGGCGGACCGCCGACTACCTGGAGAAGGTCATGAACCGCATCACCTACGTCGGAGCGGCGTTCCTGGCCTCCGTTGCCATCTTGCCGATCACCGTCAGCAGTCTGACCGGCGTCAGCACCCTGATGACCGGTTTCCTGGGCGGCACAGGGCTCTTGATCATCGTCAGCGTGGCGCTCGATGTGGTCCAGCGGGTCGAGTCGCACCTGATCATGCGGCACTACGAGGGATTCCTGGCCGAGGGACGCGTACGGGGACGCCGCTAGCATGCGGCTTTCGAGGAGGAGTACACGAAGCGTGCGACTCGTTTTCATGGGCCCCCCCGGGGCGGGCAAGGGAACCCAGGCCAAGGCGGTCGCCGAGGCGTACGGCATCCCGCACGTCTCGAGCGGCGATATCTTCCGGGCCGAGATCGCCGCTGAAACCGAACTCGGCAAGCAGATTAAGGGCTACCTCGACAGCGGCGCCCTGGTGCCCGACGAGATAACCGTCAAGGCCGTCGTCGGACGCCTCGGCGCCGGGGACTGTGCCGGCGGATGGCTGCTCGACGGCTTTCCGCGGACCGAGGTCCAGGCCAGGGCCCTCGACGAGGCGCTCGAAGCCGCCGGCGCGAAACTGGGCGCGGTCGTCAACCTGGAGGTGGACCACGAAAGCATCGTCCGGCGAATGGCCGGACGCCGCGTCTGCCCGAAGTGCGGACGCTCGTACCACACCGAGCACATCCCTCCGAAGGTCGAGGGAATCTGCGACGACGAGGCGTGCGGCGGTCGGCTCATGACGCGCGAGGACGATAAACCCGAGACCGTGCGGCAGCGGCTGGCCACCTATCAGCAGGCCACGGCGCCGCTCATCGACTACTACGACCGGCGCGGATTGCTTATCCGCACCGACGGAAGCGGCACCCCTGACCACGTCAGGGAACGGCTCTTTGAACAATTGGAGGAAGTGGAGCGCGGCTGATGCGCACCGGCCTGTCATGAGCATTCGTCCCAAGAGCACCGACGCCATCGAGAAGATGCGGGATGCCGGACAGGTTGTGGCCGAGGTCCTCGTCCGGCTCCAGGAGATGGCCCGGCCAGGCGTCGCCACGGGTGACCTTGACGCCGAGGCCCTGCGCATCATCACGAGCCGGGGCGGCAGGGCACTCTTCCACGGCCAGCCGCACCCGCGCGGCGGACGCGCCTACCCCGGCAACATCTGCATCTCCCTGAACGAGGAACTGGTTCACGGGATCCCGGGGCCCCGCCGGATCGCCGAGGGCGACATCGTGTCGATCGACGTTGGTGTTGAGAAGAACGGCTGGTGTGGCGACGCCGCCAGGACGTTTGCCGTCGGCGACGTGCCCGAACGGACGCGGCGCCTGCTGGCCATCACCGAGGAAGCCCTCGAGGCCGCCCGCCGCGAGGCGCGGGCCGGCCTCCTCTGGTCGGCCGTGGCCGGGCAGATTGAGGCCCTCGTCACCAGCGCGGGCTTCTCCATCGTCACCGACTACGTCGGGCACGGCATCGGCTCCGCGATGTGGGAAGAACCACGCGTGCCGAACTACGTCGGCCGCGAGATGCTTCGCGACGATTTCCTGCTCGTCGAGAACATGACGTTTGCCGTCGAACCCATGGTCAACATGGGGGGGCGACACGTCAAAGAACAAGAGGACGGCTGGACCGTCGTCACGGCCGACGGCAAACCCTGTGCACATTTTGAAGACACGTTTATCGTTCACCGCGACGGGTGCGAACCGCTGACGCGGCGAACCGAACGCTCTGGGGAGGATGAGTCCGGCAATGGCTAAGGACATCATCCGATTGGAGGGGAAAGTCACCGAGGCGCTGCCCAACGCCATCTTCAGGGTCGAACTCGAAAACGGCCACAAGGTGATGGCGCACGTCTCCGGACGGATGCGGATGCATTTCATCCGAATCCTCCCCGGCGACCAGGTGACGGTGGAACTGTCGCCCTACGACCTCGCGAAGGGGCGAATCGTCTACCGGACCGGCTGACCCGGGAGGCAGCCGCCCGAGCGGTGACAAGGCAGGTGATTATGAAGGTACGGACAAGCGTTAAGCGGATCTGCGAAAACTGCAAAATCGTCCGGCGCGCCGGCGTCGTGCGCGTCCTGTGCACGAACCCGCGCCACAAGCAGCGACAGAAAATGAAGGCGAGGAGGAAATAGACCATGCCACGTATCGCCGGTGTGGACGTGCCCGCAGAGAAGGTGACCTGGGTGGCCCTGACCGCCATTCACGGCATCGGAAAGAATAATTCCCTGGCCATCTGCAAGGAAGCCCAGATCGATCCGAACGGGCGGATGCGGGATCTCTCGGAAGACGATATCGGCCACATCGCCACCATCCTCGACCGCAGTTACGTCATCGAAGGCGCGCTGAGGCGGCAGATGCTCCAGAACATCGCACGCCTCCGCGACATCGGTTCCTATCGCGGTCTGCGCCATCGCCGCGGGCTCCCCGTTCGCGGACAGCGGACGCGGACCAACGCCCGCACACGCAAGGGGCCCAAGAAGACCGTTGCCGGCAGGAAGGGTGTGAAGGAACTGCACTAGGAGGCGGACGCTCGCCCCACGCGTTTCGGGGCTTTCATCACGTGGCGGCGGTTGAAACGGCGCGTTGAACCAGTCGCCCGCGTTTGGACGGAGACCAGATGGCTAAGAAGCGAAAAGTCAGGCGAAGCGTGGCCAAGGGCATCGCCCACGTCAAGGCCACCTTCAACAACACCATCATTACGATCGCCGACCCGGCGGGCAACGTCCTCTGTCAGGGCTCCGCCGGGACCGCCGGCTTCAAGGGAAGCCGCAAGTCCACGCCGTTTGCCGCCCAGCGGGCCGCCGAGGCCTGTGCCCAGAAGGCGATCAAAATGGGAATGCACGAGGTCGAGGTCAAAGTCAAGGGGCCCGGGAGCGGACGCGAATCCGCCATCACGGCGCTTCAGGCGGCCGGACTGAAAGTCACCGCCATCGAAGACGTGACCCCGATCCCGCATAACGGATGCCGCCCGCGAAAACGCCGACGCGTCTAGCGGGTGGGGAGGAATGAGGACCGGATGGCACGATACACTGGACCGGTTTGCCGACGGTGCCGAAGGGCCGGCATGAAACTGTACCTGAAGGGCGTGCGCTGTGAAACCGCCAAGTGCCCCATCGAGAAGCAGTGGCGCAACAAACCCCCCGGCATGCACTTCTGGCGCAGGCGGAGGCCCAGCGAGTACGCCATCCGACTGCGCGAAAAACAGAAACTCCGATGGTACTACGGCGTTCTCGAACGGCAGTTCCGACGCTTCTTCGAGGAGGCCGCCAGAGGCAAGGGTTCGACCGGCGAGCGCCTGCTCGTTCTCATGGAACGGCGGCTCGACAACGTGGTATACCGGCTTGGCTTCGCGCCCAGCCGCAGCGCCGCCCGACAACTTACCAACCACGGTCACGTGCACGTCAACGGCCGCCGCGCCGGCATCGCCAGCGCCAAACTCAAGGCCGGCGACGTTGTCCAGATCCGCGACAAGAAGGTCAGCCGCAACCTTGTCGGCCAGTGGATCACCGAGGAAGAGGGGCGCGTCATCCCGCAGTGGCTCGAGGCCGACGCGGTCAACCTGCGCGGCGAGGTCAAGGCGCTGCCGTCGCGCGACGACGTCTCGATTCAACTCAACGAGCAGTTGATCGTCGAGTTCTGCAGCCGCTAACGCACAGGCTAGGAGGCGAAGATCGTGATGCGGATTCGATGGAAGGGGCTGGAACTTCCTACCCGCGTGGTCTTGGACTCCACGACCGAGACACCGACCTACGGGCAGTTCGTCGCCGAACCGTTCGAACGCGGTTTCGGCGTGACCATCGGCAACAGCCTCAGGCGCATTCTTATGTCGAGCCTTGAGGGAGCCGCCGTCACCGGTGTCAAGATCGAGGGCGTCCTCCACGAGTTCTCCAGTGTTGAAGGCGTGATTGAGGACGCAACCGACCTCATCCTCAACATCAAGGGGCTCGTCGTGCGGCTCGAAGGCGACGAGCCGCGCATCGTTACCCTTGAGGCCGACGAGGCCGGGCCCGTCACCGCGGAGATGATCCGGGCCGACCCCAACGTCGAGATTGTCAACACCGACCACGTCATCTGTACGCTGTCGAAGAAGAGGCGCTTTGCCATGGAACTCAGGATCGAGAAGGGACGCGGGTACGTTGCGGCCGAGGAAAACACGCCCGAAGGCGAGCAGGAGGTCGGCTACATTCCCGTCGACGCCCACTTCTCCCCGGTCTCCCGCGTGCGATTCCGCGCCGAGAACACCCGCGTCGGACAGCGCACCAACTACGACCGCCTCGTTCTCGAACTCTGGACCAACGGCACCGTCTCGCCCGACATGGCCCTGGTCGAGGCGGCCAAGATCATGCGCAAGCACCTCAACCCCTTCGTCGAGTACTTCCAGCCCGGCGAGGAACTCGTTGCCGAAGAGGCCGCCGAACTCGAAGAGGTC
>Ga0307427_1000894_pt1 | contig 16583 bp, 13 predicted proteins | sample SalMarWE160190MG_FD_202162 | JGI IMG/M metagenome (GOLD analysis project Ga0307427, IMG submission 202162) | Salt marsh sediment microbial communities from the Plum Island Ecosystem LTER, Massachusetts, United States - WE1603-190 | ecosystem: Environmental > Aquatic > Marine > Intertidal zone >... | reverse complement strand
CTGGTTTATTCAAAAGAATCTCCTCCATATAAATTTATTCCACGGTAACTGATTTAGCTAAATTTCTTGGCTTATCAACATTGTACCCTCGCAACACCCCCACATGATAAGCGAAAAGTTGTAAAGGAATGAGGCTTAAAATCGGTGTTAACATTTCCAGAGTTTTTGGAATATAAATTACATCATCAGCTAAATTTTTAATTTCTTCGTTCCCTTCAGTAGCTACGGCAATAACTATTCCATTTCTAGCTTTAATTTCTTCAATATTAGAAATCATTTTTTCATAAACACTATTTGAAGGACAAATAGCAACAGTAGGAAAATCTTCATCAATTAAAGCGAGTTCACAGTGTTTTAGTTCTCCCCCTCGACATCCCTCGGCGTGGACGTAAGCTATTTCTTTGATTTTGTGGGCTCCTTCTCGAGCAGTAGGATAATCATATTTTCGGCCAATATACATAAAATTATTAAAAGTTTTATATTTCTGAGAGAGCTCTTTAATTTGGGAATCGGTCTCCAAAATTTTCTTTACCAGTTCAGGAATCTTTGCCAACTCTCTAGCAATCCGCTGCCCCATAACCAAAGCCATCTCTTTCTGTCTTCCTAAAAATAAAGTTAATAAAGCGAGGGTAGCAATTTGAGAGGTGGTGGCTTTAGTTGAGGCTACGGCGATCTCTGGACCAACCCTAAGATAAACTCCAGCATCAGTTTCTCGAGCAATTGAAGAACCAACCACGTTAACAATTCCTAAGCTCAATATTCCTTTTTGTTTTACCTCTTTTAAAGCAGCTAAGGAATCTGCTGTTTCTCCTGACTGAGAAACAAAAATAGCAGCTGTGTCTTTATCTAGAATTGGTTTTCGGTAACGAAACTCCGAAGCTGAATCAACTTTGGTTGGAATGCCGGCATATTCCTCAAGCATATATTCACCAACTAAAGCAGCATGACGAGCTGTGCCGCAAGCAATAATATTTAATCTTTTAATTTTCCTTAATTTATCATGGATTAATTCCAGGCCACCTAATTTTGCCATCCCTTCATTAGTCAATAATCTTCCTTTTAAAGTGTTTTCGATGCTTTCTGGCTGTTCCATGATTTCTTTTAACATAAAATGGGGGTATCCTTTCTTTTCCGCCTCTTCTACTTTCCACTCAATTGTTTCTAGGGGCTTTTCTTTTAAAATAAAGAAGTTGTCAGGTTTAATTACGGCAATTTCATTATCATCTAAATTAATAACCTGCCTGGTATGAGCAATTACGGCTGCTGGGTCAGAAGCAACTAGAAACTCTTCTTGACCTATTCCTAAAAGTAAGGGAGAAGAAAATTTAGCTACGACAATTTTTTCTGGGTCTTTCTTTGAAACAACGGCTATCCCATAAGCTCCCTTCACTTCTCTTAAAGCTTTTCTAACCGCTTCTTCTAAATTCCCTTCAAAATATTTTTCAATTAAATGACAAAGAACCTCGGTATCTGTCTCAGAAGAAAACTTATGGCCTTCTTTTATTAGTTTTTCTTTTAAAAATTGGTAATTTTCAATAATACCGTTATGGACTAAAAAAATCTCTTTTTTACAATCGAAGTGGGGATGAGCATTAACATCAGTAACCTGGCCAGTGGTAGCCCAACGAGTATGGGCAATTCCAATTTCTCCACTGGGATTAGGAAAATTCTGCTTAAACCCAGAAATTTTTCCTATTTTTTTAAATAAAAAAGGCTTCTCCTTATCAGAAATAAAAAAGCCAAAGCTGTCATATCCTCGATATTCCAGCCTTTTTAATCCTGATAGTAAGATTGGAAAAGCTGGTTTTTTGCCAATGTAGCCAACGATACCGCACATAAAATTAAACTACGATATTAATTAGTTTACCTGGCACAAATATCACTTTCTTGATTTCTTTCCCCTCTATCCAATTTTGCACTTTTTGGCGAGAAATTGCAAGTTTCTTAGCTTTCTCTTCTGAAACGTCAGCTTCAACTTCAATTTTGTCTCGGACTTTGCCATTAACCTGAATAATCAGAGTTACAATTTCTTCTTTGATTAATTTAGAATCATATTTTGGCCATTTTCCCAAAAAGATACTTTTTTTATTCCCTAATTTTTGCCAAAGTTCTTCAGCAACATGAGGAGCCATCGGTGATAAAAGAATTAAGAATAATGAATAATGAATTAAGGATATCTTTTCTTGTCTTTCTAGTTCATTAGCTAATATCATTAAGGTCGAAACTGCCGTATTAAATCTAAAATTTTCAATATCTTCAGTCACTTTTTTAATGGTTTTGTGAACCATTTTCTCAATTTTTGGCGAAGAGGACTTCGTCCTCTTCTTCACCTTCGCTTTCATAAATGGAAACTCAGTTTTTGAGTTTAAGTTCCAGACTTTATTTAAAAATCGATAGCAACCTATCACTCCTTTATCCGACCATTCGGTAGCCTGATCAGCCGGGCCCATAAAAAGTTCATAGAGTCGCATCGTATCTGCCCCAAATTTTTTAATTATACGGTCTGGAGTAACCACATTGCCTTTTGATTTAGACATCTTTGCTCCCTGATGATAGACTATGCCTTGATTAAATAATTTTAAAAAGGGCTCTGGAAAATAAATTAGTTTTTGGTCAAAGAGAAATTTGGTAAAAAAACGAGCATATAAAAGGTGCAGGGTGGCGTGCTCGGCTCCCCCAATATATAAATCAACTGGCAACCAATTTTTAATTTTTTCTTTTGAAGCAAATTCTTTTTTATTTTTAGGATCAGTATATCTCAAAAAATACCAAGAAGAACAAACAAAAGTATCTAAGGTGTCGGTTTCTCTTTTAGCAGCGGCCCCACATTTTGGGCATTTAACCTTAACAAACTTTTTAGATTTAGCTAAAGGGCTTTCCCCTTTGCCAGTTGGTTTAAAATCTTTAATCTCAGGTAGCTTTACTGGTAAATCTTTTTCTGGAACTGATACCTCTCCGCATTTCGGACAATAAATAATTGGAATAGGGACTCCCCAATAACGCTGTCGAGAGATTAACCAATCTCTCAATTTATAATAAATAACTGTTTGGCCGAGGTTTCGTTTTTTTAAATATTTTGTTATTTCTTCTCTGGCCTTGTCCGAATTTAATCCATTAAAAACTCCGGAGTTTACGAGAATACCATCTTCCTCAAAAGCCTGCTTTGCAGGCGAAGAAACTAAAGTTTCCTCTTTACCCTTCGCTAACGCTCGGGTAAGTGAGGATTTACCATCCATTGATTTAATTACTTCAATAATTGGTAGATTATGTTTTTTGGCAAAAATAAAATCTCTTCGGTCGTGGGCCGGAACAGCCATTATGGCTCCCGTACCATACCCCATTAAGACATAATCGGCTACAAAAATTGGCACTTCTTGATTATTAACCGAATTGATTGCCTTTATCCCTCGAATCTCAATCCCAGTTTTTTCTTTATCTTCAGTTAACCTTTCAATCTCTGTTTTCTTTTTTGCCTCTTCAATATATTTTTTAATCTCTTTCCAATTTTCGATTTTCAATTTTAAATTTTCAATAAGGGGGTGCTCGGGGGCAATAACTACATAGGTACAACCAAATAGAGTATCAGTCCGGGTGGTAAAAACCTCTATTTGATATTTGATATTTGAAATTTGAAATTTAATAGTTGTCCCTTCTGACCTACCAATCCAATTTTTCTGCATTATTTTAATTTTTTCTGGCCAATCGATTTTATTCAAATCATTTAATAATCTTTTAGTATAATCAGTAGTTTTCAGAAACCACTGTTCCAAATATTTTTTTTCAACCAGACTCGAGCAACGCTCACATCTTCCATCAATTACCTGCTCATTGGCTAAAACCGTTTTACAAGAAGGACAAAAATTTACTGCTGCCCCTTTTTTATAAGCTAAACCGGCCTGGTAAAGCTGTAAAAACATCCATTGAGTCCATTGATAGTAATTTGCTTCGGAAGAGCAAATTTCTCTTTCCCAATCATAGCCAAAACCAGCTGAAAGAAGTTGTTTTTTAATGTTAGTAATCGATTTTTTGATTAATTTAGCCGGATGAATGCCGGTTTTAATAGCGAAGTTTTCAGCCGGTAACCCAAAAGCATCCCAGCCCATAGGGTGGAGACAATTAAAACCTTCCATCATTTTCTTTTTAGCAATCAAATCAGAAAAAGTATAACCCCTAAGATGACCAACATGGACTCCCTCAGCTGAAGGATAAGGAAACATGTCTAAAACATAAAATTTTGGTTTTTTAGATTTATCTGGAGTTTTAAATAGTTTCCATTTCTCCCATTGTCTCTGCCACTTTTTCTCAATTTTTTGGGGATTGTATTCCATAATTACTTTTTAATTTTACCCCGCACATAATCTTTTGTAAAATTACTTTTCTGTATTCAAAAACTATAGCTTAAACCTGTAGTGTAGATTATGTGCGTGGTTTATCTTGTTTTTTTCATTTTGGCAATTTAAAAGGGCAGCTGCTAAAAAGAGGCAGCTGCCCTATTTGTTTTTATGAAAGCATCTCCACTAAAAGGTCACGCCTGTCCCATGCGCCTCCTGAATTTCATACAGTTCTTTTGCGACTTGCTGCAGGGGACGAACCTTGATCCCTGACACTTCGCCGAGCTTCTCTCCTGTTCTCAGTTCCGCATCAGCTAGATACATTTCTGTCGCCAGTGCACTTATTCTTGCTGGCAACTTGGGTGGTTCACTACAATAAGCTTTCCAGTTACGTATATCTTCTTTTTCTGCTCTACTCTTCGCTGCATCTACAATCTTCTTCCAGCCGGTATCAATATGCCAATTTCTCAAAAACTGCTTGCTTACATCGACATATATGCCAGCTGCTACTTTAACCATGAACCTATCTTCTTCCAAAGTGCCCAGAACATCAATTACCATAAACTCACCTTCTGAGTCTTTGGCGACTTCTATTTTGCCATCGTAATGCAAGAAACCCAACGACTCACAGTGGTTTACAATTATAGCATTGACTTCTGTTGCTAAAGCTTCCAGACAGTCCATCTCTTCAGGGTTTAAGCCGGCGAGAATCCTCGCTTCTTCCTTTGATAATACCCTATCTTCCTCTTCTAGTTTTGTAGACCAGCTGATTTTCACTGGTTCCAGCTTTTCATGTGGACATGGCATCTTAGCATAACCAAGCTCCTGATAGGTTCTTTTCCCGGCTTTTATCTTCTTCAGATCAGAGCTTTCCGGGTGAACACGAGTCCTATGAATTATTTCTATTGGAAGCAAGTAGTTTTTTAGCCCAGGAACAACATCTTTATAGGGTTCGGGGATATTTACCAAGGCAATATTCATTTTTGTTGGTCCTGTCATACCCCGGAAGTGCGTCTTGATACCTGTGGACTTAAGTAACTCAAAATGTTTCCTTGCAACAACCGCCATTGCTATTGCTTTGGCTGTGATAGGATCATTCAAGAATCTTCCCCAATCAAAAATAGAAAAGAAATTCAGAAATTGAAACGCACCATCTCCGAAAAAGTCCATACTTGGTTCTTTGTAAACCAGAGTTTGCTTTGCAGATCCCTCGTGGATTCTAATAGGTTTCGCTTCTGCCATTTCACTTCTCCTTTCTTTCACTTTCTTCAAATGCTTCATCGGGCTCGCCAGCCCGCGTTTTAATGTAGGCGACCAGTTTATCTCATACTCCCTGAGAAGCTATATCCGTTCTATCCGCAATTCCCAAACAGGCCAATAGAGCAGCATTTTTGAATCCAGCCTTACCGACGCCAGCAAACGCTACCGGACAACCACCTGGCATTCTAGATATTGAAAGTATAGCATCCATGGCATTTGGGAACTCGTCCGATGGAATAGCAACTCCGAAAACCTGTAATGAAAACTCTATTTCTGCAGCTATGACTCCTGGTAAAGCAGCGGACCATCCAGCGCCGGCGATAATCGAACTTGCACCCTCTCTTCTCGTCTTCTGGCAATGTTTCGCGAGACGTTGTTTGTGCCGATGAGTTGAGATGGCTGATACCCTATATCCTACCCCACATGCCTTAAGTACTCTGGTTGCGCCTTCAACAAACTTGGCATCACTCTTTTTGCTTCCTACCACAATATCTATCCATGGTTTGTTCATCTTTAATCCCCCTTTCTGGCTAAACACCTAGTATTTCTTGATAGAGCTTGGCTTCGTTCCTCAAAAGATATGGCACTGAGAAGATCTGGTGAAACTCTTCAATGTTTGTTTGGTCTTGGAAAATCTGCCTCAAGATCTCGTTCCAACTCCTAACATCGGCTTCACTAGCTTCAAGCTCAGGCGAAACCTCAAGCTTTCCTCTGAGAATGATGTCTTTGATGGAGATTGGGTTAGGTCTAGGCATCTGCTGGAACTTCAGAAGCAGTTCATCTGCCTGATTAAGTGAAACGGGAGGATCCTCTCGGAGTTGCCTTGCCTCATCTGTGGGCTCAAATACATTAAAGGCGGCTAACTGAACTATCCTATAAGCCTCCTCAGTGGAAAGACCAAAAGGAACGCCTTTCTTTCCGAGGAACTTTTTAACCTCTCCCGTTGCATAACAACCGCGGGAATCAATTACTTCTCGCAGCATATTGTCTGGATAGACCGCCAAACCTTTAAGAACCCTGGTCATTGTCTTGAGGGAGTGGATTGCAACATGGAAAAGATCAGGCCAAGCAACCCTTTCTACCGAAGACTGCTCAATCGCTCTCTCTTCCCAAGTTTTGATATTCTTCATAATCATACTCTGGAATCCCTCGGCTATTCTGGCCATGCCTTCCATTTGTTCAGTAGAGATTGTATTTTTCTTATGAGGCATCCTCGAGGAACCTTTTTGTCTTCTACCGAATGGCTCCTGATAGATTGGCTGGCCGCTCCGTGCTCCTAGACGGATAGCAGTGGCAATTTTGTCGAGAGTCATAACGGTCTGGCAAAGAGATTGAGCGAGTGGCGCATAAAGCTCTCTAGGCATAATCTGGGTTGCCCCGTAGAAGGGCTGGAAGCCTAGAATCCTCAAAGCTTCTTTTTCAAGCTTCGGATCTATGCCACCGTAATTGCCAACTGCACCAGAAAGCTTTGAGTAGCTCAGGTTACTCTTGGCTCTCCGCAAGTTAACCGCATCAACCCTTAAATCCTGATGCCAATCGAGACAACGTTTACCAAATGTCTGGAGTTCTGCTTCTTGACCATGGGTACGACCCATCATTATTGCGTAACAATATTTCCGAGCCGTATCCTTAAGAACAGTACTTAGTTCGGAGATACATTCTTCCACTAACCTAATTGACTCTTTTAACATCCAGACAAAAGCCGGCTCTTCTGTGTCATAAGAAGTAAGGTCTTCGTGCAGATAAGGCCTAAGAAGGAGTGGCAAAAAGCGTCTCCGTTCATCAAGAAAAGCATCTAGATCGTGGCCAATTTCTTTGTCTCGATTTTTCCACCAAGATATATCTATTGGGTTCTTTCTCAAGATGCGCCGCATCTTAAGCCATGTCTCTCTGCTCAGCTCACTCAAAGCAACCCTTGCTTTAATCACTGCCAACTCAGTTTTCTCCCAAAGGCTTAGCTTGTTCTCATCAGACCAAATTCTAGTAATTTCAGCTTGTTCATATCGTGGTATCATGTTTCCTCCTTTCAATATTTTTTTTGGAAGGTTCTGGTTTCGTGACTTTAGCCACGAAAAAAAGGAGCTATCCCTCCTTTTTTAAGATTATCAAATTTTAAAAGTTTGTCAAAATATCATTTTAAAATAATTTGAATAATTTTTTGGCGTTTTCAGTGGTAATTCTAGCTATCTCTTCAAAACTTAAGTTTTTGATTTTAGCAATTTTTTCTGCTACATATTTTACATACAAAGGTTCGTTTCTTTGATTTTCAAAAGGTGGTGGAGTTAAATAGGGACAATCGGTCTCGATTAAAATTTTATCTAAAGGCATTCTTTTAATGTTTTCTTCAAAATTAATTCCTTCAATGGTTTTAAAAATTATCCCATTAAATCCAATATAAAATCCCATTTTTAAATATTCTTGGAGTTGTTCGGTGGTTCCAACAAAACCATGCATCACCCCTTTTAATTGTTCATTATTCATTGCTCTCTGTTCATTGAGGATTTTTATTAAATCCTCGTGAGCCATTCGACAATGAAAAATTATTGGTAAATTTAATTCTTTAGCTAAATTTAATTGTTGGATGAGAGCTTCTCTTTGTTTTTCTTTAAAAAGTTCTAATTTTCTTTTTGTTCTCGGTTTCCAATAGTAATCTAAACCAACTTCACCAACAGCTACCACTTTTTCATTTTTTGCTAACTCTTTGTATTTTTCATAATCAAATTCAGGGGCCCAGCCTTCGGCTGGGAGGGTGGAGGGCGGGTTGGAGTCCTCTCTCGAATTAAAGGCGATCTCTTCCTGGTCTAATTTCATTTTCACCAAACCAGTGTTCAAATGAATTGGGTGTAAACCAATTGCAGCATAAACCCCCTTTTCATACTTTTCTGCAATCTCTACGGCTTTTTTACTGGTATCATATTGGGTGCCAATGTTAATTACCCAAATATCATTTTCCAAAGTTCTTTTAACAACTTCTTCGGAATCTGCTTTGTAGGCATTAAAATTTAGATGGGCATGAGTATCAATAAGCATAAATTAAATCCTCGGGAATAATGGTTTGGCTTTTTTAGTTTTTTCCGCCAGCTGGCGGATATTTTTTAATATCTTTTCTGAAGTTTCTGGTAAAAATGGCTGAAGCATCTCAGCGATATTACTAATAACAAATAACAAATCACCAATAACTTCTTTTTGATTTTTTTTCTCTTCCCAGGGTCTCTCTTTTTCAATATATCGGTCACAAAAACTAATCAATTCCCAAATTGAAATCAAGACTTCATTAAATTTAAATTGCTCTAAAGCTTTTTTATATTTTTCCCAAGTATTATCTATTTCTTTTTTAAGTTTTAAGTTTTGAGTTGTGGTTTTGAGTTTTGAGTTTTGAGTTTTGAGTTTTTTAGTCATAGTAAGGACCCTCGCCACTAAATTCCCCAACCCTTTCGCCAGATCCGAATTGTATCTTCCCTCAAATTTCTGGTAAGTGAAGTCACCATCTTCGGTCGGCGGAATTTCCCTCAAAAGAAAGTATCTTACCGGATCAGTACCATATTTTTTAACCAATTCAAAAGGATCAATCACATTTCCCAAACTTTTTGACATTTTTTGTCCACCAGAGGTTAAATATCCATGAACAAAAATTGTTTTTGGCAAAGAAATTTTAGCTGAAAGAAGGAATGCTATCCAATATATCCCATGAAATCTTAAAATTCCTTTACCCACAATATGTAATTTATTTTCATTTTTTTGCCACCATTCCTGAAATTTTTTACTATTTTCTGCATATCCCAAAGCAGTAATATAATTTGAAAGAGCGTCAAACCAGCACCATTGAATTTGACTCGAATCTCCTGACACTGGGATTCCCCACCCTCCGGCACGTTCGGCTAAACGGGAAATGCAAATATCCTCTAAGCCCTGATTTATAAAACTTAAAACTTCGTTTTTTCGAGCGGGGGGAATAATTTTAACTTCGTCTTTTTTGATAATCTTCTTTAATTGATTTTGGTATTTTGAAAGTTTAAAAAAATAATTTTCTTCTTCTACTAATTCGGGCCTAGTTTTATGTTCTGGACAAAGACCATTTACTAACTCACTTTCTTTCAGAAAAGCTTCACAACCCATACAATAAAGCCCACGGTATTTCTTTTTATAAATATCTTTTTGGCAAGCCTCCCATAATTTTTGAGCCCCCTTAATATGTCGCTTTTCGGTAGTTCGAATAAAATCATCAAAACTTAAATTAAGAGTTTTTTTTAGTCCATAAAATTTTTTAGCATTTCGGTCTACTAATTTTTTAACTGTGATTCCTTCTTCGCGCGCTGCCTGAACATTTTTTAAGGAATTCTCATCGGTTCCTGTCAAAAAGAAAACATTCTCACCCAAAATCCGATGATATCTAGCGATGACATCAACCTGAATAATCTCTAAAGCAAAACCACAATGTGGCTTTTCATTAACATATGGGAGTGCCGTAGAAAGATAGTATTTTATCACAGTTTTATTTAAATATAAATTTTTACTTCCCCTCAACCACTACCACAAATTCTCCTTTTATTTTATCTTTTTCTACTTTTTTAACCACTTCTCCTGTCGTTCCTCGATAGATGGTTTCAAATTTTTTTGTTAGCTCTCGGCAAACGACTATTTTAGGTTTTAGGTTATAGGTTTTAGCTTCTAGTCCCAATTCTTTAAGACTTTTGATAATTCGGTATGGAGATTCGTAGAATATTACCGAGTATTTTGAATTAACTATTTCTTCAAAAAATTTTTTCCTTTTCTTTTTAGTCGGAGGGAAACCCAAAAAAATAAATTTATCCATAGGGAATCCAAATACTGGCCGCTGCAGTTACTGCCGAAGGTCCAGGGAGAGGAACAATTTTTACTACCAGACCCGGACTCGTAATAATAGCTGAGATTAATTTATTCCCAGGATCAGAAATTCCTGGTGTTCCAGCGTCGGATACCAGGGCTAAATTTTTATTTTGTTTTAATAAATCCAAAATATAATCTACTTTCTTTAATTTGCTGTGCTGATGATAACTTAGGGTCGGAGTTTTTATCTGATACCGATCCAATAATTTCTTGGTTACCCTGGTATCTTCACATAAAATCAAATCAACCTCCGACAGTATTCGGAGGGCTCTTTTAGTTATATCTTCGAGGTTCCCAATGGGAGTGCTAACAATATAAAGATTTGACATATTATAGTGCTACTGCTTTTTCCTCCTTTCTTTTTTTTAAAAAATCTCTTAAAAATTCAAATAAAATTCCAGCTAAAGGAATAGCTAAAATTGCTCCTAAAATTCCTAAAAGTTTTGCTCCAATGGCTAAAGAAATTAAAACTAAAACCGGAGGAAGACCAACGAATTTTTTAGTTAAAACTGGAGTTAAAATATTTCCTTCAATTTGTTGAATTAGAATAAAAACAATTAAAACAAAGATTGCTTTCAGCCAAGAATCTAAAACCACAAATATAAAAGCTACGGCGCCGGCTATAATTGGACCTAAAATTGGAATAAAATCTAAAATCCCAGCTAAGAAGGCTAGGGAAAGGGCGTATTTTACATCAAATAATTGAAGGGTAATAAAAACGGCTATCCCAACAAAAAAACAAGTTAGAATTCTGGCTCCAAACCAACTAGAAACCTTAGCTTGAGACCTCTCCCAAACAGATAATATAGAAGCTTCATGTTTCTTAGGAGAGAAAAGCCCTAAAATTCTTTCCACTCCCTTTTCTTCTAAGGAAAGAAAGAGAGCGATAGCCAGAATAAAAATGGTAGAACCAATCCCGCCAAAAATAATAGCCAGAGCACTCAAAATATCGGCTGAAGCCCTTTGAAGCATTACTCCCAAAGTTTGGGTAAAACTTTCCATGCTTTCAAAAGCCTCAATCCCTAATCCTTTTAAAGAAGGAGCAATTCTTTCAAAATATTGAGGAAAAAGTTGAGAGAATTGTTGGATTTCAGAAATAAACATTGGGGCCGTTCCGTAAATGACGAGTCCTAGAATTCCAAAAATGGCAAGATAAACAAAAATTACCGCCAGAACCCTAGGTAGACGACGGTGTAAAAAATTAATTGCTGGATTAAATAAAACTGAGATGATTAAGGCGAAAATAACCAAAATCAAAATATCTCTTATCAAATAAAGAATATAAAAACAGACAAAGGCAATGGCGATTTTTAAAATCGTTCCCCAAGATATATCTAAAACCTTTTCACCATTCATAATTACAAAGTAATCAAGGTTCTCGCGATAGCGAGGTTCTTATAATTTTAGTAATTTTTGAAACTTTTCCTTATCTTTAAATGGACCAATTATGGCTAAATTTAATTTTTGAGGCTGGAAAATATCTTTAGCTACTTTCAAAATATCTGATTGACTAATTTTATCAATTTTTTTAAAAATCTCTTTTAGGGTTAAAATTTTCTTCTCTAAAAGTTCCTGGCCGGCGTAGAAAGAAGCTTGAGCGTCAGAAGATTCCAAAAGCAGAGCTGTTTTTCCTTTTATGTAATCTTTGGCTTTTTTAAGTTCATTTTTGGGAACTTTTTTTTGAGAAATTTTTTTATATTCTTTCAAAATGGTTGAAATAGCTTTTTTAACATTTTTATTATCTACCCCAGCCTGAGTAACCAAATATCCAGTATCAGAATCAATCTCAGAGTTTGTTTTAATATAATAAGCTATTCCTAATTTTTCTCTTATTTCCACAAACAAACGAGAGCTCATCATTCCTCCTAAAATTATTTCCAAAAGTTCCAAGGTATATCTCTGAGGATGAAAAATGTTATAAGTTCTTACCCCTAAAGCTAAGTGGGTTTGGTCAGTCTTTTTGGGATATAAAAGAGACTGAGGTTTATTTTGCCTTTCTATTACTGGAGATTTAGGTTTGGGCTTAGTGGTTTTTATTTCAGAGAAATATCCCTTAACTTTTTCTACCACTTTAGAGCCTATTTTCCCTGTCAGACAAATGATGGTATTAGAAGCCACATATTGGTTTTTCATATAATTTAAAATTCGCTCCCTTTTAATCCTGGATATGTTCTCTTTGGTCCCAAGCACTTCCCAGCCAGCTGGTTGGTTTCCATAAAGCAATCTTTTCCAAAGATCTCCAATGTATATCATCGGCGTATCTAAATACATATTTATCTCTTCAATAATTACTCCTCTCTCTTTCTCTATTTCCTTTTTTGGCAACAAACTATTTAAATAAATGTCAGAGACCCAATCTAAAGCTAAATCTAAATGAGAAGCCTCAACTTTAGCGAAGTATCCAGTATATTCTTCGCTGGTAAAAGCGCTATAAATTCCTCCAACTTTATCTAATGGTTCTACTACTTTTAGAGGAGAAGATCTTTTTTTTGTTCCTTTAAAAAATAAGTGTTCGAGAAAGTGGGAAATACCATTTATTTCTTTGGTTTCATACTTAGAGCCAGTTCCCACTAATACTAAAACTGTTGCTGCCTGGGTTCCTTTTTGAGGAATTGTAATAATTCTTAAACCATTTTTTAGAGTAGTTTTTTTGAACATTGAGATAAATCTAAAGATTTATGAGATGTGAAATGAATTTTTAATTCATTGAACATTTAAATCTCCAATTTTTCTTTTAAAACCTCAATTAAATCCTTAATCTTGACCCTTTCTTGTTTCATAGTATCTCTATCGCGGATAGTGACATCCTCTTGTTTCAAAGTTTCAAAATCAGTGGTAATTGCAAGAATTGTTCCAATTTCGTCTCCTCTCCGATAGCGACGGCCGATTGAACCTAATTCATCATATTGGCAAACGAAATGAGGTTTTAATAATTGATAAACTTCTTTGGCTTTTTTGACTAATTCTGGTTTATTTCTAACTAAAGGTAAAACCGCTACTTTTATTGGAGCCAGGGTTTTATGAAGCCTTAACAAAACTTCAATCTCTTTAGCTGCTTTGGTAGTTTTAGTTCTTCCGCCTTTTATTTCTTGATAAGCATCACAAAGAAAGGCAAAAAAACTCCTATCGGCTCCTCCTGAAGTTTCAATAATATAAGGGGAATATTTTTCCTTAGTTTCTTCATCAAAATATTCAAGGTTCTGACCTGAATATTTTGAATGATTAGATAAATCAAAGTCTCCCCGATTATGAACTCCCTCGATTTCTTTCCAACCAAAAGGAAATTTGTATTCAATATCTATTTGTTGTTTGGCATAATGAGCTCTTTCTTCGACTGGAACTTCTCTAATTCTCAGATTCTCTTTTTTAATTCCTAAATTTAGATACCATTTTACTCTTTCTTTTTTCCAATAATCGAAATATTTAATAGCCTCTTTGGAATGGCAAAACCATTGCATCTCCATCTGCTCAAATTCTCGAGTTCGATAAATAAAATCTTTGGGAGTAATTTCATTTCTAAAGGCTTTGCCAATTTGGGCTACTCCAAAGGGAATTTTTAGTCGCATGGAGTTTAAAATATTTTCAAAATTAACATAAATCCCCTGACAGGTCTCAGCTCTTAAATAGGTAGTGGCAGCTTCCGCCTCAACTGGTCCGATAAAAGTTCTCATCATTAAATTAAACTTTCTAGATTCAGTTAATTTCCCACCGCATTCCGGACAAACTTTCTGCTTTATCTCATCAGCAAAACCAGCTGTTAAATGACCTGAAGCCTGCCAGACCTTTGGCGACATTAAAATTGCTGCATCCAACCCAACCATTCCGCCAGCTGGCGGATTCTGTTTTTTTATCATTTCTTTCCACCAGGCCAACTTAATATTATTTTTCATTTCTACTCCTAAGGGACCAAAATCATAGCCAGAACTAAAACCGCCATAAATTTCAGAAGATGGATAGACAAACCCTCTCCTTTTAGATAAAGATATAATTTTTGCCATTAGGTTTTCCATATATTACTGTACTCGACCCATTTCTTCGGTTATGGTTGGGTCATCTGGCAAAGTCGTATTGATGTTAGAGGCTGTTTGGCCTAAAGTTTCTTTGGTCCAACTATCCTCACCCTCTAATTTAGCCTGACCAATAATTTCTGGAGTCTGGCCTATTTGGGCGCTATCAGGAGTTAAAGCAACCTGAAAAGCAATGTTTGGCCCCCCGCCATCGGTGGCGGGTAAAATTCCCTGAGCTACTTTTAAGTTGCCTACGTTCCAAACAATTTCTCTCGATTGAGAATCAAAAGTAAATTTTTCAGTTTCTTCCTCGGGGAAAATTTTACCAGTTAATTTCACATTTTTGGGTAGGGTTGCCTTCACTTTTACATTTTGAACATCGTTATAATAATTTTTTACTTGCCACATTATGGTAAAATAACTTTCCTGGCCTACTTTTGGGGGAAGAGGGCCTTCGCTTAAAAAAATCTCATCATTAATATAGCCCTTTTGAGTAATAACTAATTTCGAATTAACTTTATTTACAAATTCTTCTTTAGCCTGGCTTAAATAAATTTTATTTTTTATCACCTCTTTCCCTTCCAATGAAGAGATTTCCCACTCCTCTTTTAATTTCACCCAAAATTCGACTTCCCCTTCCTCCTGAACATTTAAAAATTGGAGATCTCCTACTCTCCTCCACTCCCACAAGATGGAGTTATCTCCTAGTTCGTATTCTCCATCAGGAGCTCTCAAGGTTTCTAAATTGAAAGCTGCTCCAGTTAGGGTGGTTACTAAAGACAAATCGATTAAGGTTTCCTCTCCAATGTTCTTAAAGAAAATTTCATAATGGAGCGAGTCTCCAGGATTGGCAATATATTCTGGGTTACCATTAATTTGCTGAGTGATATACAAAGCCGGCTTTATAATCTCCACTCCTTTAACCGCTTTTTTTAATAAGACAAACTCTCCTTCTTGCCAGGTGCCTAATTCAGCTTGAAAAATTTTTTGCTCTCCAACCTCTCCTCTAAATCTAGCTACTATTTCGATTCTCCCACCTTCGGCTTTATTTAAAGGTGGAATTTCCCACTCAATTTTTTCTAAAGATGGAGGGGTAGATTCGATGAACTCAAAACCTAAGGGGTATTCAACTTTGCATCTCAAATTTGAAAGAGGATAGTCAATATTTGAAAAATAATTCAATCTAAATTTAAACTCTTTTCCAGACTCGGCCTTAGAAGGTAAATCGAATTCAAAATTTAGAGGAACGGACTTAATAACAGTAGTAAAAGTAGTGGTTGACTCATAGCGGGCTTTTAAATTTTTGGGCCGATAACTTAAAGTGGCTTTAGCTATTTTAGCTTCTCCTTCTTTTCCCAAAAGCCTAGCTCGAATACGAAGAACTTGTTCTTCGTTAGGATAAACGGTTTGAAGGAGTAAATTTTTCCTTAAAGATTTTTTTTCTTCTGGTGACTCTTCTTTTTCTACCAAAAGACATTCTAGAGAATTAGAAGGGCACTCAAAAATAAGTTCTGGCTCTTCTAGTCTAACATTTCCGTTATTTTTATACTTCACAACGTACTCAATTTCCTGGGCCAAAACTGTTTCTTCTGGGGCTAAAATTTCCAAATTTAAAACTTCTTTTGAATAAATATTCTTTTGCCAATAATAGAAACCGGCTATACCCGCTAGAGCAGCCAAAAGAATTAAGAATGTGATAAATTTTCTTCGCATATAAAAGAAAAATAACTTTTTGAAAATAATTCTAATGATTTTAAATATTTTGCCTCGATTTTTAATTTAGAAAGAATCGGCCAATTTTTTTCAAGAATAATTCTTAAAATTTTCACCGTCTCAGAATCTATCTCTTTGCCTACCCGAGCCGCAGCGAGGGGTGAAGAAGAGGATTTGTCCTCTTCGACTAATTTTAGTTTTTTAAAACAGCTTTGGCAAATTATTCCTCCTTCTTTTAGGTTTAAATAAAGTTTTTCAGGCAGTAGTTTTTTTTGACATAAAGAGCAATTATAAAGTTCGGGCTGATAACCTAAAATAGAAAGAAGGTTCCAGAGAAAATAGTAATAAAGTAATTGCTGATTGTTGCTTGTTGATTGCTGATTGTTTAGTTTTTGAAAAGTTTCGT
>Ga0307427_1000893_pt1 | contig 16585 bp, 16 predicted proteins | sample SalMarWE160190MG_FD_202162 | JGI IMG/M metagenome (GOLD analysis project Ga0307427, IMG submission 202162) | Salt marsh sediment microbial communities from the Plum Island Ecosystem LTER, Massachusetts, United States - WE1603-190 | ecosystem: Environmental > Aquatic > Marine > Intertidal zone >... | reverse complement strand
ATTAAAAAGTTGGAGAAATAATGATCTTGGGTCGAGTTTGCGGTAGTATTTATTCAACGATTAATCATGAATTTTATGACAATAAAAGATTGCTTTTTGAGAGAGAAATAATTGTCAATTGACAATTGTGAATTGATAATTGTGAATTAAAAAGTTGGAGAAATAATGATCTTGGGTCGAGTTTGCGGTAGTATTTATTCAACGATTAATCATGAATTTTATGACAATAAAAGATTGCTTTTTGAGAGAGAAATAATTGTCAATTGACAATTATGAATTGATAATTTTGAATTAAGAAAGTCGGGGATATAATGATCTTGGGTCGAGTTTGTGGTAGTATTCACTCAACAATTAATCACGAATTTTATGATAATAAAAAATTACTGATTGTTAATAAACTAAATATAAAAGGAAAGCCTTCAGGGAAGTATTTAATTGCAGTGGATTCAGTTGGCGCCGGTGCCGGTGAGACCGTTCTGGTTATTGATGAGGGTAACTCGGCAAGACAGATTGTAGAGGATGATAAAGCACCTATACGCTCTATCATTATCGGAATTGTAGATCAACTCTCTATCGAATAAATATTGAAAAAAACCTGTTAGCAATATACAGAAGAAATCATTCAATTATCTAAATCTCAGCTATTGTTATATTTTAGCGGCATGGCTCAGCGTACACAAATAAAATGCGACGCGTTTAGCGTCGCCAATATCTGAGCATGAAGCCAAAACTTTACCTGCGGTTAGAGCACATTTACGTTCCGTTGCAGCTATTGGTCAGCCGTACCTCTATATTGAAATTTTAATTATGGTCTGAATTTTTTTATTTCGAGTTCTTTGATCAATTTATATTGTTTATCATTCGCTGTTAAAATCTTAATTCCATTCACCAAAGCAGTTGAAGCAATTAATGAATCTGCCAATTGCAGGAATGACTCAAATAATGTCGTTCAACAAAAAACATTGCCTTAGCAGAAATTTCTTCGTTGATGTACAAAATTTTTGTATTCCAATTGCAAAAAGCCTTCCGCAATTCTGTTAATTCATTTTTATTCCGCATTCCTTGAACTAACTCAATGTAAGTTACTGCTGAAATAAAGAATTCATTTAATTCCTCAATTACTTTAAAAGCCTTATCATTTCCTCTCATATACCAAATTAAAACATCCGTATCTACAAGCATTAAAAGCGACCTTTCCTGAGATTTTTCATATATTCTTCAACATCCTGGATTTCTTTATTATCTTTCCAGATACCAAACAAATTATGTTTTTCTTCTTCAGAAGACTGCTTTCTCTTCCGGATGGGTACAAGTTTAGCGTAAGGTTTACCTCTAATGGAAACGTCGTTTATGATCTTCCCTTTTTGGTTTTTCGTTTTCTTTCTTCGGTTCAGATTTATTTCTGTTTCGTTTGTCTATTTCTGAATCAAATTTCTTCTGATATTTTAGCATTCCATAGGCAACACGAAGTATCTTATGATGGATTAAACTTCTGATGCTTTTATTGTCAGACAAATATGAGTATGAGAATAGGCCACAATTTATTGTGGTGAATAATAGAAAAGTGTGTAATCTAAAAGTCGGCTTAAGCCGGCTTCCAAAGTGATAGTAGGTGATTCTATCCTCACCATTCTAAAGAATGGTGTTCATCTCATTTCATTTATTTTCGACGTTTTAAACTTGACACGACACTAGTTTTAACTCTCACATATTAAAGTATCCAAATTACCTTCAAGGTCTTGCATTTCCTCACCTATATTTTCAATAGAGTTGTTTGTTATTTCATTACTCTGTATATAGAACTTTTTTTTCACATAATTTTTCAATAATTTACCCCCTGATTTTTCTCAAAGTTTATATGTCATATTATCGAAAATATATACAAATGGTATAAATAAGATTTTTTTTATCAACGGGAAGGAATCGGTATATCAAACTTCACAGGCTGGATACAGGAGTTTTTCCGTAAGGAACTCCTATTGAGGATTCTCCTCATCTGCTCTTTTTAACTAATTACAGTTTTTCAAGGTTATATTTTTTGACGTTTGGTTAACTCATAATCTTTGTATAAATAAAAAATTTTATGTTAGAAATTATCTCAGTTAAAAGAAACAGTATAGCGGAACAGGTTGGGATCAAGATTAATGATTATCTTGTATCAATTAATAATCAAATTATTAATGATTTTCTTGATTACCGCTTTTTCCAGTCTGAAGAAAATCTGGAAATTCAGATTGAACGTAATGGCAAAATTCTATCTATTAATGTCGAGAAATCTTATGATGATGACCTTGGAATTGCATTTCAAGATATTAAAATGAAATCGTGCACAAATAATTGCATATTTTGTTTTATAAAGCAGAATCCTCCAGGAATGCGTAAGTCAATTTATTACTATGATGAAGATTATAGATATTCATTCCTTTATGGTAATTTTATAACACTTACCAATGTTGATAATAATGATCTCAATCGAATCGTTAATCAACGACTATCACCTTTATATATATCAGTGCATGCTACTGATCCGACTGTTCGTAAAAAAATATTTCGATTTCATGGTGATGATTGCCTAATGGATAAGTTAGAATTTTTAAATAGAGGTAGGATTGAGCTTCATATCCAGATTGTATTGATGCCGGGAATAAATGACGGGGAAATTCTTGAGAAAACTATAAAAGACCTTTATCATTTTCGAGAGTCGATAAAATCAGTAGCGATTGTACCGGTCGGTTTGACGAAACATAGAAAAGGGCTTCCAAAAATTCGTGTGGTAGACTCTATGTATGCATCAAATTTAATACCTTATTCCCGAGCCTGGAACAGGAATTATTTTAACATTGAAGGTGATCAATTTATTTATCTGGCAGATGAATTTTATCTACTTGCTAACAGATCACTTCCGGGAAGAAACTCTTACGGTCGCTTTTATCAAATTGAAAATGGAGTTGGGCTTGTCAGGGAATGTATTGATAATTTTAAGAGACAGATTCGAAAACTGCCTGAATCAATTCCTCGTCTTAAACGAGTTCTCTTTGTAACTGGAACTTTAGCAAAACCGGTACTAGAGAAATATATAGTTTCAGTATTGAATAATATTCAAAATTTAAAGATTGATGTTTTTTCTGTAGTAAATGACTTTTTCGGTGAAACTGTAACAGTTGCCGGGCTTATAACAGGAAGAGATATAGTGGAGCAGTTGAAATCACATCTTGAATATGATTTGATTTACTTGCCGCCGAGGTGTATAAATGATGACAGACTGTTGTTAGATGATATGACTCCTGAAGATATACAAAAAGAACTCAGTATTCCAGTAAAAGTTTTTAGCGAAAATTATATGGAAATGTTAAATAATGTCAGTATCTGAGCCAATAGTCGCAATTGTGGGACGTCCCAATGTAGGGAAATCTACTTTATTCAATAGAATTGCTCAGAAGCGGAAATCCATAATTCATCCTGAAGCAGGAATTACAAGAGATAGAATTTATGAGATTGTGAATTGGGCTGGACATCAATTTATACTGATTGATACAGGTGGGTTTATACATGAAAGTAATGATCAGATAGAGAAAGCTGTAAAAGTACAAGTTAGGATAGCAGTTGACGAGGCTGATCTTGTATTGTTTATCGTTGATTCTATGGATTCAGTAACCCCGATGGATAGAGAAACTGCATCGCTACTCCGTGAATCCGATAAAGCGGTTTTATTAGTTGTAAATAAATGTGATAATGAGAAACGAGAGCAGAATTTGTACGGGTTTTATGAGTTAGGGTTTGGTGAACCCTTTCCTATTGCGGCACTAGATGGTAGAAGAATTGGAGACCTTCTGGATTGTATTCTTGAGAAACTTCCTATGGAAGCTCCTCTTGAGCAGGAGAAAAAAGATCAGTTGCATCTTGCTATTGTCGGAATGCCCAATGTCGGGAAATCGTCTATTGTGAATGCTTTATTGGGTAGTGAAAAATCTATTGTAGCAGAAGTGCCTGGAACGACAAGAGATTCAATTGATTCGGAATTGAAATATTATGGTGAAAAAATTACTTTGATTGATACTGCCGGTCTGAGGAAAAGAAGCAATATTAAAAACAATATAGAATTTTACAGTATGGTTCGTTCTAATATTGCAATTAACCGTTGTCATGTTGCGGTTGTCGTGATTGATGCGGTAAAAGGTTTTGCGAGGCAGGATGCAAATATTATTAGAACAGTAATTAGCAGAAAAAAAGGGCTTGTAGTTGTAATTAATAAATGGGACTTAATAGAGAAAGATTCAAATACGCTGATTGAATTTCAACGTGACTTAATTGATAATTTCAAGCAGCTCGAACATTATCCGATAATCTTTATTTCTACTTTAACAAAACAACGAATACATAAAGTTATTGAAACTGCTAAAGAAGTTTATATTGCCCGTAAGCAGCGTATTAATACCAATAAGCTGAACAGGTTTTTCCAGGATGTTATTGATAAAACGCCTCCACCTGCCGTTAAGGGGAAATACATTAAGATTAAGTATGTAACTCAAGTGAAAAGAGAACCTCCTGTGTTCGTGTTTTTCTGTAACTATCCTAAAGATATTAAAGAGGAATATCAAAGATTTCTTGAGAATCAACTTAGAGCTGAATTTGGTTTTAAGGGTGTTCCTTTAACAGTATTGTTTAGACAGAAATAATCTATGGATAGATTAACCACAAAGCCGCTAAATAACACGAAGGAGCACTAAAAATATTAACCCTACAACGTAACTTACAAAGTTTAGCACTATATGTCGTTTTATATTTAATGGTACAATACAATATGAAGTATAAAAAACATTAAGTAACATAATAGGGTTAAAGTAAAACTAATATTTCGTTTTTTGAATGTTATAAATAACCTGAAGAATCTATGAGTATTCCGAAAGAATTTTTTGGATCGACTTTTAAAACCTCAGTTGCTGGTTTTATTTGTACCCCGCCTCGAAGAGGTCCCGATGGGAAAGCTCTGCTTCGGAAACCTTTTTTTAAAGATCCCTCTATTTTTGCGAAGCAGTACATAGGATGCGGTACAGATATTCTTTTTAATCAGAAGATTAGAAGAAACGCCTGTACACGTCTGTGCCTGAAACTGAGGGATTACGTCGACTTTTGGAAAGAGATTACTATATTAGGATGATTAAGTGAAGAATTTCTGTCTATTAAAATTTCAAAAGGATATAATATTACGGGATATTTTTCAAAACTTTTCTATTTTCTTATAATGTTGTTGAAGAAATCACTTATTATATTTTTCTTGTTATTTAATTTTGCTTTTGCAGAGGACGTGGTTCAAGCATTTATAAATTATAAAAATAAATCACAGATTGAACATGTACAGGGTTTTGATAGCGCCAGAGCTATTAAGTCAATGCTTATACATCCTGAGCAGCGAGCTAAAATTTTAGGTAAAGCGGTCTGGGAAAGGCCTGAACTTCCTTATGAATATATAACGCCGGAAGGGAACTTCAAAATTCACTATACAACTTCCGGTTATAACGCTGTTGAATCAACAACTACAATTGTCGAAAATGTACCGGATTGGGTCTATGAAACCGGTAAAACTGCAGAGCGTGCTTATCGGATATTGGTTGACACATTGGGATTTCAACCACCTCCACCTGATAATAATATTGACGGTGCTGAAATTGATATTTTTATTAAGAACTGGAGTGGGAGCTATTACGCTTTGACTATCTTTGATGATGATACCAGAGTTACGACTACGCCCAGACCTTATGATTATTTTTCCTATATGATAATTGATAATGATTATATTGAAGGTAATTATTATACTCATGGTTTAGATGCACTGCATGTAACAGTTTCACATGAATTTTTCCACATGATTCAGTTGGGTTATAATCTATATGATTCTAATGGATTGGCCGGTTGTAGCAATGGTGATGTTTATTTTTTTGAGTGGAATTCTGTTTGGTTTGAAGAAAGAGCCTGTCCTGATGTAAATGATTATTATGGTTATCTCTCGGATTTTTTTTACAATCCAACGAATTCTATGTGGTCAAGCCAATGTTGTTACTCTTTGGGAATATTTTTGCGATTTATTCTTGATAAATATGGAGAAGATTTATTGATTAAGGTATGGGATAAAATAAAATATAAATATGCGTTTCAGGCGCTTCAGGAAACACTCAAAAAGGAAGAAGGAATAGAATTATCACAGGTGTGGAATGAGTTCTGTCGCTCATGTTACTATACGGGACAGCGATTTGATGAAAATTTATCACCTTCACCGGATGCGAGAGATTTTCCCTTATTACGTTTTCCAGATATGAACAGTGCTTGTTTAGCTGATGAAGTTACTTTTAATATAAATGCAATGCCGTTTTCCACAAATCCATTTAGAGTGACTTTTGAAAAAAACCAGTTTGTCGGAATAGAAAAACCGCAGGATGAAAATGATTCATTTATAGGTAGTTTTATTTTTGATTTGTTCTTTTCTAATGATGTCATATCGAATTTATCTTTTAATAATGACCGGTTCATTGGTGAAGCAAGAACCCGGGATACACTGGCGATATTTTTTACCAATACTTCAAATAAATTATCTTATGATTTTAGTTTGACGGTTTCAGAGTTTCCCGATACCATACAAATACCTACAAAATTTATTTCTCTGTATCCAAATCCTATTAGAATTGATGCAAAATATGATTTTCAGGTTGAAATTCAGTTAGGTGAAATATTAGACTGTCTTACTTTTTATATTTTTGATTTACGTGGAAGAAGGATTTTCAAGAAAAAAATTACTGCAGAGAATCTTAACTTTGGTGTCACGAATTTAACTATTTCTTTTAATGAAATTCAGAGATTGAATCTCTCTTCAGGGATTTATTTTACAGTAATCAAAGCTGGCTCGAAAAGAATAACAAGAAAATTCACGGTTATAAGATAGATGTCCTTTAAGCAAATATCAAAAAAAGCAACTTTTACTGACAAAATCAAAGGGTCAAAATTTATCGGAATATGTTTTAAGATAAATTCTGCAAAGGAATCAAAAGAACTTATTTCTAATATAGAAAAGGAATACAAAAAAGCATCGCACGTTTGCTGGGCATTCAGAGTTTATTCACAAAATGATGTGCTTTCGTATTCTTCTGATGCCGGTGAGCCGCATAGTTCAGCTGGTCCCCCAATTCAATCGGTACTCGAGGGGCGAAATCTTGTTAATACTTTATGTATAGTCATCAGGTATTTCTGGGGTACGAAACTTGGAATCGGTGGACTGATACGTGCTTATGGCAGCGTTGCAGGTAAGACTCTTGATAAAGCCGGAATCATAGAATTCCAAACAACTACCAAATTTAATTTGGATGTACCTCACTCAAGATATTCAGAAATAATGCGAATTTTAAAAAAATACGGAGTGGAATTCAAACAGGTATTTAGCGAAGAGAGTGTAAATTTTACTGTAACAGTTTCGGGTAAACAGAAAGACGATTTTTTGTCAGATGTTCGTGCTTTTCCAGATGTGATTTGCGAAGGTGTAAATCAAAAACCCGGAGGTTTAACTCTGTCAGCCAGTCTCCGAGAGAAAGCTTGACCTCAGCTTCGCTGAGGCGCGACGGACTTTCTGTAATTTAGCCATTGTTTGACCCTATGAGCCATGCTTTAATTAAATATTACGGCATGGCGTATAATGGTATCGGTGCATATGATGTCCCGACTTTTGGGATTTTTCATTTTACATATGCACTGTGTTATATGCCGTTGGGCAAAAGCTATCCTCTCATTATCTCAAAAGAAGCATTTTTCTCGTTTTCTTGATGCCGTTCGATTCCTTCAATTGATACAGGTAAATCCCGCTGCCTACATCCCTGCCAACCTCATCCTTGCCGTTCCAGCTCACCAAGTGGCGTCCGGGCTCCCTTATGCCACTCACTAATGTATTCACCTTCTGCCCGGCGAGGTTGTACACAGAGAGGTTCACCTTCCCGGAAGATGGCAGGTCAAAGGCTATCACAGACCCTGTATTGAAGGGGTTGGGATAGTTCTGAAAGAGGGCAAAGGAACAGGGTTTCTCAGAAGAGCCAGGAGGAGAGTTTTCTTCCTCCACCCCTGTGACCACATGCCTGTAGACAAAAAGTCCGTTGGAGCCTGCTTGATAAAGCAATTTTCCCGGCAAAGCGATGAGGTCATAGATACTGTAATATGTAGACTGGGAAATCTCGACAAGATACGGATTTGTGGGATCGGAGATGTTATAGATTCCTATACGACCATAAAGGGACATATAGGCATAGTCACCCATTACTGGTAGGGAGCAAAAACCCCAGTCCGCAGGAACATCACATGCACCAATCAGGGAGGGATTTGTAGGATCTGAGATATCAAGGACCTTGAGACTGTCATAGTCCACGACATAGGCATGGCTATCTACGACTTTAACCTCTCGAGCCCAGCATCCAGGTGGATCGTAGCGGCCGCAGATATAGGGATTGGTTCGATCAGCTACGTTTATTACCACCAGGCCGCTATCCTTACTGGCAACATAGAGGTAATCACCATCCAATGATATGCGCTGAGACTCACGATGCAGGGTTAGTATGCTCACACAGGAAGGACTTGTTGGCACAGAGATATCGGCAATCCAGAGTCTATAGCCATTTTTTTGACCAACGAGATATGCATAGTTCCCGTCCACAGCAATGTCATATTCACTGAATGAGCCATCTGGTGGATTGATGTAGGCAACAACACTCATGTCAGCAGGCTCGGAGATATCCACTACCTTTAACCCTGCTCCGCACCCCCCGGACCCAATGGCAACAAAGGCATAGTTCCCGTATATTGCTACAGCTTTATCCCCGTATACAGCTTTACCAGATTGTAGCTCGCACTTGCCAAGATAATTTGGTGTCGATGGATCACTCATGTCTACCGCATGAAGAAGCCACGAGTTATCCCCAGCATATACTATACTACCATCCACAGCTATTCCTTTAATCAAAGATGTCCAATACGAGCCCAGAAAAGTGGGATTAGAAGGCTGGGAGACATCGACAATTTCAAGTCTATTTTGGCCACAATCTCTACCAGCAATAGCTACGTATGCCCTGTTGTTGGTCACAAAGATACCTCCATTCCACTCCCCATCGCTAATAAATGAGCCCACTACCGAGAGGGTGGAGAGATCGACCACTGTTACCGAACGGTCCCAATCTCCTGTGAGGTAGGCATATCCACCCACTACCTGGACATCGTTGTGTGTTTCTCCTAAGTAGACCGAAGCTACCTGGTATGGATTTGAAGGGCTTTTGACGTTTACAACCCTCATGCTGTCATCACTGGCAAGGTAGGCAAGAGTATCTGCTACGAAGACATTCTGACATCCAGAGGGATTTGTTCCTGCCAGGGGGAAAGAACCTGCCAGTTGCAGGTCAGCAGGATCAGAGATATCCACAATATAGAGGATGTTATACCTAGCCATGTAAGCATAGCCGCCGGAGACAAATACCCCCAATAGTCCACCACCACCAAGCTTTTCAAGGGTGTCCACAAGAGTGGGATTCGTCTTATCCTTGACATTAATCACGATTAAACCCCATTCCCTATCAGTAACATAGGCAAGTGTATCGACCACGAAGACGTCCTTACATCCGTTGGAAGAGTATGTAGTACGAAAATAGCCTACTCTGTAAGGATGGGCCTTATCGGTGATGTCGATAATCTCGAAGTTATGGTCACGAGTGGAGCCATTTGCGATATAAGCGTAGTTGCCGGAGACGAAGACACCACGACAAGAATATGTATAACCAGAACCGACAAGTCCTGTATAAATATAACCGACAGGTCTTGGATTAGTTGAGTCGGTGATGTCGATGATATGCAGCTCACCATGAGCTTGGTAGTCGCCTACCCCCAGATAAGCATAGTTGCCGGAAACGAACACATCGGTCGCATATTCCCTCATCGGAACAAGTGTTCTACCCACACACTCCAGACTGTCTGGAGAAACGGCAAAACAGAGACTGGTCAAGCTCAAGAGAGCGACCATTGCAAAGACATATTTACTTCTCATTTTGCACCCTCCTTTCTTAATTAAAACTAATTAATGAGTGATAAGCATAGATTTACCCTTTTACTCAATCCTTAGGTTTATACCATTCACCGCCCATTCTCACCACTGCTCGTGGATCATTCTTATCGCCTCCTTTCTGTTTTTTTTGCCCAATGGCATATAACGGTTTGTGTTTGCGACGTTGCAACCGAGGGGAGCAATGTGGCTTTAGCCCTTGCGTAAACACGCTGTTATCTGCCGTCGCACTTTCCTTGGTTCTACTTAGTAAGGTTGTAATTTCTCCGCATTCTTTAAAAGATTCTCAAGAAGGTCTTCCACATTCAATTCTCGTGCCCACTTGTGGAGATACTCTTTGTCAAGGGTCTCCCATTGAATTACTGCAATTCCCTGTGCATCCCGGAATTGACGCTCCGACTTACCAGCTTTTGACCATTCTAACTTACTCAAGATAGCATCCTCTGGGGAAACAACAAAAACCTGAACTCCCTCTATCTCCCCCTGTATTCGTCTGTTGAATTCTTCAACGCTAAAAGGACGACCTTTGCGAATAATGATATCCGCTTTCCAACCTGTTTTATAATCAATCACATTAAACATAGACCGGTTCCGAAATGCTTCATCGGCAGCTTCTGAACTGACATAGTAATCATCACCTAATGATTGAATAAAGATATTCAGTTGTCTCCCAGTGGGAGCAATTATCAAATCAATATCATTAGTTGCTCGCGGTTCCCCATGCAAACTACTTCCCAGTGACCCTGAAATCATATATGGAATCCCAGCTCCCTTAAATTTCATTACCAGTCGTGCTAAAAAATCCTTCTGACTCATTAACCTTTTACCTTTATATCAGAATAAGCTTGGCGAAACAGTTTTTCTCCTATTGCCAGACGAAGAGCAGCCAATCGCACCATGTTATCATCGTATTCTGGATGTCGCTGTCGAATTCCAGACTCTATGGTTGCTCGAAGTCCATCACTCAATTCAATAGACATATTGGCACGCTCCACATTACCTATCTTCCGCAAAACTGAGAACTGAATACGAGCAACCTCCAATGTCGTGTCCCTTGAAACTATGTTTAAATCCATGGTTATCCTCCAAATAACGTTATGTTCTTGCGTGATGGCAGATAACGATTTGCAGGTTTACGAAGTTCTCGGCTGCTTAATTTCTATAAACTTTCGCATTGTAGACAAATGCCCAAAGAACTAATCTACCTTTGATACACCACTTAATTACCAGCCAAATATTTAGCGATAGCGTCGTAAACCTGCTGTTATATGCTGTGCCGTGCCCTTTACTTCTGCTTAAGAATTTTCTTTGCTTTCGTCTTAATGTAACTCACAAATTCTTTTGAGCCCATTCCTTGGGTCTGCTCATGAATCTTCAGCCGTGCATAATGCAATTCTCGCAGAGCAGGATCATTAGGGAAATCCTTATTAACCTTTTCCCAGAGCTTATCTTGTTTTTTCATCCTTAATACCTCCTCACAATAGTTCTGCCGGGGTTATTATTTCCAAATCTGGATAGCCTGCCGAAGCGTTAACCATGTTTACTATCTTTCGTGTTTTAACCTTAACAATATGTTCAAAGTTCCAACTTAGAAAATAATCAATTTCGTTCATTGTAGAAATAGCAATATGAAGTGCATCCTCTGAGTAATCAGAAGGAATAGCTTTGTGTTTTACATATTCATCAGCTAAGTTTCTACTTTCTTCATCAATTGGCAAAATCTTTAAAGAGACAGCTTTCTCCCTAAGTTTATTTCTTAATTGTACATCTCTGGTATCGCCAATTTCGGCTAAAACCACTTCAGACACATAGGCATTAAACATTTCTATCCTCTCAAAAAATGTCTTGGTTAGAAATTGTCTTTCAGGGTTTCTATTATCAAATACTGCTGATATTACGGAAGTATCTAAATATACTTTGACCTTTCTTTTCATCCTATCATCCTCTCTTTAGGGCACGGCATTGCATATAACGGCTGGCGGGTATCTGAAGCCCTGAGCGATAGCGAAAGGTTTGGGCGAAGCATAGCGTAGCCAGATACACACCTGTTATATGACCGAGCCCGAAGGCGAGGCAAGGACACGAAGTGTCCGCAGAGTTGCCCGCATGTGTTGCCGTGTGCCCTTCCTCATTCGTATTTCGATCGTTTTTCAATCTTTTTTCTATTTACTAAACCGCTTCCGACGTAGGGAAGTTATATCTCTAATTATCTATTAAAAATATCTGTTTATGCTGTTGATTCCACTCGGTCATCATGTGACATATTAGCTAAATTCTCAACTTCTTTTACATCCAGTTTAAGCCCCTCAGCCACTCGGCGACCATACTCTGGGTCTGCTTTGAAAAATAGAGCTGTCTGGCGAAGTTGTATCCGTTTTTGTGCTCCACTGAGATGGTCGACGATATTGCCTATTAGGTTTTCACGGTCTTGGTCTGTCATCACATCTCGATACAAATTCCCAGCCTGAACAAAGTCATCGTTGGGATGAGTATATGGGTATCGGTTTGCTTCTCCAGAGATTTCGAGAGGAGGTTCTTTTGCAGAGATGTCTGGCTCTGGCCCATTGAAACTGTTTGGCCAGTAATTCGGACCGCCACCACTGTTTGGATCGGTGCGCATAAAACCATCACGCTGATAGCTCATCTCAGGCGCATTCTTTGGTCTATTTACTGGAATCAGGTGGTAGTTTGGTCCAAGTCTGTGGATGTGGGTATCGTGATACGAGAAAAGACGTGCCTGGAGCATCTTATCGGGCGAGGCGGCTATACCTGGCACCAGGTTCCCGGGACAGAACGCTACCTGCTCGACCTCAGCAAAATAATTTTCAGGGTTGCGGTTCAAAACCAGCTTGCCTACCTCAATCGGTGGAAAGTCGGTATGGGGCCAGACTTTAGTGATATCAAAGATATCAAAACGGTAATCTTTCGCCTGCTCTGGTGTCATTATCTGCATCTGGAGAGTCCATGACGGGTAATCTCCCCGCTCAACAGCCTCATAGAGATCCCTTGTGGCATGGTCAGGATCTTTGCTGCGCATAATCTCCGCTTCCTGTCGAGTAAGGTTTTTGATTCTCTGATCAGTCTTAAAATGATACTGTACCCAGAAATATTCGCCCTTTTCGTTATACCACTTAAAAGTGTGACTGCTATAACCATTCATGTGTCGGTATGTAGCTGGAATGCCACGATCGGAAAAGAGAATGGTTACCTGGTGGATCGATTCAGGTGTTAAGGAAAGGAAATCCCAGAACATATCTGGATCTTTACAGTTGGTTGCCGGGTTACGCTTCTGCGTGTGTATGAAATCTGGAAATTTTAACGGGTCACGTATAAAAAAAACCGGTGTGTTATTTCCTACAAAATCGTAGTTGCCTTCTTCGGTATAAAACTTCACCGCAAATCCTCGTGGATCACGCTCAGCATCTGCCGATCCCTTTTCTCCTCCTACAGTGGAGAAGCGGGCAAATACTTCGGTTCGCTTGCCAACTTCAGAGAGGAACTTTGCCTTGGTGTACTTGGTTACATCTGCAGTAACTTCAAAGTATCCACCTGCACCAGCTCCCTTTGCGTGCACTACGCGTTCAGGGATACGCTCACGATCAAAGTGACCCAGCTTCTCGAGCAGATGAACATCCTGCATCAAAACAGGCCCTCGTTTCCCAGCAGTGAGGCTATTCTGATCGTCACCAACGGGTATCCCAAAGGCAGTAGTTAATTTCTTTTTTTGATTCTTGTTACTCATTGAAATTCCTCCTATTTTTTTATTCTTTAACCTTTCAATTTATAATCGTTAAGGGCACACGGTATTTAATTTTTTTCTCTATTATGCGAGCAATTTCATATAAAGGTTTGCGTGTTTGCGAAGTCCCGAAGGCATTTAGCGAAGCGTCGCAAACACGCTGTTAGGCGAAGTCGTAAAAGTTTTCTATTCCAAAACCATTTCAAGCATATGTTATCATCTCCCTTTTCATTGTTTTGAAGTTCGAATATAGAGAATATGTATAGTAACGCCAATAGCTATTAGAATCAAAATGATCCTAACTAGAAAGATGTGAACTACAAAAACAACTGAATATCCTATGGTTATCCATAGAAGAGAAATGGATAAAACCTTACCTTTTAATGGAATCCCTTTCCCTTCTCGATAATTCTTAATGTAATTTCCAAGCCATTTGTTATTTAAGAGCCAATTGTAAAATCTTTCTGAAGCTCTAACATAGCATGCAGCAGCAAGTAAAAGAAAAGGAGTAGTAGGCAAAAGAGGCAAGAATATTCCAAGAATTCCAAGTCCCACAAAGAAGCTTCCTGCAATAATCAATACCCGCCTGCTCAAATTGCTCGTTATTTGTCTTTTATCATTCTTTTTTATACAGTAATCAGTCATTCTACACTTTTCGATTTCGCCTAACGGCGGGCGGATGAGCGAAGTGCCCCGAAGGGGCATTTTGGCTTCAGCCGTTCATCCGCTTGATAGCCGATGTGACGCTTCGCCATCTTAACTAACCCAAAAGATAGATGAGCATTTACTCATGCTGAAGCCTCGCTCATCCGCCCGCCGATAGCCAAAATGTGAATGCGGCCACTTTTACAAGAAATATTGTTTCTTCCAATACCTTTTTATTTCCCCACATACCTTTTCTTTATTCCTCAATCACCGCATTCAAGCGAAGCGCCATTTTGGCTATCTCATTTATATCCGACAGTGTCGGATATCGTTCCATTTTGGGAGTATATGCGACTGTGTCTCATATACATCCCTATCACAGAGTAAATTTGTTCTTCATAGATCCTTCTTGTTCACTTTTATACTATCCAATGGACTTTTAATCTTGCCTATTTCTTTGTTTGAGACATGTGTATAGATTTCTGTTGCCTGCCCCGTAAGGAAGAATGACTGTATCGGGGTTTTTGAAATTTTATGACCTAATAACTCCTGGATATATCTGAGATCTATCCCCTGCTCTAAAAGATGGGTAGCCCCAAAGGGATCCCTATGGGACAAAGCTATACCTTAAACTATGAACGCTCACTTCCTTCCTTATTTTTACCTTTTCACAAGCATTTGAAAATATCCGTTGAACCGTTCTCGTAGTTATATGCTTTTCTTTATCTTGACTCTGAAATAGCCACTTTTTCGGTTTATATTTTCCCCAATAATTTCTCAAGGTTTTTAAAGCGGTATCAGAAAGTAGTGTATACCTATCTTTGCGACCTTTGGCACTTTCAATATGAACTAACTTTCTTTGACTATCAATATCCTGTGGTTTTAGTTTTATTACTTCACTCACACGTAAGCCAGCAGAATATACCAACATCAAAATTGCCCTATGTTTAATATTAGAAGTGGAAGAAAATATCTTATATACCTCATCCTGATTTAAAACAACTGGTAATTTCCTATCCTTTCGAGGTCTTTTAATATTGTATGTAAAATCACAATTTAAGACGGCACCATAATAAAACTTCAGGGCATTAATAGCTGAGTTAAGTGTTGAAGTTGAAATCTTTTTATCTTCTACCAAATGGTAAAGATAATCTTTAATATTACCATCAGTTATATCATTAATTTCTTTACCAGTAAATTCAAGAAGACTTCTGTTATAGTAAATATAAGCCTTGATTGTTTTTGGGCTATATTTCCTTCTCACAATTTCTGCTCTTAAATCTTCGAATAGAATTTTGTCTTCTTTCATCCGTTTTAATTTTCAGTATGTGTAGATATCTCTATCTTTAAATATCCTTCGTTTCTCGCTTTGTCTTTTTTAAAATTTATTTCATAAGAAATTTTATGATAAAAAAGTTAAAAAAACAATAAAAAATACCCTGCAATAGCTAAAGACAGAATTAAAGGAACCGTGCTAATCACGGTGGGCACCTCCCGAACGGCTCGAACTTCCTCTACAAGGAGGCTTGTTTTCCACGCCCGGAGTACAGTTCCCAATTGTATACTGTTGGTTCCAATAATGTACTGTCTTACTGCCATTGCAGGATAGATTTTCAAATAACTTTTCATACTGTTGACAATATAAATGATAATTAGTTTACCGTCAAGTATTTTCCTTATTTATTGCAATTTTTTTCCCTGCTTTTCCATAGAAATGTTTGAATTTTTCTTTATTTCCAGTGTCTCGATAACTCCTGCACCAATACTATCACCCCAAACATTGACAGTTGTTCGGAATCTGTCAAGAAGCCAATCTATTGTGAGAATTAGTCCGACACCTTCTATTGGAAGTCCAACTGCTTTTAATACGATCACCATTGTTACTAATCCTGCTTGAGGAATTCCTGCTGCACCTATTGCAGCAAGAGTAGCGGTAAGAAAAATTATAGTCTGTTCCACAGGACTCATTGAAATTCCATATACCTGTGCAATGAACATTGCTGCTACTGCTTCATAAAGGGCAGTTCCATCCATATTTATCGTCGCACCAAGTGGAAGAACAAAACATGCTGTTCGATTGGAAATGCCATTTTCTATTTCTACGCCTTCCATAGTTAAAGGTAATG
>Ga0307427_1000892_pt1 | contig 16604 bp, 15 predicted proteins | sample SalMarWE160190MG_FD_202162 | JGI IMG/M metagenome (GOLD analysis project Ga0307427, IMG submission 202162) | Salt marsh sediment microbial communities from the Plum Island Ecosystem LTER, Massachusetts, United States - WE1603-190 | ecosystem: Environmental > Aquatic > Marine > Intertidal zone >... | reverse complement strand
ATCATGATGGGGCGGCGGTAGCGGAGGCGACGGATCAGGGCGACGCCCGTATCAAAGATCGGCAGCCCGAAGATGAACAGGGCGCCGACGAACCATTTGACCATCCCAAAGCGGCCCGCGAACATGATCATCATCACCGCCAGGACATAGCCGATAAAGACGCTCCCGGCATCCCCCATGAAGATGCGTGCGGGAGGGAGGTTGTAGGGCAGGAAGCCGATCGAGATCGTGACCGTCACGCCCGAACAAAGGCCGTCGAGACCGTCCAGAAGATTGGTCGCATTGCTGGCCCCGATGACGACGAGGAAATGCATCACCAGGCACACGACCAGAACAAAGACGGACGTCTCGGCAAAGTGCAGAACCGGCAGCCAACTCAGGTGCGGATACGCAAACCAGCGTATCCCTCCCAGCAACAGGATCGCCCCGGCGGCAGCCTGGCCGAGCAGTTTGTAGCGAGGACGGATCTCCTTCAGGTCGTCCACCAGCCCCGTCGCAAAGGCCACAACGCCGCCGGCCAACAGGGCCCCGAGCGCCCGCCACGGCACAAGGCAGAGGAAGAGGCGCAGGCAAGAACCGTTTCCCATTCATTTGACACTGGTCACAAGAATACCAGGGGGATAGGGGGAGGTCAAATCCACCGCCTCTTAGCCGTCGCTACCCCCTTGGACCAAGCCCAATCCGGCGTCCAGGCAGGCGTCGCCGGGCATCTTCTTCTCCAGTCTTCCACTGGAAAATGCCGACGGCAACGATGTATGATACCGGGGTTCCCCGTACAGGGCGCCGACCATGTCGGATGCCGTGAAACAGTTTGAGGAAGCCTTCGCCTCGTGGCTTGGGGCCGACCGCGCCTTCGCCTTCTGGAAGGGCCGGGTGGCCCTGTACGCCATCCTGAAGGCCATGGGCGTCGGCGAAGGCGACGAGGTCATCCTGCCCGGCTACACCTGCGTCATGGACGTCAACCCCGTCAAATACCTCGGCGCCCGAACCGTCTTCGTGGACATCGAGCCGGCGACCTACAACCTGGACGTCCGCCTGCTGGAAGAAAAGATCACGCCCCGGACCAAGGTCATCATCGCCCAGCACACCTACGGGTATCCGTGCGAGATGGACGGCATCCTGGAAATCAGCGACCGCCGCGGCATTCCGGTCATCGAGGACTGCTGCCTCGCGCTAGGCTCGACGTATAAGGGCAAGCGGTGCGGGACGTTCGGCGTGGCGTCCTACTGGTCGTTCCAGTGGAACAAGCCGTTTACAACGGGCATCGGCGGGATGGTGACCACGCACGACGCCGACCTCGGCGAGCGCATCGCCTCGCTGTGCGAGGCCGAGTGCGTCCGGCCGCCGACCGGGGTCGCCCTCATGCTCTCGCTCCAGCGGCTGGTCTACCGGACCACCATCTTCCCGAAGACGACGGCGTTCGCGACGGCCGCCTTCCGGTGGCTGACCCGCAAGGGAGCGGTCGTCGGCTCGAGCGCCACGTGCGAGTTCGTGCCACAGATGCCCCCCGACTTCTTCATGCGGATGAGCCGGGGCCAAGCCCGCGCGGGCCTGAGTCAACTTCGGAAGGTGGACCGCAACATCGCCCACCGCCGCGAGATGAAGCACGTCTACGATCGGCTCCTCCGCCAGGCCGGGTGGGAGGTGCCCGACATCCCGGAGTACATGGACCCGGTGCTGGTTCGCTACCCCGTCCGGGCGGCCGACAAGGCGCGGGCCGTCCAGGAGGCGGCGAAGCACCTGGTGGAACTCGGCACGTGGTTCGAGTGCCCGCTCCATCCCATCGAGACGCCTATGGAGCAGTACGGCTATCGGGAGGGCATGTGCCCCGTGGCGGAACAGGCCTGCCGCGAGGTCGTCAACCTGCCCACACACCGTCGAGCAAACGAGTCGACGGCCCGGCGGTCGGTGGACTTCGTGGCGCAGATTGGACCGCCTGCCGCCACCGGTCCGGCGGTACCCTCCCCTTGAACCATTTGCGACAGGACCAGCGCATGGCCGAGAAACCCAAGAGCGACGGACGTGACGACGTTGCCACGTATTTCGACGGCGCCGCCGTCACGTTCGACACCTTCTACGACCGCAAGCGCAGCCGGTTCATGCAGTGGGTAGATCGTAAGTTCCGCTCCGACATGTTCGAGCGGTTCCGCCGCACGTTCGAGGCGCTTGATCCGCTCCGGGGCAAGACCGTCCTGGACGTCGGGTGCGGCTCCGGACCGTACCTTGTGGAGGCCGTCCGACGCGGCGCCCAACGGGTCGTAGGCCTCGACATGGCCGCGGGCATGATCCGGCTGGCCCAGGAGCGCGCCGAAGCCGCAGGGGCCACCGACCGGTGCGAGTTCCGCCTGGGTACGTTCCCCGACGACGCCCCGGACGAGCCATTCAACTACGCCATCGTCATGGGCGTCATGGACTATGTGGCCGACCCGGAAGCGTTCCTAACGGCGCTGGCCAAGGTGGTCACGGAGAAGGCGGTCCTGAGTTTTCCCAGCACGCACTGGTTCCGGACCCCTCTGCGAAAAGTGCGGTACTGGATCAAGCGATGCCCCCTTTATTTCCACGACCGCGACGCCATTGAGGCCATGGTCCGCAAGGCAGGTTTCAAGGACGTCCGCATCACCAAGATTCCCGGCGCGGGCATGGATTACGTGGTTATTGGCTGCCGAGGGGAACAACCGTGACGCGTCCGGCGTTGGCCCTGTCGGTCGACGTGGAAGACTGGCCCCAGTCCTCCTGGGACCGCAGTCTGCCCGTGGGCGATTACTGCGCGGACAACACGCGGCACCTGCTCGACCTGTTGGCCGAGTTCCCAGGCCAGCGGGCCACGTTCTTCGTGCTGGGCAAGTTCGCCGAGCGCCACACCCGCGTCGTTGAAGCCATCCGGGAGGACGGACACGAGATCGGGTCGCACGGCTTCGGCCACGTCGAGATCTTCCGCCTTTCGCCGGAGGCGTTCGCCGAGGACCTCGACCGAAGCACCGAGGCCATCGTGGGGGCGTGCGGCGAGCGGCCACGGGGGTTCCGCGCGCCGGATTTCTCCATCGTGGGGGAATCCCTGTGGGCCCTCGACGTGCTGGCCCGCGCCGGGTACACGTACGACTCCAGCATCTTCCCCATGGCCAAGGCCCGCTACGGGATTCCCGAATGGCCGCGCCACCCCACGCGCGTCACGCTGGAGGGCGGCCGCAGCATCGTCGAACTACCCCTGACCACCCTGGTCCTGGGCGGCAAGCGGCTGCCCGTCTCGGGCGGGGGATACGCCCGGCTGATGCCCGGCATGGTCCTGCGGTGGGCCCTGCGGAAGGCGCACAGGCAACTGGCCGGCCCGCTCGTCTTCTACTGCCACCCGTACGAACTGGACCCGGGCGAGTTCCGGCGCCTTTCGGTGCCCATTCCATGGAAGGTACGGTTTCACCAGGGCATGGGCCGAAAGCGGACGGCCGCCAAACTCCGCGGGCTGCTGCGGTCGTTCGAGTGCATCACGCTGGCCGAGGCAGCCGACCGACGCAGCGACCTGCCCACCACGACGTACGAGCCGTTCGTCCTGGACCCTGCCGACGTGGACCGTCCTCCCGCCTTCGAGGTCAGGCAGGTGACGCCCGAGGCGTAGCCCCCGGCCCGTCACCCGCCGGATCGGCTCAGCCCCGTGTGCGGCGAGCAGCGGCGTGGCGAAGGACCTCCAGCAACTGTTGCGCCTGCAGGCGGCGCGACCAGCCACGAACGACGTACGCCCGGCCCCGCTCGCCCATCCGCGGCCAATCCTGCGGCCTGGCCGCCAACCGGCGCACGGCTTCCGCCAGGGCGGCGGCGTCGCTGGCCGGCACCAGCACGCCCGCCCCGTCGGTCGCCTCGACGATCTCGCGGCAGTGCCGACGGTCCGACGACACAAACGGCAGGCCACAGGCCATGTACGTCAGCATCTTGACCGGGATGACACTGTGACTGGTCTCACGGTCGGTCAGAGTGCTGAGGCCGATGTCCGCCGCGTTCAGATAGTCCGGCAGCACGTCGAGCGGCTGGGAAGCCAGGAAGCGGATGTTCTCCAGCCCGTACGTGCGTGCTCGTCGGACCGCCTCGGCCTTGCCGACGCCGTCGCCGATCATCAGGAAGTAAATCGGCTCGTCGCGAAGGGTGCGCGCCGCCTCGACGATCTGCTCCACGCCATGCACGTGACCGTGCGTACCCGCATAGACGACAATGGTTCGGTCGAGCGGCAGGCCGAGTTCCTTCCGCAGCGCCCGGCGGTCCGAGGCGGGGACGAAGTGATCCACGTCCACGCCGTTCGGGATGACCGCCACGTCCTGCGGGTCGGCGCCGCCTTCGACCAGGTCGTCCCGGCAGTAATCGCTCACGGTCACGACGCCGTCGGCCCGGCGGAGCACCTCTCGCTGAAACCGCTTGAGCGGCCACGCCGCCATGCCGTGAATCAGGCCCCATTCCAGCAGCGCACGCACCTCGAGGTCCGAGACGTGCAGGACCAGTGCGGCCCGCTTCAGCCTCCGCCAGACCAGGCCGACCGCCGCGTTCAGCAGGGGAGGACACTCGACCAGCATCACGTCCGGCGCCACCAGGCGGGGCAGCGTCAGCCCGCTGGCCGTGGCATCCAAAGAGATAAATGATTTTAGTCGGTTTGCCATACGGCGGTCGGGCGACGTGAACGACCACGACCGCAGGATCTCACAGCCCTCCCATCGCTCGCGCCGGAACACCTCGCCGCGGTAGGCCGGCCGTACGACGCCTTCCGGGTAGTTGGGGAACGTGGTGACGACCGTGACGCGGTGTCCCTGGGACGCCAGGAACCGGGCGTTGTACGCGAGCCGCGACTGGGGAGCGCCGATTTCCGGCCAGAAGTAGTCCGTGAAGAAGGCCACGTGGAGCCGCCGCCGGAGACCGTCGCGTTCACCCGTCTGGTGCATGGGGCCCTCGCCCCTCCTCAATGATTCGCACGAGGCCCGCGGCGATGGCCGGCCGATCGTACGCCTTTACCCAGGATCCGCGCCGCCGCCGATGGTCGACCGCGGCCTGGTCGCGGGCGCACAGCACCGGCTCCACTTCGTCCGCCATGGCCGGCGGCTCCGGCGGCACCGACTCGCCCGCTCCCTGCCGGGCCAGGACCTCCGCCAACTCGCCCCCGATCGTGCTCACGACCGGCAGGCCGAGGTATCCGAAGGCGAAGGCCCCCTCGGGAATGCCTAACTCCCGCCGCAACACGGGGTCATGGCGGTCCGGCCGAAACCACGTCGTGTCGACCCCGTTCGTGATGACGGTGGCGGGAACGTGGGGATACCGCTGCTTGATATCGCGGATGAGGCCGGGACTGGTCCCGGTGACGATACGCGAGTGCTCGTAGAGCCATTTCTCGACCCGAAAGGCCATCCGGGCCATCATCGAATCGGCCTCGACGATGCCCATGGCGATGAACGACCCCGGCCATACGTCCGAGACGTTGAACACCAGGTGCGCGTGTGCCGTCTTCGCGAGCAGCCAGGCCGAGCCGCCCAGGAAGAGCGGCGGGCTTTCGACCATTAAGATGTCCTGCTTGCCCAGCCCCGCCAAGCCCACCAGGACGCTCGAGAAGGCGAAGGAGAGGTAGCAAGTCATCCGCGTGAAGAACCGCGCCGACTGGGTCGGGAAGATGGGCGCCCGCAGGATTCGCAGGCCCTCGTGGTGCTCGGTCATCCAGAGCCGTCCGCGGTACTCGTCGTAGATGCGGCCGCGCGGATAGTTCGGCAGGGCCGTCAGGATGGTCATCTCGTGGCCGAGGCGTCTGAGCCGCACGGCGAGTTCGTACAGCCTGCCGGGCGGCGCGCCGCCCTCCGGCCAGAAGTATTCGGTTAGGATGGCAATCCGAAGCGACTTGTTCATGCAGGTCACCGTGTCGCCAAGCAATCGGTACGGAGCGGCCGGGTCAGCCCCGTCCGGCCACGGCCTTGAGGATTCGCTCGTACCGGCGCGCCAGGTCGCGCCGATCGTAGTGCGTTTCGACGAACCGCCGACCGGCACGGCCCATGGCCTCGCAGCGGCCGGGGTTGGCCTTCAGTTCGCGGACCCGCGCGGCGAGGGCGTCCGGGTTCTCCGGCTTGGCGAAGATCCCAGCCCCGGCCTCTTCTATCAATCGGCGCGCCGCGCCGTCAATGCCCAGGAGAATCGGACGGGCACAGGTCATGTAGTCAAACAGTTTGTTCGGATAGACCGTCTTGAACGTGTCGTTGGCCTGGAGGACGGCCGTGCACACGTCGGAGGCGTTGATGCAGTCACCGATTTCGCTTTTGGGAACGCTGTCAACAAACCGGACGTTCTCCAGGCGTCGGCGTTCGGCCTCCCGGCGGAGCATCGGCTTCTCCATGCCGTCGCCCACGAGCAGGAGGACCACGTCCGGATGATCCGGATGCCGCTCACCTGCTCGACCATCCGGATGCGCCCGCGATAGCCCCGCTTGATGTAGCCTTCCGGGTAATACGGCATGCCCGTCAGCACGGTCATCGGGTGGCCCAACTTCGCCAGGCGGACGGCTAACTCGTAAAGCCGGGCCTGGGGGGCCCCCACGTCGGGATAGAAGGACTGCGTCAAGAAGCAGATTCGCATGCGGCACGACTCCTGTCGGTGGTCACGCGGAACCGTGGAGTTCCTTGACATAGTAGCCGGCGGCGCCCTCCTTCAGGAAGCACCGCCACCCGTTCTTTTCATAGAAATGAATCGCCCTGGCGTTGTCGGTGCGAACGGACAGGCCGAGGCGGTCCACGCCGCGGGCAAGCATCGCCTCCTCAAACGCCCGCGCGAGGTCCGACGCGACGCCCCCCCCCCGGACTTCCGGGACGACGCCGATCATCTGGATGCCCGCCCTGGGCGCCCGGCGCTCGGGCGGTCGTCTGCCCCGCGCCCGGAACACGAGACGGCCGAGCACACGGACCAGGAGCCGCACGGCCCGCACGCCGAGTTGGCCCCACAGCCGCACAGAGCCGAAGAGGGCGCCGAACGTGCACAGGACCTTGCGCCCGCGGTTCCGGCCCGATGCCCACCGGTCAAACGCCGGACCGTCCACGGGTCCGACGACCATGCCCAACGCCTGCCCCGTCATCTCTTCGATGGCCACCAGGCCCACGACGAACGGACTTTCGAGGTAGTCCGCATAGTGGAGCCTCAGGAATCGCCGCCCCAGATTCGTCAGGCAATAGCCCGGGAAACTCCGAACATGTACCTCGACGGCGCCTTCAAGGTTCTCCGGCCGCAACGGCTCAATGCGGTAGCACGTGCGCCTCACGCCGACCTCCATCCGTCCCGCCGCGCTGCCACGTCCTGGGCCGGCGGCAGAACCCTTTCGGTCTTCCGCGCCCGTACGTCTCGGGCCAGAGACCCTACCGGAGCAAATCGGAACTCCGCCAGGAGCCGGCGGACCGTCCCGGGCACCCGCCGCCGCCCGACGTTCGACCGGGCCGAGATTATAAGGGCCGAGAGTCGGTCTCGCCACCCGGAGGCCAGGTCCACGGCCCGGAACCGCCGGCCGCCCATCTCGTCCGGGTGGCAGTAGAGCACGAAGGCCTCGCCGCGCCGCTCGGCGTCGGCCACCGCCTCTCGAATCCGCCGATACGAAAGAAGCCGGAAGTACCCGCCGCCCGCCACCGGCATCCGCCGCCCCCACACGCGGGACGTCGTGAGGGGGATCTCGACAATCTTGCCACCCGACGGAAGGACGTAGACGCAGGGCGACTCGTCGAAACCGTCGATCCCGTATCGTTTCATGCGGACCGGCACGATGCTCGAATCGTAGGTGAACCCCGCCTCGCGGATGACGTCGAGCGCCCACAGGGTGTCCCACCGGACGCTGAAGATCGGCGCGCGGTAGCCGGCGACCGGCCGGCCGACGGCGTCTTCCAGGGCGCGCCTGGCGCCCGCGAGTTCCTCCTTCAGCCGCGCGGGCGTCATGGCCCAGATGGGCGTGTGGTCGTGGCCGTGCGAGGCGATCTCGTGACCCAGGGCCGCCCACCGTTTCACGAGGTCCGGCCGGCCCTCGGCCACCGTGCCCGCCACGAAGAACGTGGCCTTGGCGCCCGCCCCGCCGAGCAACTCGAGGACGGCCTCCATGTTCCGCTCGAACTCGGCCGTCACCGGGCCGGGGGCGCCTCGGAAGCGGGACGAGAGAATCTGGCGGTAATCCTCCACGTCCACGGAGAGGGCATGGAGGACGGGCGTCGCGGAGCCGGCAGGCGGCGTCGGGACCTCAGGGGGATTCATGGCCGACGGCCTCCCGCAGGACGCGCTCGAAATCCTCCACCAGGCGGGCCCGGTCGAATCGCGATTCGACCACCGCCCGGGCGCGCCGGGCGATCGCACTGTGCCGCGCGGGATCGCGGGCCAGGCCGCGGATCGCCGCCGCCAAGGCCGCCGGATCGTCGGGCGGCACGACCACGCCGCAACCCTCCTCCCGGCAGATCCAGCCCGCCTCACCGTTGAAGTTGACGAGGACGGGCAGGGCCGCCGCCAGGTAGTCCATGAACTTGTTCGGGCACGCGGTCTCGATAATGCGCAGGTTCAGGAGGAGCATCAGCCCCACGTCGCAAGCCTTGAGGACACCGGCCAGCCGCTCCTTGGGAATCGGATCGAGGAAGAGGACGTTCTCCAGCCCCTCGGCACGGGCCTGCTCCATGAGGTCCGGCTTCGTCACGCCGTCGCCGATGAGAACGATGCGGATGTCCGGGTCGTCCTTGAGGTGCGCCGCCGCCCGGAGGAGCCACACCAGACCGTTCAGTCGGCTGTGAGCGCCGGCGTAAACCGCCACGAACTTCCCTTCGAGGCCGCACGCCCGGCGCCACGCAACGTCCGGCTCGGCGGCGTCAAAGAGCGCGAGGTCGGTCCCCAGCGGGACGACGCGGATCTTGTCGCCCGCGCGGCCGAGCCGATCGCGCAGCAACTCGTCCATCCGGCGGCCGATGACCACGATGCGGTCGGCGGCACGATAAAACAGACGCTCCGCCACCTTCGCGGTGAAAATGAGGAGCGGGTTCCTGAGCGCCCCCGCCGCGATCGCCGACTCCGGCCAGATGTCGCGAATCTCAAACACGAACGGCCGACCGCGAAGATACCGCGCGGCCGTCCCGCAAAAGCCCACCGTCAGCGGCGTGCTGGTGGCAAAGACGACGTCGGCATCCCGCACCCGCAGGACCTCGAGCGTGCTGAAGACCATGAATCGGAGGAACGCCAGGATCTGCGCCGCGATGGTCTGCTTGTTGTCGTAGCGGACGTTGACGATCCTAAGGTCAATGCCGTCGAGTGTGCGGCGGGCCACGCGCTGGCGGGGCGGGATGTCCCACGCATCGCCCGCGCCATAGACACCGGTCACGACCGTCACGCGGTGGCCGCGCGCCACCAGCAGACGCGCGAAGTCATAACTGCGCGTTCCCGTATGGCCGCGCGTCGTCGAGAAGTGCTGATGCACATAGACGATGTTCATGCGCAAGACCCTAGGCGCCGGCCCTCTCCAGAAGGATGCCGACGATGCGTTCGGCGGCATGGCCGTCGCCGTAGAGGGATCGGCCCGCTGCCGCACGGTCCATCGACTCGGCCCACTCGAAGGCCGACGCAATGGCCGCCGGGTCGGCCCCCACGACGCGATTCCACCCGGCCTCGACGAGTTCCACCCACTCGGTTTCGCCGCGCAGGGTGATGCACGGGACGGCGGCGAAGTAGGCCTCTTTCTGCACGCCGCCCGAATCGGTCAAAATCACCCGCGCCGCCGTCTCCAGCCGGAGCATGTCGAGGTACGAAACCGGGTCGAGGAGCCGGATGTGCCGGACCGCCAGCCCCTCCTGCCGTATGACCTGGCGCGTCCGAGGATGGACCGGCAGGACAACCGGCCGAGGCGCGCCGTCGAGCGCAGCCAGGAGCCGCCGCAACTGGTCCGGGGCGTCCGTGTTTTCGGCTCGGTGGATGGTCGCGAGGTAGAACTCCCCTTTCGCGAGGCCGAGCCGCGCGAGGACGTCGGACCGCTCCTCAGCCAGGTGCGTGTAGTGAAGCGCGCTATCATACATGACGTCGCCGGTCAGGAAGACGCCGTCCGTGACGCCCTCGGCCCGGAGGTTCTCGACGGCCGTCGGCGTCGGGCAGAACAGGAGGTCGGCCACGCGGTCGGCCAGGACGCGGTTGATCTCCTCCGGCATCCGGCGGTTGAACGAGCGAAGCCCCGCCTCGACGTGCGCCACCGGCACGTGGAGTTTGACGGCCGCCAGCGCCCCGGCGAGGGTGGAGTTCGTGTCGCCGTGGACGAGGACCACGTCCGGCTGCTCCCGCAGGATGACCTCCTCCAGGGCCGAGAGCATGCGGCCGGTCATCTGGCCGTGCAGGCCGCCCGAGATGCCCAGGTTGACCTTCGGCTCGGGGATCGCCAGTTCCGTGAAGAAGACCCTCGACATGTTCTCGTCGAAGTGCTGGCCCGTGTGAACAATCGCATCGCTCACCTCCGCCCTTCCCTCGACGGCCCGCGAGAGTGCGGAGGCCTTGACGAACTGGGGGCGGGCGCCCACGACCGTCATCAGGCGGATTGGCTCAGATCGGCCCATGCCGTGACTCACCTTTTCTGGTGCAGGTGTTCCTCGAACGCCGCCAACAGTTTGTTCGCCTCTTTGTACAGGTCGCCGCGCTCGCAGACAATCTGCCGGTTCAGGGGGGCGGCCCGGGCGCGGAGCGCGTCGTCGGCAAACGCCCGCTCCAGGCAGTGGGCCAAAGCCTCGTCGTCCCCTACGGGGAACAGGAGGCCGTTTTCCCCATGTTCGACCCACGGCCGGTTGGCCGGGATGTCCGAGACGACGGGGAACGTGCTGGTGCTGAGCGCTTCCAGCAGCGACTGGCTCGTCCCATCGCTCCTGGAGGCGGAGACGTACACGTCCGCCCCCGCGAGGATCTGCGGCAGTTCGTGGTACGCGTACCCGTCCCGGAAGGTCACCAGGTCCGCCGCACCGCACTGGTCGACCAGCCGCTTGGTCCGCCCCACCTCTCTTACGCTGGTGAAGGACACGTGGCACGGCACGCCGCGTTCGCGGAGGCCCACGGCCGCACGCAGAAGGGCCCCCTGATCGTAGATCGGAAGGTGGGCCCGCGTGCTGATGACGCGGTTCGTCCCCGGTCGGGCGTCCGGCCCGACGGGTTGAAGGAACCCGGTGTCCACGCCCACGGGTGAGACGAGAACCCGCTCCCGCGGGATGGCGAACGCGCGGGCGAGGGTGTCGGCCAGCGGTTCGCTGACGGCGTGGACGAACATCGCCCGCCGGCCCTCCCATCGAAACACCTTGCTCCAGAGGCGGCTGCCGGTCCGCGTATTGACGTCGCTGCCCTGGGCGCTGACCACCACATGGGGCGAGCCCGATACGCACGCCATCAGGCCGCCGGAAGACAGGTACAGGCCGAAGACCACGTCCGGCCCGAAACGCTTCAGCGCGCGCCTCAGCGGCCGGATTATCTTCAGGTACGCCAGGCGGGAGGGCGTTTCCCACGGCCGGAAGTCACCCGACCCGACAATCGTCACCGGGCCGAGCGACATCTTCTCGGGTACGGCGCTGAGCGAAAAGACCTCCGCCTCCTGTCCCGCTCGACGGAATGCCTGCGCGTATAAGTGGCCGAAAGGACTGATCCCATGCGCCAGGATGGCGATCCGCATGGTTATTCACCCTCTAAGCGCTCAGGCAATGCGGTGGTGGCACGGAGGGCCGCCCAGGTGTCCGCCAGCGACTGCCGCCACGGAATGGTCGGCCTCCAGCCGGTGGCCGCTGCAAGTCGCCCGGCGTCTCCCACGATGCTGGGAACGTCCACGGTCTTGAATCGCGACGGGTCGGTGCGGACGGGGATCTCCTGCCCGGCCAGGTCGAGGGACGCCTCGAGCATCTCGCGGATGCGGATGGCCTCGCCGGAGGCCACGTTGTAGACGGTACCCAGGACCGCCTCGTCCGCCGAGACCAGCAACCACAGGGCGGCGGCCGCGTCGCGCACGTCGGTGAAGTCGCGGCACGTTTCGACGTTGCCGACCCGGACCGCCTCCTGCCGACCGTCGAGTACGTCGAGGACCTGGTGCAGAAACGCGGCCGGCACCAGCGACGGTGGCTGACCGGGTCCCATGATGTTGAACGGCCGGACGGCTACAACCGGCACGTCACCCGCTTCGTGCACCAGCAGGGCCCACTGCTCCTGCATGATCTTCGTCACGCCGTAGGGCGTGCGCGCCAGCAGCGGCCGGCTCTCCTCGACGACCTCGTTGTCGCCGGAGGTGATGCCATACTGGGCGGCGGTGCCGACGACCAGCACGCGCGGCGGCTCGGACCAGTCGGCGGCCGCGGCCAGGAGATTCCGGCACCCGGCCACGTTCGCGCGGAAGTACGTCTGGAGATCGTCGGCCCGGGCAACGCCGGCCAGGTGGAGGACGGCATCCGGCCCGTCCTCGTCCAGGGCCCGCGCCACCTGCCCGGCATCGGCGAGGTCGACGCGCCGCCACTCGGCCTCCGGCGCCGCGCCGCGTTCGTCCGGCTCGCGGAGGTCCCAGGCGACGATGCGGTCGGGTCCGTTCTCCGCCTCGCGCAGGTGCCGCAGGAGGTGGCGCCCGACGAACCCGGCCGCCCCCGTGACAACCACGGTCTTGAATCGTCGGGCGGTCATGAGGCGCTGGGCTCTCCGTCCGGGAAGAGGCGGGGGAGCAACTCGTCGATCTTCTCGTTGGCTTCGGCGTAATCGTCGGGCCGGCCGATGTCCAGCCAGTACCCGCGGTGCGGATAGGTCATCGCCCGCCGGCTCCCCTCGATGCAGGCGACCATGAGATCGTCGAAACCGAACGGCTCACCGGCGGGCACCACGTCCAGCAGCCGCCGGCTCATCACGTACACGCCCATGCTGACGCTGAAGTGATAGGAAGGCTTCTCCTCGAAGCCGACCACCCGCCCCTCCTCGTCGGTGTGGAGCACGCCGAAGTCGATCCGCGTGTCGCGCTCGAACGTCGCCACCGTGACGTCGGCGTCGGTCTGCTCGTGCCGCCGGTAGAGGTCGCGGAAGTCGAGGTCCGTGAGCACATCGCCGTTCATGATGAAGAATCGCTCGGGCAGGTCGTCGATGAGCGTCAAGGGCGCGATGGTGCTGAGGGGCTTGTCCTCCAGGCTGTAATCGATCTCCAGGCCCCATCGGCTGCCGTCGCCGAAGTACGCCTGGATGAGGTGGGCGAGGTGGCTGACGGCCATCGTCACGCGCGCCACGCCCGCCTGCTTCAACTGCATCAGCACGATGTCCAGGATCGACCGGTCCCCGACGGGAACAAGCGGCTTGGGCAGCGTAGCCGTGTACGGCCGGAGGCGCGTGCCTTTTCCGCCGGCAAGGATGACGGCTCTCACGGTCTTCTCCTACACGTTGTAGATGTCGGGCTTGTAGAGGTCGAGGTGGGCGCGGACGTACTCGGCCGTGGCCGCCAAGCCGTCGCGGAGCGAGGTCTGCGGCTGCCAGCCGGCCAAGTCGCGGATTTTCTCGGCGCTCGAGACGAGGCGCATGACCTCGCTCTTCTCGGGCCGGACGCGCTGCGGGTCGGTCACGATTTCGGCGCCCGTGCCCATGATATCGACGATCGTCTTGGCCAAGTCGCCGATGCGGATGCCCTGGCCGTTGCCCGCGTTGACGACCTCGCCGACGGTTCGGGGCGACTCGGCCACGGCCATGAACGCGGCGGCGGTGTCCTTGACGTACGTGAGGTCGCGCACCGGGTCGAGGGAGCCCAGCCGCACCTGCTTCGCCCCGGCGGCCAGTTGGCTGATGATCGTCGGGATGACCGCCCGGGCCGACTGACGCGGGCCGAACGTGTTGAACGGCCGGAGCGTCGCCACCGGCGTCTCGAAACTCAGGTAGAAACTCTCGGCGATCTTGTCGGCCGCAATCTTGCTCGCCGAGTACGGCGACTGGCCCTGGAGCGGATGGGCCTCGTCAATCGGCACGTACTGCGCCGTGCCGTACGTCTCGCTCGTCGAGGTGTGAACCATCTTCTCGACGCCCACGTCGCGGCAGGCCTGGACGACGTTCAGCGTGCCGACGACGTTCGTGGCCACGTAGTCGGCCGGGGCGACGTAGGAGTACGGGATGCCGATGAGCGCCGCCAAGTGGAAGACGACCTCGCATCCCTCGACGGCCTTCCGGCAGAAGAACGGGTCGCGGATGTCGCCGGCGATGACCTCCAGGGCGTCTCGGACCTCGCGGTCGAGCAGTTCAACCTGGCCCCAGTCATTGCGGCTGTTGTAGTGGACCATGGCCCGGACCCGCGCCCCCGCGCCCGCGAGCGCCTCGACCAGGTGGCTGCCGATGAACCCCCCGGCGCCGGTGACGAGCACTTGCTTTCCCGTCCAGTCGTACACGTTGTGTCTCCTCTCGCGGCGGTGCAGCGGACGGCTACTCCCAGATCATCCGGACCGCCTCGACGAGGGTCATGACCTGGGTCTTGTCGAGGATCGAGCCGTGTTTCCACGAGCCCTCGAAGCGAAAGAGCCGCTCGCAGTCGCGGCGGAGTTCGGGATAGTCGTCGAGTACCTCGGCGTGATCGCGCCAGTATTCCTGCATCCAGGCCATCAGGGCCGCGTTCGTCTTCTCCCAGTTCTTCATGGGATTCATCGACACCAGGTCCCACCGCCCGCGTCCGAGAACGGAGGCGGCCCAGAGGTACTTCTTGACGAACCGCATGACCGGGCCGTCCGACGCCCGGGCGCCGTGGGTCTTCTCCCAGACGTATCGGTCGGCCGCGGGGTGCTTCGCCATGATCCAGTCGATGTAGATCTGCTCCTTGTTGCGGAACAGGCGAGGGATGCGCATGCAATACGTGAGGAACTCCACGTCGAGGAACGGCGAGGTGCACTCGGTCACCTGGTAGGTGGTCCAGTTGCCGTTCAGGGCGCCGTTGCAGCCGCGATTGTACATGAGGAACTCGTCCTCGGTCTCGTACCGGTTCATCGCCGCCTGGACGTCCGATGCGATGCGGTCCAGCAACACGGTCGAGTACGCGCCGGCGGGCAACGTGGCCTGCGCGGTCTCGACGCCGGTCAGGAAACTGCCGAGCACGGCGTCGCCGACCATGCCCGTGTGAAGCATGCCCACGCGGCCGGTGTCAAACCGCTTCAGGGCCGACAGCAGATGGGCCGAGCCCCCGTACAGGATGAGCCCGCCCGAGGCCCGCACGGCCTCGAAAAACACCCGGTGCAAATAGTCGCCGCCGTCCAGGGCATAGAAGATAAACTCGAGGCCCAGGTCCCGCGCGATCCGGCTGGCGATGCGCATGTCCCAGTAGCCGGTCTGCGAGAACGTCATGACGACCTGCGGCCGGTAGCCCAATTCCTGGGCCACCATCACGTTCATCCGCGAGTCCAGGCCGCCGCTTAGGGTCGCAAGGTGGTCGTACCCGCAGGCCCGGTCCTTCTCGTACTGCATGGCGACGGCCTGCTTGAAGAGGTCGTCCACCCGTTCGATGATGTCCTCTTTCGAGTCCGTCAGATAGGGCTCGTTACAGAGCCGCAGCCACTCCTCGACACGCACCTGGCCTCCCTCGTACGTCAGGTACTGCCCGGCCTTGAGCTTGCGGATCTCGGAGACGAGCGTCGCGTCCTCGATCATGTACCCGTATGTCAGCAGGCAGTAGGCCCCAAACTCATCGAGCGTGAGACCACGCCCGAGGTCCCTCAGCACCTGCGCCAGCACGTCGAACTGGGTCGAGCAGGCGAAGAGGCCGTCGCGCGCGTAATAGAACAGGGGCTTGGAGGCGGTCTGGTTCGTAAAGGCCACCCACCGGCGGCGCGCCCGGTCGTAGAGCGCCCCGGCCCATTCGCCGCGCAGGTGCGTGAAGAATGTGTCCCCGTGCTGCTGGTACAGACGCTTCAGGGTCTGGAAGTTATCGGGGGCGTCCTCGGCCTGCCGCAGCGCGGCGAAGTTGAAGACCACCCCGTCAAGGGCCACCGCGGCCTCGTCGTCGGCCGCCAGGACCTTGTCATCGAGGAACTTCGGGTTCGTCGTCCGCGCCAGACACACCCCTTCCAGATCGATCCGGTCCGAGACGGTCGGCCCCATGGTGTGAGGTTCCGGTTGGACCCTGTGCGCGTCGAGGCCGTCGCCGCCGATCGCCACAAAACCGAGCATCCAGACTCCCTTCTACCCTATTCGGCTGACCGCCCATGGACCGACGTTCATGCGCCGGCCGGTGCCGCTCTTCCTCGCCATTCGGAAGCCACCTTCTTGTACACCGCCAGCGTGTGTTCGGCAACCCGGTCCGGGTGATAAATCCGTGCCACGTCCCGGGCCCGCTGGCCGAGCGAACGCTCGGTTCTTCAGGTCTTTGCCCTGGCGCGGCCCGCATTCTACCCGCCGGTCCCCCTAACATCAACCTATCCCGGGCGGGCATCCGATGTCTCGGCCGGCCTGGCCTCGCGGTCCAGCCTGACATGACGGCGACCCGGTACCGTGCTCCCGTCGGCACGGCCGATGACCACAAATCCCGCCTTCCGGTGCGCGCGCAGGCTTGCAAGGCGATGTGGCAACACCGCCGCGAAACGATTCGAAGAACCGGTCCCCCGACTGTCGGCACATCGCCTTGACGGTCTGGAAGTAGTCCTGGG
>Ga0307427_1000890_pt1 | contig 16610 bp, 10 predicted proteins | sample SalMarWE160190MG_FD_202162 | JGI IMG/M metagenome (GOLD analysis project Ga0307427, IMG submission 202162) | Salt marsh sediment microbial communities from the Plum Island Ecosystem LTER, Massachusetts, United States - WE1603-190 | ecosystem: Environmental > Aquatic > Marine > Intertidal zone >... | reverse complement strand
CGTCGACCAAGCCCGCCAATATGATGGTAAAAACACCCATATTTTTGAATCTTTCTTTTATGCTTTCTTCGGACTTATCTCTTAGCTCGAATATTTTCATCCACGGTATTGCGGAGCCTTTGTCTTTATATTTATAAATAAATTCCTTCAAGGGCTTTTTCCTCAAATCTTCTCCGGCTATATACTCATCTCCTATAAAAAATATGGGAGTGGTTAACCTCTTATTTTCCGGAACATTAAAAACTTCACAGAATGCTTCATTTATTTTCTTGTTTTCTCTATTTTCCATATTGTATTCTGAAATATCTAAATTCGAATAAATTTTCTCTAAGAAAGAAATTTCGTAACTTATTCTTTCGCAAACTTTACATTTATTATCATAAAAGTAAGCTCCCTCTATTTTCTCGGAAGATCCAAGAGGAGAAACACCCTGTTCTCTTAGTTCCGGGAATTCGCATCCCGAATCTTTATATTCCGCTATTCTAAGTTCAAGCCATCTACTGACCTCATCTAAGCCTCCGAGAATATATTTGCCTATAACTATAATCGGTATGTCATTGTTCTCGTCTTTATACTCTTCTTCTATGGAAACCAGATATTTGTAGCTGGAGGGATCCGATATTTCAAAAGATTTAATTTTTAAATTGTATTTCTTTATAAGAGGAGCCATTATATTCTCCTCTACAAAGTGGCAGTCTTTGCAATCTTTCGAGTAAAAGAAGCAAATTCGAATTGGGGCAGTTTCCACCGGAGGTTTAACATTTGCTTTTAATTTAAGCTCAACTTTACTGTTTTCGGGATCATTTGTACTTATGTAGATGGTTTCGCTTATAGCGCCTATTTTGTTTTCGGAGTTAAAAGTAAACTCGATTTTTCCTGTACCCCTTGGAGGAACAATCCTGTTTGAAATGTCTGATTTGCCGGTAGCACAGCCGCATGAGGACCCGATTTCTTTTACTTTTAGATCTTCGTTGCCTACGTTCTTGAAAATAAAATCCTTAGTTTTGATTTCACTTTGCTCCATTATCCCAAAATCGAGTACTTTACTCTTAAACTGTATACGAGGCTGGGCGTATAAACTCGCCAATGTAAAATAAAGTATTATTATTTTTTGTTTAACCCCGTTACTCATATCGGAAATAATATAATTTTAAGCCCTTAAGTCAAGCCTCCTTTTTAACCCGTATTCGGTATCGCTATAATATATAATAAGCGAGAAGTGAATGCTTACGTTTTTTAGAAATTTCAATTTTTTTTACAAAAAACATAAGTAGGCACACTTTAAGAGCACGACCGGAAGAATAAACCTATAAGTTTTATCATCCAATTGCTGATAATAAAATAAGGAAATTAGTCTATTGACTTTATCGTGAAAAAATGTAGTTTTTAATACTTGATATAAGGTAAATTTATAATATTAAATTTGTTTTTTCAATTTAAGGGTTTGTGGGGGAGTGAGCAAAGTGTTTGTTTAGTTAAAGTTAGAATATTCGGCGTGAATATTCGGCTTTTTTATTGCATCGATACTGAAATGCAAAATAAACATTAAAAAGGAGGTGAAAAGCTATGAAATTGCTAAGTAAAAGAGTAAAAGCAAGTTCAATTAACGGCAAAATACCTGTAGCAGATAAGAATAAATTTATTTGAATTACCCTTCCTTTTGTATGCAGCCTAGAAAGGAGGTATTGAGTAGAAAGGAGGGGTCGGGAAGAGTAGATTTTTTTGTTGCAACAATAACAATTTAAAAAATAAAAGTAAGGAGTGGATATGAATTTTAAACGATTTATGGTAGTTTTTGGGATGATGTGTTTGGCGGCGGTTTTAGTTTTTTCTTGGGGATGTCAAAATCAACCCACAGGACCTATAACCAAAATGGAAGCCGGAACTCCTACAGCATCTAGCAAAATAAGGGACACGGGCAGCTGTACCGCTGGCAGTTTCAGCATTAGTTTCAACGGGAGTTTTGTTTCAGGTTTAGGCTGGAGTACCGGGTCATCTAGATCTATAAGCTGGTCAGGCAGCGGCAGCGGCCTTAGTTGGGGCCCTGGTGTCTATGGGTGGATGACAGGCCCACTCGTAGAATATTACATCCCGAGAAGTGGTGGTTCTAATAAAGGCTCATATTCATGTGGTGGGTCAAACTGGAACGTAGGTACAGAGCAGCGGGTAAACCAACCTTCCATTGAGGGCACTGCAACTTTTACCCAGTACTTTGCTAGCGGGGGTGGACAGCCCATAGATATGAGCTGCCACTATAGCGGTTGGAGAAATGTAGGATTGAGTGTAGGCAGTCAAAACTACCAGGTAGTAGCGGTAGAGAACTGGAGTGGTGGCAGTGGGAGCGCCAGTGTATCAGTCCCCAACAGCAACTGGTATACACATTGGGTTGGTTCGGGGTCAGCTACCTTTACCTGCGGCGGCGGCGGCGGTTCGACCACAACCAGCGGCGGTTCGACGACCACAAGCGGCGGCGGAAGTACAACCACAAGCGGCGGCGGCGGTTCCGTATCGATCGTTGTAAGGGCACGCGGCACAAGTGGTAGTGAAAGAATCGATGTGAAGGTAGACGGCAACACAATTACCAGCTGGACATTAGGCACGGGCATGGGAAATTGGGAAACCAGCACCCAGTACAGTGGTGGTCTAACTGTGTGCTTTACCAATGACGGCGACAACAAAGACGTTCAGATAGATTATGTCCAGGTGAATGGGGAAACCCGTCAGTCAGAAAACCAGAGCTACAACACAGGTGTCTGGCAGGATGGTTCCTGCGGCGGTTCAAACAGCGAGTGGCTCCATTGTAACGGCTGTATAGGTTATGGTGATGTCTCCGGCGGCGGCGGAAGTACAACAACCAGCGGCGGAAGTACAACAACCAGCAGCGGAAGTACGACAACCAGCGGCAGCAATTGGTGGACCAGCACAACCAGCGGTGGTTATACAACCACAACCAGCGGTAGCAGTTGGTGGGGCAGCTGGTGGTAAGAGACAGCGAGATAGTATTTTTTAGATAGACTTGGATTGTGATAACTGCCAAGTATAGCAGTTAAAGAAAGTTCTAAAAGTAAAGAGTTGCCCGGAAAGTTAGCCGGGCAGCTCTTTACTTTTAGGGAATTTTTATTATAATATGAGGAAAAAGGGAGTTGTTTATATGAAGAAAAGAATCTGGCTTTACGCCGCAATTGTAATTTTGCTTGTAGCTACGGCAATAATGGTTGTTGTCAGCGTTTGTTCGCAAGAAAAGCCCTTTGTATTAGTCAAAGGCGGGACTTTTAAAAACACAAAGTCCAACTACTACGGAAAAAGTGTAACAATATCGAACTTTTATATCGGTAAATATGAGGTAACTCAAAAAGAGTGGATTGAGGTAATGGATAGTAATCCCTCAAAATTCAAAGGCGACAATTTGCCGGTAGGAATGGTAAGCTGGTATGACTGTGTTGAGTACTGTAATAAAAGAAGTATAAAAGAGGGCTTAAAACCGTATTACAATATAGACAAGAATAAAAAAGACCCGAATAATGAGAATGATATCGATGATATAAAATGGACGGTAACGATCAATACGGGAGCTAATGGTTACCGATTGCCGAGGGAAGCAGAGTGGGAATATGCTACAGGCGGAGGTCGGAGGAGCAAGAGTTACACATACAGCGGAAGCAATGATGTAGATAAAGTAGCATGGTATTGGAGAAACTCTGGAGATGAATACTTAACAGGAGTTTGGAACTATCCTGTGATAGAAAACAACAATAATAAAACAAAATCTATCGGTGTCAAGAAACCCAACGAGTTAGGGCTTTACGATATGTCAGGTAATGTAAGGGAATGGTGCTGGGAATGGTACGGAGAATTGGAGAGTAATAGCGGCTCTCTCCGGGTTTGGAGGGGCGGCGGTTGGCTCGGCGCTGACTACTGCTGCGAGTCGTCTTTCCGGGGCAGCTACGAAGCGAATAGCAAGGGCCCCGATCAGGGTCTTCGTGTGTGTCGCGGCAATTAAACGGGAACAAGACAGACCAAGCATAATCGAAAAAATCGCCAGATTGCCTGAACCCTCGGGATTCGGCAAGAAGGGTGAATGCAGAACCTGTCAAAGAAAGAGATAATGATAAAACTTGATTTAAATATGCGCTGAAAGGCAGAGAAAGGATTTCGCAACTTTGAGGGTTTTTAAATTTACCCTTCTTCTTTTATTACTATTTACTTTTGCCTGTACGCGACAAAAGAATAAGGAAGATCCTGGCAAGAAAGGTCCTTTAGTATTATTCGATTCTTATAAAGAGCAGGTCTGGTCTATTAAGGATACCGGTTTTGCCGGATATTCTTCATTAAATCTCTTTCTTAAAAACCTTGGGTTTAACACCGCGGAAAACCATAAGCCATATAGGGAAGTTCTTCCCGATCTCGATTCTAAGAGCACGCTTTTTATAATCGGAGTGGCTATGGAAGCCGGATTCACTAAAAATGAAGTAAAAGATATACTCGATTTTGTGGGTCGTGGGGGGAAGTTACTGGTTATCGCGGAGCATGATAATCAGTTCGGATCTGCGGATTTCTTAAGACCTCTTATAAACGCCGCTGGTTGGGAAATAAGCAATGGTAGGGTTATGGTGGAAAGCGATACCTTTCCGGGTACGAGAGGCAGATGGTTCAGGACCAGTTTACCTTCAATGGAGGAGGGTCCCGTCCTGCTCTGCGCGGCGGATCTAACAATAATCAGGAAGGAAGGCTGTGAGGTTCTTCTAACTTCAGTAGACGGAAAACATATCGTTGCGGGACTGGGTAGTTATGGGAAAGGACAGATAGCTATAGTGAGTGATTCGGAATTTTTATGGAATGCTAGCCCCGATTATAAATGGGGAGGGCTTTATCCATTGGCTTTTAGTGATCCTAAAACCAGGACATTCATAAAAGGTCTGCTTTCCAGTATTCTTCCGATGAGGCTTGAGTCGCAGTCAAATGATTCCCTTTTTACAAACAAACCGGAAGGTTTAAGAAGAATTTTTGTATACGGAAACGGAGGTTATTTCAAAAATTATTCAAAATTTTTAGCGGCATTAAATGATGCGAATATGACCGTTCTCAAGTATGAAGAAGGGATGAAAATATCACCTGAAGATAGAGTAATTGTTATTACCCCTCTACAGAAAATTCCGCAGAAAGTCGTGGACGAGCTTTCTAAATCTGGAAAAGTTATCTTTTTCGGAGATATGTATTCGAGCGTTAAAAGTTATGCAGAATCGTGGCAGTTCTTTTTTGAACCGAATAAAATGTATCCTGTACCTTATCCTTTAAACTCGCTTGCCGAGAAATACGGTGTCAGGTTTCTTCCCTGTTTTGGTGTAAATTTGAAAGAAAATAAATATGGGAACATTTTGTATGTTCCTGTTTTTTTTAAAGGGAAGCGGCTTTACCTTCATAAGACTTGTGCTATCGAATTCTTGAATGGACAAAGAAATAAAGAGATTTATTTTGAAAATTCTAAAGAAACATTTGCGTGCAAAGTGGGATTGGGCTTAAACCAACCGCTTAAATTTAAAGACCCGAAGGATACAGAAAACCCTGATTTTTTAATTGCTACCGATAACGTATTAGCGATTGGAGATAGCGATATTATTTCCGATGATTTCATTCGCTATGCCGAGCGAGTTGGCTTTCTTGAAATGATTATAGAATTTTTAAAATCCGAATCTTAACAAAAAAATTTAAATGATTAAAAAATCTATATATATTTTAAAGCATTCATTCTTTAAGTTTGCTCTTGTAGGTTTTCTGGGAACCGTTACAAATCTTACTATTTTTTATATTTTTGTGGATATTTTTTCTCTTTGGGCAAATGCAATTGCTGTTATAGCCTTTTTGGTGGCTGGCGCGCAGAATTATGGTTTGCACCATAAATGGACTTTTAGAAAAATTATGAGTGGCGAGAAACTATCTTTTTATGGTTGGATTAAATTTATTATTACCACATCAGTTGGACTTGGAATTAATCTTATTATATTAAATTTAATATTATACTTTTATACTGTTCCTTATAAAGTGATTGCGCAAGGGTGCGGAGTTGCTTTTGGAATGGTATTTAACTATCTGGGGTCTAAGCGGTTCGTCTTTAGAAAAACCAATATCTCTGAAGATATCCAGAGCTAAAAAGTCCTTTTGGAATTAAACTTTACTCATATGATGATTTTTATTGATTATTTAGAAGCAGAAGTGTCGATTCTCATTTTTTATTGTCTTTTAACCATTCTTCGAGATTGAAGGAATAAATCCAGAGCGGCAAAGCCGCTAAATTCAAAAATCAAATATCAAAAATTAAAAAGCAAAATGACAAATAAACCTGTCTACAGGCAATGCACAGACAGAAATGCAAAAATTATCCCTACTAAAAACACATTACGTTTTCCGCTAACTACACACATCCCCTATAAAATGTAAATAAAAAATTTGAGGAGAGATGGTGTGAAGCGGTTTGCGGAAAGCGGGCAACGATTTTTGATATTTGTTTTTTACCCCGCTTTACCACTTTTTAAGACAAGTAATTGATAACCATGCACATGGTGGAGTTTACATTATTAGTAGCTTTGACGCGTTAGGTTTTCTGTGCCCTCTTTGGCGAAAAATTAAAAAGGGAATTGTGCGGGGTAATCTTATATAAATTGGCGTAATTTGTTATTCCTTTGTCTTAGTAATAAATTTTTTACAAATGCAAAATATCATCAATTCTATCTTATTGTAAATCAATAACTTATGTTTTGGAACGGTACTTGTATATATTATAAATGGTTTTTTGTAATTTAGCGGACGTTAAGTAAAGGTGGTCAAAAAAAACGTTTTAAACCTTATTTGAAAGCTTAATTTTTTATACAAAAGCCCTAATTTGGATATACTTTAAGTCTATTACCACATAGGCAATCTGGCTGTTGAAAGCATCCATTTACTTATTGGAAAATAGGGAAAAAGGTCTCTTGACTTTATAGTAATATATTATATTTTTAATTATAAATTTTAATATAAAAAATATAAAATTAATTTAAATGTTGGCTATTATTTAAGTTGGTTGTTATTTAGAGAGTAAATTAAGCAAATTATTTATTTGGTAAAGTTAGAATATTCGGTTATTTTATTGCATCGATACTGAAATGCAAAATAAACATTAGGTAAAAAGGAGGTAAAAAGCTATGGAATTGCTAAGTAAAAGAGTACAAGCAAGTTCAATTAACGGCAAAATGCCTTTAGCAGATAAGAATAAATTAATTTGAATTACCCTTCCTTTTGTATGCATCGTAGGATAAGGAGGTTTTAAGTAGAAAGGAGGGGTCAGGAAGAGTAGATTTTTTTGTTGCAACAATAACAATTTAAAAAATAAAAGTAAGGAGTGGATATGAATTTTAAACGATTTATGGTAGTTTTTGGGATGATGTGTTTGGCGGCGGTTTTAGTTTTTTCTTGGGGATGTCAAAATCAACCCACCGGACCAGAAATGGGAGCCGCAACTACTCTAACATCTAGCAAAACAAGGGATACGGGCAACTGTAGCGCTGGCAGTTTCAGTGTTAGTTTCAGCGGTGCGAGTTTTGTTACAGGTTTAGGCTGGAGTACCGGGTCATCTAGATCTATAAGCTGGTCAGGCAGCTGCAGCAACTGTAACTGGGGCCCTGGTGTCTATGGGTGGATGACAAACCCACTGGTAGAATATTATATCCCGAGAAGTGGCGGTTCTGGTAAAGGCTCATATTCATGTGGTGGGTCAACATGGAACGTAGGTACAGAGCAGCGGGTAAACCAACCTTCCATTGAGGGCACTGCAACTTTTACCCAGTACTTTGCTAGCGGGGGTGGACAGCCCATAGATATGAGCTGCCACTATAGCGGGTGGAGAAATGTAGGATTGAGTGTCGGCAGTCAAAACTACCAGGTAGTAGCGGTAGAGAATTGGAGTGGTGGCAGTGGGAGCGCTAGCGTATCAGTGCCCAACAGCAGCTGGTATACACATTGGGTTGGTTCGGGGTCAGCTACCTTTACCTGTGGCGGCGGTGGCGGTTCGACCACAACAACCAGCGGCGGCTCAACAACAACAACCAGCGGCGGCGGAAGTACAACAACCAGCGGCGGCTATACCACAACAACCAGCGGCGGCGGCGGTGGAGATATAGTTATAAGGGCACGAGGGAAAAGTGGTGATGAACACATGGTCTTAAAAGTAGGTGGCAGTACAGTTGCCGATTGGACGGTATCTACAAGCACCCAGGATTATTCTGCTTCTACTAGCAACAGCGGTACTGTTGAAGTATGTTTCGACAATGATGATTACAACGGCAGAGATTTGTATATAGAATCTGTCACGGTTGGCGGTGATAATCGTGGCGGTGGCCAGTGGATCTATAGTAACGGCTGTAATTCATATGGTTCATATAGCGGCGGCGGCGGTTCAACCACAACAACCAGCGGTGGTTCAAGTTCGACCACAACAACCAGCGGCGGCTCAAGCTCAACAACAACCAGCGGCGGCTGGTGGTGGTCAAGCACGACAACAAGCGGCGGTTCAACCACAACAACCAGCGGCGGCTATACCACAACAACCAGCGGCGGAAGTACGACAACCAGCGGTGGCGGCGGAGTACCGGAATGGAATTCGTCAACTGTTTATAACGATGGTGATCAGGTTCAATATAACGGCAACTTGTATGAAGCCAACTGGTATTCTCAAGGTCAGAACCCTGAAACGAATTCCGGCCAATGGCAGGTTTGGACATTAATTGGGAGCATGTGACGGCGCTGCCACAACAACCACAACCAGCGGCGGGGCAGTACCACCACGACCAGTGGCAGCTGGTGGTGGTAATATATAGACAGACCTGGATGGTGATAACAACAAAATAGTATAGAAAGTAATACTACTATATTAAAGAGCTGCCCGGAAAGTTATCCGGGCAGCTCTTTACTTTTACAAAATTCTGATTAATATAAAAGTAAAAGGAGCTATTATTATTATGAAGAAAAGAATCTGGCTTTACACAGTACTTCTAACGGTATCTTCAACTGTCTGCCTTGCGGTTCTTGTTACGGGCTGTAAAAAACCAGCCAAACCGGTACGACCAGAGGAGCAAAGAATTAAACTATCTAATCCACAGGTAGTAGGACGAAGTCAGGACGAGCTGCACATAGCCTGGGCACAGCTAAAGGAGAATGGTAAGGTAGTAGTAGCAATAGACGGTAAGGTTGACTCGACAGAATACGACACGATAGGTTTCATCCTGTTCAGCCCCAACGGTAAGAGGGTAGCATTCACGGCAGAAGTCGATTCAAAATGGTTTATGGTTGTAGATGGCAAGGCAGTTCCGGATTTCGACGAAGTCAGTATGAGCTGTATTACTTTCAGTCCGGACAGCAAACGCTTCGCTTTCAGCGCATTGAAAGATAATAGATGGTTCGTAGTTTTAGACGGTAAGACTATGCCGGAAGCCGGACATGACTTCATCGACTATTTCGCTTTCAGCCCCGACAGCAAGCACTTTGTTTATAAGGCAGGAAAAGGGAACAAGCAGTCCGTTGTGCTGGATGGCAAAGCAGGTCAAGAGTATAACCTGATTGGCGAACCGGTATTCAGCCCCGACAGCAAACATCTTGCCTATGTAGCGATAGGCAGCAATAACCCGCAATGCGTCGTGCTGGACGGAAAGGAAGGCAAAAAATATGAGGGGGTGAATAAACCCATTTTCAGCAAAGACAGCAAGCATATTGCGTACCTCGTCTCGAAAGGCAATAAGCGCTTTATGGTGATGGACGGCAAAGAGGGACCCGAATATGAAATGATCACTACTAGAGAAATTTTCTCCGACGTTTTCTTATTCGGACCCAATGACAACCGCCTTGCATATATGGCTGGTAAAGACCAAAAAATGATTGTGGTTGTGGATGGTAAGGAAGGACCGGAATACGACGCCATCGGTGAAATGGGAAGCAGCATTGTTCTTTCCCCCGATGGCAAAAGCTTCGCGTATGTGGCAAATATAGGGGAGAAATGGTTCGTAGTAACAAACGATAAGGAAGGACCGGAGTACGATGACATAGTGATGGGTACTCCTATATTCAGCCCGGACGGCAAACGCTTTCTTTATGGAGCAAGGGAAGACAACAAATGGTTTATCGTTCTGGACGGTAACGCAGGGGCTGAAGAGTATGACGGGATTGGTCAGGGAACTCAATTCAGTCCCGACGGCAAACACTATATGTATACTGCAAATGATGAGGGAAAATGGTTCGTTGTACTGGATGGCAAAGCCGGACCTAAGTATGACCGTCTCTTCAAGCCGGCGTTTACGGCAGAGGGGGTGGAATATCTCGCTGAACGCGATAGCGACGCCTACTTACTACGTTGCCGACAACCTTACCCTAAGATTGGCGGTGAAGAAGAAATTTCCGAAATTAAGGTAATAGAAGAAAAAATCGCCAAATTGCCCGAACCCACAATAAGGATAGGAATGTAGAACTCGCCAGAAAAAGAGTCCATAATAATGCTTGAAAAATTTCAAAAGCCCGGACAAAAAACTCGACTCTACAAATCCTGAACAATATTTTAAAATTGTTTAATTTAGATAAACAGCCCTGCTTTTTAGAGCAAGGCTGCTTATCTTTAAGCAAAAATTACAAAAGGGACGGTGCTTGACATTGTGACACTTATGTTGTCCTCCTTTTACACAAATTTTGCGATGCTCTTTTTGTACAATTGTCCCAAGGAAGAATATTGTAGAGGTCTGAATAGAGGATACCCGATTATCTTTTTATATGTTAAACCTGCTTCGTCTTTTAACGATACCTAGAGTCTGCTATAAATTTTTTGCCTTCTATAGTATGAGGGTTAATGTTTTTAATATTTAGCTTTCTCTCCGACAAAGACACGCGCCCTCCAAACCTCGATTCATCACATGATAATACGAACCGTTAAACTTAACCCTCGCTCTTCTCATATATAATAATTGTTATATACCTTATGTCACAATGTCAAGCACCGTCCCCATATTTGCATATTTGCATGTATTTGTAAGCAAAAGTAGACACCTAAGTCTTTCTCTAATCCCCCCTTTTCTCGCAAAAAACCCTAATTTGAGCATACTTTAAACCTACGACCACATAACATAAGTAGTAAAGAAAATAATTGCTACGATTTAAAGAGCTGCCCGGAAAATTTTCCGGGCAGCTCTTTACTTTTACAAAATTCTGATTAATATAGAAGAAAAAGGAGTTATTATTATGCGGAAAAGAATCTGGCTTTACACTGCAATTATAGTTCTAATTGTTGTTATCGCAGGAATTATGTTGTATCGAATGAGGCCAACAGCAGAAAAAGCAAAGCCTTTCGCAGGACAAAAAAGGATTAAACTCTCTAGTCCACAGGTAGTAGGACGAAGTCAGGACGAGCTGCACATAGCCTGGGCACAACTAAAGGAGAACGGTAAGGTAGTAGTAGCAATAGACGGTAAGGTTGACTCGACAGAATACGACACGATAGGTTTCATCCTGTTCAGCCCCAACGGTAAGAGGGTAGCATTCACGGCAGAAGTCGATTCAAAATGGTTTATGGTTGTAGATGGCAAGGCAGTTCCGGATTTCGACGAAGTCAGTATGAGCTGTATTACTTTCAGTCCGGACAGCAAACGCTTCGCTTTCAGCGCATTGAAAGATAATAGATGGTTCGTAGTTTTAGACGGTAAGACTATGCCGGAAGCCGGACATGACTTCATCGACTATTTCGCTTTCAGCCCCGACAGCAAGCACTTTGTTTATAAGGCAGGAAAAGGGAACAAGCAGTCCGTTGTGCTGGATGGCAAAGCAGGTCAAGAGTATAACCTGATTGGCGAACCGGTATTCAGCCCCGACAGCAAACATCTTGCCTATGTAGCGATAGGCAGCAATAACCCGCAATGCGTCGTGCTGGACGGAAAGGAAGGCAAAAAATATGAGGGGGTGAATAAACCCATTTTCAGCAAAGACAGCAAGCATATTGCGTACCTCGTCTCGAAAGGCAATAAGCGCTTTATGGTGATGGACGGCAAAGAGGGACCCGAATATGAAATGATCACTACTAGAGAAATTTTCTCCGACGTTTTCTTATTCGGACCCAATGACAACCGCCTTGCATATATGGCTGGTAAAGACCAAAAAATGATTGTGGTTGTGGATGGTAAGGAAGGACCGGAATACGACGCCATCGGTGAAATGGGAAGCAGCATTGTTCTTTCCCCCGATGGCAAAAGCTTCGCGTATGTGGCAAATATAGGGGAGAAATGGTTCGTAGTAACAAACGATAAGGAAGGACCGGAGTACGATGACATAGTGATGGGTACTCCTATATTCAGCCCGGACGGCAAACGCTTTCTTTATGGAGCAAGGGAAGACAACAAATGGTTTATCGTTCTGGACGGTAACGCAGGGGCTGAAGAGTATGACGGGTTTGGTCAGGGAGCCCAATTCAGTCCTGACAGCAAACACTTTACGTTTACGGCAAATAAAGACAATAAATGGTTCGTTGTACTGGATGGCAAAGCCGGACCTAAGTATGACCGTCTCTTCAAACCGGCGTTTACGGCAGAGGGGGTGGAATATCTCGCTGAAAGCGACAGTATCGGCTGGCTCCTTCGTTGTCGGCTATCTTACCCGAAAAGCGATGGCGAAATTGAAGTATCGGAAGAAAAGATTTCCTGGTTACCCGAACCCAGTGCCGGTAGCGAGAAACCCGAATGCCCCAGCTGTCAGAGAAAGAGAAAATGATAGAACATGATTTAAATATGCGCTGAAAGGCAGAGAAAGGATTCCCAAACTTTGAGGTTTTTTAAATTTACCCTTCTTATTTTATTACTATTTACTTTTGCCTGTACGCGACAAAAGAGTAAGAAAGGTTCTTTAAAAGGTCATTTAGTATTATTCGATGCTTATAAAGAGCAGGTCTGGCCTATTAAGGATACCGGTTTTGCCGGATATTCTTCATTAAATCTCTTTCTAAAAAATCTCGGGTATAATACCGCAGAGAATCATAAGCCATACAAGGAAATCCTTCCAAATATGAATTCTCAGACGCTTCTTGTAATCGGGGTGGCTATGGAAGCCCATTTCACCAAAAATGAGATAAAAGATATACTGAACTTTGTAAGTCGCGGTGGGAAATTACTGATTATAGCCGAGCATGATAATAAGTACGGCTCTTCGGATTTTTTAAGGTCTCTTATAAACGCAGCGGGTTGGGAAATAAACAACGGTCGTGTGATTTCAAATGATACCCTTCCCGGCGTGGGCGGAGCATGGATCAGAACCAGCCTACCTTCTAAGAAGGAGGGTCCTGTCTTGCTCTCCGCTGCGGGTTTGACCACTATAAGAGAGGAAGGCTGCCAAATTCTCCTTACTTCATTTAACGGAGAATATATCATAGCCGGACTTGGAAATTATGGGAGAGGGAAGATAGCAGTACTGGGTGATTCGGAATTTCTATGGAACGCGAATCCCGATTACAAGTGGAAAGGAATCTATCCGCTGTCTTTCTCTGACCCTAAAACAAGAGCGTTTATAAAAGATTTGATTTTCAGTCTTCTTCCGCCCCAGGAAGTATCACTGTCGAATGATTTTCCCTTTTCGAACAAAACCGGAAGTTCACCAAGAGTTTTTGTATACGGAAATGGGGGTTGTTTCAGGAATTATTCGAAATTCTTAACAGCATTAAATAACGCAAATATAGCGGTCTTCAAGTATCGCGAGGGTATGAAAATAATCCCCGGAGATAGAGTAATTGTCATTACCCCTCTACAGAAAACTCCGCAGAAAGTCGTGGACGAGCTTTCTAAATCTGGAAAAGTTATCTTTTTCGGAGATATGTATTCGAGCGTTAAAAGTTATGCAGAATCGTGGAATCTCTTTTTTAAACCGAATAAAATTTATCCGGTACCTTACCCGTTAAACTCAATAGCCGAGAAATACGGTATCAGGTTTCTTCCTTGCTTCGGCGTGAATTTTAAAGACAATGAATACGGGAACATTTTGAATATTCCCGTTTTTTTTAATAAAAAGCGCCTTTATCTTCACAGAGCCTGCGCTATTGAACTCTTAAAGGAAAATAAAAACAAAGAAATATATTTTGAAAATTCCGAAGAAACATTCGCGTGCAAAGCAGGATTTGGCTTAAATCATCCCCTTAAATTTAAAAACTCAAAGGATATAGAAAACCCTGACTTTTTAATTGCTACCGATAATGCATTGGTAGTCGGAGATAGCGATATTATTTCCGACGATTTCTTTCCCGATGCCGAGCAGAGTAGCTTTCTTGAAATGATTATAAAATTTTTAAAATCCTAATGTCAACAAAACAAGTGAAAATTTAGATGATTAAAAGATCTATATATATTTTAAAACATTCTTTTTTTAAGTTTGCTCTTGTAGGTTTTCTCGGAACCGTTACAAATCTTACTATTTTTTATATTTTTGTGGATATTTTTTCTCTTTGGGCAAATGCAATTGCTGTTATAGCCTTTTTTGTGGCTGGTGCGCAGAATTATGTTTTGCACCATAAATGGACTTTCAGAAAAATTATGAGCGGCGAGAAACTATCTTTTCATGGCTGGATTAAGTTTACCATAACAACGTTTTTTGGACTTGCAATAAACCTAATTGTGCTGAACTTAATATTACATTTTTTCAATGTCCCTTATAAGGTGATGGCTCAAGGATGCGGCGTTACTTTTGGAACAGTGTTTAACTATCTGGGTTCAAAGCGTTTCGTTTTTAGAAAAAGCTTGCCGGAAGAGTCTTAATTTTTACGATTTATTATTTTGTATAAGCCGTACTTATAATCTCTGTAATAATATTCTTTTATTATTTCATAATTATATTTATTGAAAATATTTTCCGTAAATTCTCTTTGCACCGGGTCATTCAAATTGGACCAGTAATTATAGTGGACATAGACGCCTCCTTTAAAGCGGTAAAGATGTCGTTCTACTGTCCCCGGATTATATGTCTCGCTCGCACTCTGAATGGCACTTTTTTTATTTAATAAAAATACATATGGAGTATGAGTGAAAATAATCGAATTGGAGGGTAACAACCGGGCAAATTCTACCGCGTATTTGTGATCATTCCTCGCCGCCCATGCTTCTTCGCCTTCTGCCCTTGCAAACGGTAAGAACCAGGTAAAGCTAAATAAAATAAAAAGTATCAAGAATGTTCTTATGGATTTTATTTTGTCTCCTAATAGGTTCCCGGTATAACTAACCCCTAATCCAACAAAAATAGAAATCGGAAGGTATGACAATATAGAAAACCGGACATCCTGTCCAAATTCATAACTTCCGGCATAGAAGAACAAGAATATCCCCCAGAAAACCAGAAACCAGCTCAACAATATTATTTTCTCTTTTATATGATTTTTGTAAAAGAATAGTCCAAGAAGTCCGAATATCGAAAACACCACCGGAAATTCCTTGTTGTTCAGATAAAACAGAGAATTCGTTTTGAGATTATATAAAAAATAATCCAGTGAAATCTTTGCTCCCTGCGCTCCCCAGCTCTGACCCCTGACCGAGTATAGATGCAACAATATAGCCGTAGATAAAAAGAGAAAAAGAATTCCGAAAGCGTAAAGCTCTTTTCTTTTAAATACTCCGGGCTCCTTAATTAAATATATTAAACCTACAAGAACAATTACCAGAAAACTCTCAGTTCTGAAACTCAAGGAAAATGCCAGAGAAGTTACGACAAAGAAAAGATTAACAGGCTTTCTATCCCTTAGATATATCAGCGAAGCCAATACCGTAAGACTGGTAAAGAAAACCGTTGACGGCTCTACCGCACAGGTATTAAACCATTGAATATTCACGGGAATAAGTATATACGACAAACAGGCTATCAAACTCGCAAATATATTTTTAAAAAGTAAATAAGAAATCAAAAATATCAAAATCACCATCAATCCGAAAATAATATTGTTTAGAATAAAGGTAAACAATTCATTTGTGCCAAACGTCCTGAATATAACACTTATTAAATAAGGATAGCCCGGAGGTTGTTTGTTGTAATCCTCGTCGATAATTCTTAATTCGTTATTCTCATAATAACCTTCATTACACATAATAGCCTTTTTATGATGGGCTATGTTCTGAGCGATACTGTTGTAAATGTCTTCATCGTAATATATTCGGTGAACTCTTGGAGAAATAAAAGCAGTTGCCAATATGCCTGTTAACGAAATTGATATTAACAGAAGTAAATATTTGTTTCCGATTTCTTTAAATATTTTTTTGAGATACTTGAAATTGAATATCGATGCGATAATCAAAAGCAGAAAGTTAAGCTCAAGCAGATATACATAATAGATATATAAAAACGACTGAAGACTATTGCCCAACATCTTACAAAAACTCCCCCATTTTAAAAATACAGGTATTTTATAAAACTAAAAACATATCTAAAGAATACCCTGTGCATCTCGATATGTGATTCGCCGTATTTCCTTCTGTATTCATGTGCCGGAACCTCATCCATTGTATAACCTTTCTTAAGTGTTTTTATAATCATTTCCTGTTCTATAGTCGTAATATTTTCACGCAGATCGAGGTCCTTTAATACTG
>Ga0307427_1000887_pt1 | contig 16624 bp, 13 predicted proteins | sample SalMarWE160190MG_FD_202162 | JGI IMG/M metagenome (GOLD analysis project Ga0307427, IMG submission 202162) | Salt marsh sediment microbial communities from the Plum Island Ecosystem LTER, Massachusetts, United States - WE1603-190 | ecosystem: Environmental > Aquatic > Marine > Intertidal zone >... | reverse complement strand
CAGGTGTTCCCTCACTTCACCTGTGTCATTCAAATAGACCATGGGCTAGGGTTTTAAAGAATTTTATTCATCCCCAAGGAGTTCTTTGATTTGTTTATAAATATGGAAAATCTTGACAGTAACACCCCAAGAAATACAATTGCTTTTTGAGAAAAATTCTTGCTATAATAGTATAAATCAGGGTTGAGGAGGCACAGGCATGGGGTTATTACTATCTCAATATAATGATGTCGAAGGTTTCCTGGCTGCTGCTGGTGATTTCCTTTATTCACGCGAGTCTATTAACAATCTGATATTGGGGGTGTGTGAGCGGCTGGTGCGGAATCCACAGGCTTATCAGAATCCCTTTTATGCTGTCGTCACGGACGATGAAGAGACGCTGATTCTGGCGGCGGTCATGACGCCGCCGCATAACATTATCCTGGCTGGAAGCGACAACTTTGAGCAGGGGATGCCGGTGTTGATTTATGATTTAATTGATAAAGAGATCCCCGTGCCGGGCGTGATCGGCCCGGTGGACCTTTCGGAGGCTTTTGCCAAGCTTTGGCGAAAACAAACTGGGGAGAACAGCACGATTGGGATGTATCAGCGCGTGTACGAACTGCGTCATGTCCACCTGCCAAAGCTGCCGGCGGGACATTTCCGAGTGGCGCGCCCTGACGATGTGGAGATCATTGCCCGGTGGTCTCGAGCCTTTGTGCGGGAAGCCCTGGAAGAAATCCACGATATGAACCTGGCGCTGGCGCAGCGGTTTATTACAGACGGCAAAGCCTTTGTGTGGGAGCGGGAGGGGGAGTTGGTCTCCATGGCGCTCAAGGCGCGGCCGGTGGCGCATTCCATCACGGTCGGGGGGGTCTACACCCCGCCAGAACACCGCCGCCAGGGCTATGCCACCGCGCTGGTGGCGCGCCTCAGCCAGCATCTACTGGACTCGGGCTATCAGTTCATCAATTTATTTACCGACCTTGCAAACCCTACCTCAAATGCCATTTATCAGAAGGTGGGCTTCCACCCCGTGTGCGATTTCAGGATGTATAAATTTACAAACTGAGATTGAATTCGTTGACTGCAGCATCTCATTTCGTTAATCCGTAAGAAAAAGTTCCACAAATAAAGTAATATTATGAATAATCCGTCATCATCAGGATGAATGTTGGGTGACGAAATTTGATACGCTTCGATTAAGGATGTCGTTTTGCGGGAGGTCGTTCAGGTTTTACAAATTATCCTGTTTATTATCCCGGTCGCCGCTTTGTGGGCAATGGGCGCTCTTTTGCTGCTTAAACCAGTCAACATTCTCCATCACCGATGGCGACTTTTGGTACTCATCCCCCTCCTGGCGGCGAACATCCTGGCAATCATTGAGAACAACCTCTCCAGCGAAGGATGGTCTACGCTGGGCTGGGGCTTGTGGCTGATCCTGGGTGTGGACCTGGTTCTCGGCGTGGGATTATGGCTGACATCGCGCGGCTTCTTGATATTCGGGCTTACCGCCCAAGAAGTTGAAGCGGCAATCACAGCAGGATGTCGTGAGGTGGGCATGCGGGTGACCGCCAGCCAGGAGGAAGAGCTGTTGTTCTTCGGTGGGAAAGAGGCAGTGAGTCTGTTACACATTGAAGGCGATCAAAACGTTGATATCAGGATCAGGAATCGCTTTAATGAAATCATTGTTCAGGCAGAATCAAAGGTGGGCAGAAAAATTTTAAAAGACCTTTTCCCACAAATTCTTGAGACAAAAGATGCCCCAATGAATAAGTCACGCGCCACTGGCGTGTTGTTTATCGTGTTGGGGCTGGTATTTGCCGTTCTAGGCTGGATTTTCTTCTTTGAACCGCGTCTTATTTTATTGGAATGATGGAGGATGAAATGGCAGATAAGAATATCAATAGCAAGCTAAAGAACCTGCCCCGAAACGTGTGGGCGGCGAGCCTGACCAGCTTTTTCAACGACATCTCCAGCGATATGGTCCTGAATGTCCTGCCGTTGTATTTATCCAATGTGCTGGGAGTCAAAACAAATATCATCGGCATCATTGAGGGCGTTGCGGAAGCGATGTCCAGTTTATTGAAGATATTCTTTGGTTGGCTTTCAGATAAGCTGCACGGAAGGAAATGGCTGGCGGTGGCAGGCTATGCCATCTCCACATTGTCCAAGCCCTTTTTCTACTTCGCTAACAGTTGGGGCTGGGCTGCCGGCGTGCGTTGGGCGGACCGGGTGGGGAAGGGTGTGCGCACGGCACCTCGGGATGCCCTCGTAGCGGATTCGATCGAACCGGATCAGCGTGGACTCGCTTTCGGCTTCCATCGTGCGGCGGATACCGGCGGCGCGGTGATCGGCTTGCTCGCAGCTGCGCTGATTGTCTGGTTATCCCAATCCACCAGCCTGAATTTGGGACAGAACACCTTCCGCATGATTGTCCTGGTCAGCTTGATTCCCGCATTTTTAGCTGTACTTACTCTTGCCTTTGGCGCGAAGGATGTAAAAAAGGAGGGGAAATCCGCTAAATTTACAATATCCCTTAAGAAGCTGGGCAAGCCCTTCCTGGTCTTTCTGCTCATTGTCGGCTTATTTGACCTGGGCAACTCGTCAGATGCCTTCCTCGTCCTGCGGGCGCAGGAACGGGGCATCAGCGTGTTGGGTATCTTGTTGATGCTGGCGGTGTTCAACCTGGTTTATGCTCTGGTCTCCACGCCGGCGGGGTCGCTTTCTGACCGCATCGGGCGCAGGAAGGTCATCATCGGCGGCTGGCTGGTTTACAGTTTGATTTACCTGGGCTTTGCTCTGGCACAGAAGCCCTGGCACGTGTGGGCTTTGTATATAGCTTACGGTCTGTATTATGGGCTGGCTTATGGGACAGCTAAAGCCATGGTCGCTGATCTTGTCGCGCCGGAGCTGCGGGGGACGGCTTACGGCACCTATAATGCTGTCCTGGGGATTATTGATTTTCCGGCGTCCCTGATCGCAGGGGTGTTGTGGCTGGGAGTTGGGGGTTGGGCGGGTTTTGGGCCGTCCGCACCCTTCCTGTTTGGGAGCGGACTAGCCTTCCTGGCGGCCGCCCTGATGTTCCTCTGGCAGCCCAAAAAAATCGCTGAGGATTCTTAGAGTTAATTTGGCGGCAACTTATACCTATTCACAACACACCATTCACGCCATTCCAGATGTAAGCGCCTATTCACAATTCATACGCTGATGAGTGAATCTGATTTAAACCCTCCTCAGGTGCTGTTGAAATAGCTTCCCTGGTATGGGGGAGATTCTTATGCTGAACCCAATAATGGCAGTATGGCGTTTGAGGGATGAAAATCTAATGTCATAAGCTTCTGGGGAAGGATCAGGCTGACAAAACTTTTGCATATTTTCTCCTATTCGTTAGCAGAACCAACCCTCAGGGAGCGTTTGTATGGAGACGCTCCTTTTTTGCTTGAAATTTATTATATGATATATGAAGGTTTTAGTATTGCCTTAGCTAAAAGATACACCCTTGTACCTAAATTTTGTGGCCACCTATGTTGTAAATCATCTATTCTCTCAGCTTCTCGAATAGCTTTTTCAATATACGGAATATAATCTTCCGAAATTAAATTTGATTTGCTATAACGGCCACATACACGAATTAATTCTTTTTCAATAGTTGTCTTGTTGTTAATTCTAGGGTTTTTTCTAAATAAATCCAGTTCGTTTTGAGAGAATTCATCTAATGATTTATGGTGTAATAATAACCACAATTCAAAACATGGATTACTTACTGCCAAGTGATAATTTTTTTGTTCACATTGTTGGGCAATTAAGGAAAGTTTTTTAGAACCCCAACGATCTACATCAATGACCATCCACAATTCGTCTCTACCTTTTTTTAATGTATACTTTCTTTTAAAAGAATCCAATCTTCCTAAAACATAAGTTGGACTTGATTTACTGTCCATAGTATTTAACACTTCGACATGAATATTTGCTTTACCTTTTTGAAAGCGTAATTCCTCGAAATATTTCTTCTCACTACAAGCTCCTTCTGTTGCTATTATTATAAGTTTGGGGTCAATTTTTCCGCTTTGTCGAGATTCTGGGGAGAATTTAATTTTTTCCACTATTACTCCTCCTTACAGAAGGAAGGAGGACGTAGTACTGGAATTGCGCCAAAACGGCCTTGTAAATAACCTTTACGAATATCTTTATCGTACCTTGGTTGAAATTCCTCTAATGAATATAAATGAGAGCTTCCATCATAATCTTTTTCAATAAACCATATTTCATCTCGGCGAAGAAGCTCTAGGTCCAACAAATTCTCTTCATGAGTGGTCACAATTAATTGAACGTTATCATTTGTATGTTCAAAGAATAATTTTAGAAAATTGTAACTTAGATTAGGGTGTAAAGATCTATCAAATTCATCGACAATAAAAATATTAGGAACATCGGGGGAATTTAATAAGATAGGAATTAAATCGATTAATCTTACTGTACCATCAGATTCGTCTTGTGGATCTATCTGAATTGGTTCTCCACTTTCAGAAACGCCACGATGTTTCAGTACTAATTCACTTCCTTTTAACAAATTAGACTTTTTATCTCTCTTAACGAACACTCTCTCTTTTCCACCCTTCTCCAATATAGCAACATATTTATCGTGTTCTATCGACTTTTCTAAATCTTTTACTAACATCTCAGGAAGTTTATTCTCTAGATTAATATCTTCTAATTTGTAATCAACAATTCCTGTATCGGAATCCTCTAAAAATGATATTAATCGTTCAAGTATTTCGGTTTTTTCTTCATCAAATAATAAACTGGCAATATTAAACTGTGTATGGGGAAATATAATGTGCAGTGAATTCTTAAACCATTCATAAGCGTCAGAAAATAGATCTAGTTGTCTGTCAATACTTTCTTTGATAAAAGGCTGATTTAATCTTGTTCCCTTCGCAACAAAATTTATAAATTGTCGTTTTTCCTTATCTAAAGAGTCTATCCATGAGCCAAAGGAGTAATTTGATTCTTTATTATCTATTAACTCACGTTCAAATAATTTTTTTTCTGAAGTCTTTAAAATCTCATATAACCATTCATGATGAATATTCTTTGAGTCAATAGAAATTCCATAAGAATAACATTTCTCATTTGCATAAAAATTGAATGAAAACTCTGAGGGCATTATAGAAACCTTTTCATCTAAAGCGAAAGGTTTTCGATTAATTAAATCTCCCGAATGTGTTCCTTCGACGATCAGGTTACTTATAAATTTAAGAGCTTTTACAAAGTTGGATTTACCAGAAGCGTTTGCACCATAAATTATGCCTGCTTTTAACACTTTTTTATAATCTCCAGTTACCGGGCTAATAATATGGTTCGGAAGTTTTCTTTGGAGACCTTTTACCATTGAAAATGTTACCTTCTCTTTAAAGGATAAATAGTTCTTAATTGTGCATTGAATTAGCATGATAGCCTTTCATTATTATAAGAGAAATATTCACGTATATTTTACAATAAAATTTTAAAAATGTCAATAATAATAAGTATTACGAGAAAAAATCACGATATACAAGAATCGGTAATCAATAATAGAGTGTGGTAGCATTAATTAATTCTCAATCACTAAGAGAGACTATATGATATTAAAGAAGATCACTGTCGCTGGGCATATCTGCCTGGATATCATGCCTGATCTTTCCGCTGTGCCGGAGGGCCAATTTCGGGACCTCATGCAACCTGGACGGGCGATTCAGGCCAAAGCGGCCACGTTGAGCACAGGCGGGGCGGTATCCAACACCGGGCTGGCACTGCATACGTTGGGCGTGCCGGTACGATTAATTGGCAAAATCGGCGACGATTTATTTGGTCGGGCAATCCAGGAGATTTTGGGAGATGTTGCTCCACGGCTGGTCTCAGATTTAGCCGTTGACCCCAGCGGTAAGACGAGTTACACCATTGTCCTCAACCCCCCCGGTTTTGATCGAACCTTTATCCATTCTCAGGGCGTTAATAACACATTCTATGCTTCTGACCTGCCGCGCACTACGCTCCAAACGGCAGACCTGTTCCACTTTGGTTACCCCTCGCTGATGCGTTCCATCTACCGCGGCGGGGGCGGGGAGCTGGTGATGATTCTGCAGCGCGCCAGGCGGGCTGGGTTGACAACCTCCCTGGATTTTTCCCTGCCGGACCCGACCAGCCCGGCGGGCGATGTGGATTGGCCTGAGCTCCTCACGAATGTCCTGCCTTTTGTAGACTTGTTCCTGCCCAGCGCGGCTGAGTTGATCTTCCTGCTCCGGCGGGAGACCTTTGACCGCATCAGCAAGAATCCGGAGGCATCATTTGTGGATGCCGCCACGCCAGAGTTATTGGATGAATTAAGCAGCGTTGTCTTGGATTACGGTGTGAAGGCGGTTATGGTCAAGTGTGGAGAGCGGGGGATATACCTGCGTACGGCTGAGGCGCCAACCTGGGGAAAGGGCGGGCGGGCTTTACAAGGGTTGGATTCAAAGTGGCATAAACGCACATTGTGGGCACCCGCCTTCAAGGTGGATGTGCAGGGCACAACCGGCGCGGGAGACGCGGCTATTGCCGGCTTTCTGAGCACGCTTTTGCAGGGAAAAGCGCCCGAAGAAGCGCTGATTATGGCGGATGCTGCTGGTGCCTGCTGTGTAGAAAAGGTGGATTCTATCAGTGGACTGAAGCCCTGGGAAACGATTGTCTCACGTGTCAAAGCGGGATGGGAGACCCTGCCGCTGGATTTGAGTGATGAGGGGTGGCGAAAGGATGAGGTGTATGACCTCTGGCAGAAAGAATGAGCTTCATCCTGAAATCCGTCAGGTGATCGAAGATCAACAGTGAAATTTCCCGAACTTGTTCCTGCAATATTTATCAAACGCGATAACCGCTTCACAGCTGGTGTGCGTCTTGACGCTGGGGGTGTGAGCATGGCTTTTGTACCGACCACCGGCAGGCTGACCGGTGTGCTCCGCTCGGGATGCCGGGTGTGGCTGGCGCCGGCGGCGGATTCCAAACGGAAGACACCCTATACGCTGACCCTGGCGGAGCTTGAGGACGGCGGCTTGTGCTGTACAGATGCCGCCTTGGCGAACCGCTTGTTCGATGAAGCCCTTCATCAGGGGAAACTGTCAGCATTCCCCTACACCGATATTGAAAATGAAGTTCCCTTTGGGCGCAGCCGTCTGGACTTTCGCCTTTCTGACAGTGCAGAGACCTGCTGGGCGGAGGTGAAATCCGTGACCTATGCCAAGGAAGGCGTGGGCATGTTCCCGGATGCACCCACATCCCGAGGGCGCAAGCATTTGCGGGAGTTGGCAAAGCTGGTTGCAAGGGGGGATCGCGCCAGCGCGGTCTTCATCGCCCTGCGGGAGGATGCCGTGCGGTTTGCGCCTTTTGAGGCGGTTGACCCGGCCTTCGCTGCCGCGCTGCGCGAGGTGCGCGCTGAGGGGGTGGAGGTGCATGCTTACCGCTGTAAGGTGAGCCTGAAGGAGATTGAGATTGCAGATGATATTTCGGTCAGTTGTTAGGCGATTATCTTTACAAATTAGAACTATTGTCTTATTATTTATTTTGTTTCTCGTTTTGTCCATTTATGTAGAAATTATGACTAGTAAGGATTCCGACATATATGTCAGAAGAAATATATTTATCTATTGAAGAAGCTAGTAAGTGGGCCTCTAAAGAATTTAATCGCAGGATTTCTCCGTCGAATATTTCCTATTTAATTCAATATGGACAAGTAAAAAAGTACCAGTTTAATAGTTCAGTAAAAGTCAGACAAGAAGAATTGGGGGAATACTATAATTCACAGAAAAAACAAGAAACTCGGTTAAAAAAAGAGTTGGGTGAAGATTTAAACTGGGTTCTTTCTTTTTCAAAATTAAAGGAATCCGAGAGAACTAAACATGTTCATAGATTGCATCCCTATAAAGGTAAGTTTATCCCCCAACTTGTTGAATACTTCTTAGATGATCATATAGACAAATTTAAACAACAAGTTTATTATAAACAAGGTGATATTATTCTTGATCCCTTTTGTGGAAGTGGAACCGCATTAGTTCAAGCAAATGAATTAGGTATTCATGCTGTAGGCATTGATATTTCAGAGTTTAATACTTTAATAAGCAATGTAAAAATTGGAAATCATGATTTAATTAATTTAAACAAAGACATATTAAAGATAACACGATCACTTACAAAATTTGTTAATGAAAATAAGTGGGATAAATTTGAGGATGAATTATCAGATACTTTATCAGAACTGAATGATAAATATTTCCCTACACCAAGTTATAGATATAAAGTAAGAAATGGTGAATTTAACGAAACTGTATATGTAGAGGGAATAGAATACGAAGCTATTAAAAGATTTAATAATTTAGTTAAAAAATATCAAATCAAGGTTGAGCAATCTTCTTCAAAAAATGATTTTATTTCTAAGTGGTATCTTGACCCGGTACGGAAAGAAATTGATTTTCTAAAATCTAAATTTGATGAAATCGAGAATCAGGATACAAAAGATATCTTAAATGTAATTCTTAGTCGAACAATAAGGTCGTGTCGGGCAACTACCCATGCTGATTTAGCTACTCTAATCGAACCTGTAACTACCCCTTACTATTGTAGAAAACATTATAAATTGTGCAAACCGCTGTTCTCAACACTTAAATGGTGGAAGAGATATTCTACCGACACATTAAGACGACTTTCTAAATTTAAACGAATTAGAACAGACACGAAACAAATTTGCTTGACTGGCGATTCTAGAACTATTAATGTCCTTGAAGTATTGCATCGTAAAGATGTTGAATTCGCAGAAATGATTAGGGAAAAAGGAATTCAAGGGATATTTTCTAGTCCTCCTTATGTTGGGTTAATAAATTATCATGAGCAACATGCTTATGCTTATGATTTATTCGGATTCAAAAGACGCGATGATATGGAAATTGGGCCCTTATTTAGAGGAACTGGCCAAGAAGCTAGAGAGTCCTATGTTGAAGGAATATCAAGGGTATTGATTAATTCTAAAAAATATCTAACACAAGATTGTAATATATTCTTAGTTGCGAATGATAAACATGGCTTATATCCAAAAATTGCAAATAAATCTGGATTAAAAATAATTAACGAATTTCGACGCCCGGTACTAAATCGAACCGAAAAAGATAAATCTGCATACTCTGAGATAATATTTCATATGGTAAAAGCATAAATATCCTTATGTCACTTATAATCTGTAGACTTAAAATCTACAGACTATTTTAATTTAATAGCTATGAATAAAATTTCCTCAGAATTAGGAATAGCAATCAGAAAACGAAGAAACGAGTTGAACTATTCTCAAGAAGAATTAGCGGAAAAATCCAAACTACATCGAACGTATATATCTGATGTTGAAAGGGGGAATCGAAATGTAACTATTATCACTCTTTCTAAAATTTTATTAGCACTTAATTTATCTTTCCAAGAATTTTTCTCTATCTACTATCCTATTAAAGGGGAGAATCATGAATAAAAAGACTATGAATGATATCAAATCATTAATTCGATCAACAATTATTAACAAAATTAAAAAATATGAAGCAGAAAGTAACTACCGACCATTTTTCCAAGCACTATTTGATGAAAATGTGATTCGTCAGGCCTCAATTGTGCAATCATTATATACAACTTTTGGAATGTCCATTTATGAACAAATAGCTGTTATTTTAGCAAAAAACGCTGGTTTTCACGCAGAAAGACAATATGATTTGTTAGGTAGTATTAATGATGAGACAACTATTCTAATATCCAAAATTTGTGAACAACCAATTACGAAAAAGCAAACGAAATCAGATGAATTGGAATTAATTAGAGATAGTTCAACATTTGGTCCAGCTAGAAAAACATCAATAAGCCGAGTGGATGTTTATCTGCGTGATACAAATGAGAATGAATACTTCATTGATATAACAACAGTTAAACTCAATAAAAAGGGTGCCAGAACTCTAAGAGAAAAAATGCTAAAATGGGCGGCAATGAGATATAGTCAAAAGCCTAATGCAAAAGTAAAAACATATATCGGAATTCCTTACAATCCGTATTATCCTCAACCCTATAACCGCTCTTTTGTTTTATCCAATTGTCAATCTGGAGATATATTAGTTCAAAATGAATTCTGGGCTCTTTGCGCTGGATACGATGTCTTTGAGGAATTATTAGAAATCTTCAATGATGTTGGAAAAGAGATAGAATCAGATATTTCAGGATTCTTAAATTCCTAAAAATATTTAGTTGCACACCTAAAATTAATATCGCGAAAAACACGAAACTTTATACCTTAAAAATATAATCGTAAACAATAAAGGAATGTATACATGAACATCCTCATCATTGGGGGGACGGGGCTGATCAGCACGGCTATCAGCCGCCAGCTTTTAGAAGCCGGCCACAACCTGACCCTGTATAACCGCGGCGAGACCACCCCCCGCTTGCCCGAGGGCTACCATTTGATCCAGGGGGATCGGGACGAATTTGAGACCTTTGAAGCGCAGATGGCAGAGGCTGGACCCTTTGACTGCGTGATGGATATGATCTGCTTCCGTCCGGAACAGGCGCAAAGCGATATTCGCGCATTCAAAAACTGCACAAAGCAGTTTATTTTTTGCAGCACGGTGGATGTTTACACCAAACCGCCGTCGTCTTTTCCCGTGGTCGAATCGCAGGCGCGACACGCCCTCTCGGATTACGGCCGTGATAAAGCCAAGTGTGAAGACCTTTTCATGGCAGCCCACGAAGAGGGACACTTTGACGTGACCATCCTCCGCCCAGCGCACACCTACGGCGAGGGCGGAAACATCATCCATACCTTTGGCTGGGACACGTTCTTTATTGACCGGCTGCGCAAGGGCAAGCCGATCATCGTTCACGGCGATGGAGAAGCCCTGTGGGTCTCCTGTCATGTTGATGATGTGGCGCGTGCTTTTGTGAATGCAGTGGGAAATGAAAAGGCTTTTGGAAATACCTATCATGTCACCGGCGAGGAATGGCAGACCTGGAACCAATTCCATGAGCGGCTGGCGGAAGCCATTGGCGCCCCCAAGCCCACTCTTGTGCACATCCCGGCGGATGTCCTCGTACGGATTGCGCCAGAGCACACCATGACGACTTATCTCAATTTTCAATATTCAAACATCATGGATAACAGCGCGGCGAAGGCTGATCTGGATTTTCGATATACGGTTGATTGGAAAACTGGTGCCAAGCGGACTTATGATTGGCTTGTGGAACACGACCGCATTGAGGATTGGCAGAGCTTTCCCCTTTATGACCGGGTTATCGAGAGTTATAAACAACAATGCAATGAGTTGGTCGCTGAGCTTGCGAACCTGAACAAGCGATGATCTAAATTAGTTTCTGTCCGGCGCTCAACCTTATACCAGCAAATGCTCAATACATGCCGATATATTTGGAAAAACAGCGGAAGCCAGAGGGATGATTTGGGGGTCGCTATCGGTCACGGCAAACCCGTTGAAATCACGAATCATTTCCACGTCATTCATGCTGTTGCCAATAGTAAAAATTTCTTCCTTCCGATACCCCAGTCTTTCAACAAAAATCTTGTTGATTGTTGAGCTTTTGGACACTCCCCTGCTGACCACGTCAATATAGCCGATATCGTAGGTATTATAGAAAAAGTCCAGCTCAGAAAAATTCTGACGCCTTAGAACATTATATATTTTCTTGTTTTCATCTCTTGATGGACCTTTGACACATGCTGAATTGTATATCTGCTCTGGAATCTCAACCGTTTTCTCATCCGTTTCCGAATCCTGAATGATCTTTGGGGTGGTGTACTGAAAACCATCAGAAACATAGAAAATCGCTTTTTCATAGTTTGAGATAATCGCGAACAAGTCTTGCATGAGTTCTGGGCGGATCTGCGAAAAATAAGAAACATTATCTTCATCTTCGAAGTGGATGACGCCCCCGTTCGTCCCTATCAGAAAATCTCGCTTTACGTCAAAATTTATCAGATCATCGGTTAAGATCTTCAAAGCCCTGCCGGTGGCTATGCCGAATAGATGCCCTTGCGCTCTGAATTCCTTGATGGCTTGAATATCATCATTGGAAATTTCCTGCTGTTTGAGGGTGCCGTCATAATCTGATACCAGAATCATATGCTTCTCATTCTTAAAGTTTTCGATTGGATCTAATCAAACATGCGAAGGCTATTGTATCATAAGGTTTTTCTGCCCTATGACTTTCTGGCGAATCTGGCGTTGAAGGAACATATCAGGTATGAATAATAAACTTGGAGAAATACCCTGAGGTGATACCGTTTCACATTCGATTCAGGAATCAACTTCGTTTTTATGATAAACTTGCTCTCGCATGAATGAAAAAGCTTTGGAGACACTCGAATACCATAAGATCATCACCCGTCTGGCTGAGTATGCGGGTTTCTCCGCTTCGGCGGATCTGGCGCACCGTTTACGCCCAACGCCCGACATTGAAGATGCGCAAGGACGTCAAACTGCAACCCGAGAAGCGCGCCATATCCTCAGCCTGGACGCCGATGTGTCCTTTCAAAACGCCAAGGATATCCGTCCGCAGATTGGCAGGGCAAGACGGGACGCCGTCCTGGAGCCGGCGGATTTCATTGCCATTAAGAACACGCTGATCGTCTCCCGAACGGTTCGGCGAGTCCTGGATAATATGGCAGAAGAAACGCCGCTTCTGTCGAGTTTCGCGGTTGGACTGCCCGTAGGTTTGGGATTGGTAGATTTGATCACCAAGACGATTTCCGATCGGGAAGATGTGCTCGATTCAGCCTCGGTGAAACTCTCGGACATTCGCAGGGAGATGAAAGTTACCTATGAACGTATGATGGCGCGTATGCAGCGTTTCATTTCGGATTCCAGTACAGCCAAGATGCTTCAGGAGCCGATCATCACCCAACGAAACGGGCGCAATGTGCTGCCGCTGCGGGCGGAATTCAAGGGGCGCATCAAAGCCGTGATCCACGATCAATCCTCATCAGGTGCGACTTTGTTCGTCGAACCATTGGCAGTTGTGGAGTGGAACAACCGCCTTCGGGAACTGGAATTGGAAGAACGTGATGAAATTCGGCGCATTCTGGCAGAGTTGAGTCAGGCTGTTGCAGAACATGCGGACGCGCTTGAGACGATGGTGATGGTGATGGCGGAGCTGGATCTGGCTTTTATGTGCGCCCGCTACGCAGAGGATATTGACGCCGCTGAGCCCCAGCTGGTTCCCTTCCGCGAAGGGGAAGGTGCGCATCCCGGCAGCACGATCCGCCTGCTCAAAGCCCGCCATCCTTTACTGGACCCTGAGACTGTTGTTCCGATTGATGTTGAATTGGATAGTGAGACCTACGCACTGATTATCACCGGACCTAACACGGGCGGTAAGACGGTTACATTGAAGACCATTGGGTTATTAAGTTTGATGGCGCAATCGGGTTTGCAGATACCGGCGCAATCCGGTTCCATCCTGTCCGTCTTCGAAGATATCTTCGCGGATATCGGTGATGAACAGTCCATTGAACAATCGCTTTCGACCTTTTCCGGGCATGTGACCAATATTGTGAGCATCCTAAAAAAGGCGAACTTCCGTTCGTTGGTGCTGTTGGATGAGCTGGGCGCGGGGACGGATCCGCAGGAGGGGTCCGCTCTGGCGCGAGCGGTGATGACCCATCTCTTGGAGCGGGGCATCACCAGTATGATTGCTACCCACTACCCGGAACTCAAGGCTTATGCCCACACCACCCCGGGTGTGTCCAATGCCAGCGTGGAATTTGACCTCAAAACCCTCCAGCCCACCTATCATCTGACCATCGGCTTGCCAGGACGCTCCAATGCCCTGGCGATCGCTGAGCGTTTAGGGATGCCAGCGGTAATCATTGACGCCGCCAGGTCAGAAATCAACCCCACCGATTTGCGGGCTGAAGACCTGCTGGATGAGATTCATCGTCAACGCGAACAAGCTCGGGAGGCGCGTGAGGCGGCTGATGCTGCCCGGCAGGAAGCGGAATCTCTGCGGGATGAGCTTGCAGAACGGCTGGACAAGATAGAGGATGAACGCTTTGCTCTGATGGAGGAGACCCGCCAGCAAGCTGAAAGCGACCTGGAAGGGCTGCGTGAAGAGATGGAAGAACTGCGCCGACAGCTAGCCCGCGCACGTCAACCGCTGGAAGCCGTGGATGAGATTGAAGAAGCAGTTGAAACCCTGGAAGAAGAAGTGTCCCAACCTGTCGTGCGGGAGAAACCCGAAAAACCTGTCCGCAAACCCCAAGGACCCCTGCGGCTGGGTGAGAAGGTGCACCTCCGTTCACTGGATCAGGACGGCGTGGTGACGACTATTGGTGAAGATGAGATTGAAGTCCAAGTGGGCCGGCTGCGCATCCGGGCGCGCCATTCCGATGTGGTGCGCAAGGGAGAAAGCGAAGCACAAGCAGAGGAAGAAAAGGGTAAAAAGAAATCTGGGAAGATAACCTTGCCATCTACGCCTGATTCACCTGGTGTGGAATTGGACATCCGCGGTCAACGCGTGGATGAGGGGCTGGATGCCCTGGATCGCTATTTGGAAAGAGCCTACCTTGCCGGGCTGCCCTTTGTGCGCATTATTCACGGCAAGGGCACCGGTAAACTGCGCCAGTCCGTTCGGCAAGCGTTGGTGAGCAATCCCCATGTCAAGCGTTTTGAGAGCGGTGGGCAAACAGAAGGCGGTGAGGGGGTTACCGTGGCGCATTTGAAATCTGGATAAAATAAAAAAGAACCGACATTACCATTATGGCGTGTGGCATTGCCGGTTCCTTCCATATGGGTCCCTGAGCCCATATGTCCGATAACAATATTTATATAGTAATTATTTTTACATAGGGGAGGCTTCAGAGAAGGCATCAAGCTCACCTCAAATCGGTGAGCTTGTTTAGTTAGGTGCCGAAGGTGGGAATCGAACCCACATGCCCGAAGGCACACGAGTTTGAGTCGTGCGCGTCTGCCAATTCCGCCACTTCGGCTGGTGTGAGTAGTATTTTAACCGTTAGCGGGGGGAAGGTCAAGCGGATATATATGGCAATCACAAAGTTTACCAGAGATAATTCTGATACTGACAACAAATTAACAACCTCATCCCCAACCCTTCCTCTTCAGGGGAAGAATGCCCGTGAATCGGGCGGGAAGGGGTTGAGGTTAACTTATTCGACACCCACCTTATGTTCTATTAAGAAAATTCAATCAAAAGGCTTTTTGAGATGTGATGGATATATCTTTCAAGGATTGGATTGAGTGGTATCATGGAAACATAAAATGTGTAGATGGAGAAGAATATGGAATTGGGAATCATCGGTTTGCCGCAATCTGGAAAGACTACGTTGTTTAATGCTTTGACATGCGGCGATGTCCCGACCGGTATCAGCGGCGGCAAGGTAGAAGTGCATACAGCGGTGATTGATGTGCCGGACCCGCGTGTGGATCGGTTGGTCGAGATCTTCAAACCAAAGAAGGTTGTCCATGCCAAGGTCACCTATGCAGATGTGGCTGGACTGGAGGGTAAGGCATCGCAGGGGGGCATCTCGGGACCGCTGTTGAATACCCTTTCGCAAATGGACGGCTTCATCCACGTCGTGCGACATTTCACCAACCCCAGCGTCCCTCATAGCGAGGGAGAGGTCGATCCCCGGCGCGACCTGGCGAACATGGAAGCGGAATTGATCCTCAATGATATGATCCTGGTTGAACGTAAATTAAAGCGGCTTGAGGATGAGTTGAAAAAAGGCGGCATGGGTCGGGATAAGGGATTGGTGGAGCGGGAAAAAACTTTATTTGAAAAGCTAAGTACTTTGCTTTCGGATGAAATTCCCCTCCGGCATGAGTCCTTCAGCGAAGAGGAACAGAAGATGCTGTCGAGCTACGGCTTTCTGAGCATCAAGCCCCAACTGATTGTGATTAATCAATCCGAAGATCAGACCCCTATTGAAATTGAGACGCCTTACGCCAACACTCAGGTTGTCTGCATGCCAGCCAAGCTGGAAATGGAAATTGCCCAACTCCCGCCGGATGAGGCGGAGGTTTTCTTGGCGGAGTACGGTATTGAGGAACCCAGCTTGAACCGCTTTATCCGCCTTTCCTATGAACTGTTGGGTTTGATATCTTTTTTCACCGGCGGGGAGAAGGAAGTCCACGCCTGGACGGTGAAACGCGGCGCCAATGCACGGGAGGCAGCAGGCGTGATCCACTCGGACATGGAGAAAGGCTTCATCCGGGCGGAAGTGACCTCATATGAGGACTTGGTGGAATTGGGTGGTTTTGCCGAGGCGCGGGCTCAGGGTAAGCTGCGTCTGGAGGGGAAGAATTACATCGTCCAAGATGGGGATGTGATGACGATCCGATTTAATGTGTAGGTCATATGTGGGTCATGCATGGTTCGGAAGCGAAGCGGACGAACCTGCGTGACAATGACACATCGCATTATTTGTCACATGGGCTGTATTTGTCACGTGGGCTGCGCCACAGGTGACCTTGTATCTTTAAATGGTGTATGCTGGAGAGGCGAAAAGCACCAGCCAGGGGCGTGAGGGTGAATCTGAACGTGACCTTTAGGCGTCGAAGCCTGAAATGTAGATTTGATCCCC
>Ga0307427_1000886_pt1 | contig 16632 bp, 17 predicted proteins | sample SalMarWE160190MG_FD_202162 | JGI IMG/M metagenome (GOLD analysis project Ga0307427, IMG submission 202162) | Salt marsh sediment microbial communities from the Plum Island Ecosystem LTER, Massachusetts, United States - WE1603-190 | ecosystem: Environmental > Aquatic > Marine > Intertidal zone >... | reverse complement strand
ACCAAAGCAGACGGAGCCCGCCTCGAGGCAATAGGAAAGTCACGTCTATGGGCGTAAATGATGTTGAGCACTTCGACTCTCTGAGCCCAGCTTGGAGAAAACTGATTCGCCGAATACAGGCCACGAACTTCGGTTGGGTCATGGGCCTTATCGCCCGGAACGGCGAACTGATCCCCGGGCCACAGTTTCGCGTCGTGAGTGAGGTCAAGTTGAGTGGCCAGAACGGCCCGCGGTCGGAGACCTCTCTCGACGATTTCGCCCTGAAGGCCGAGGTACGTGAACTTCGCGAAGAGGCGCACCGCCTCAAGGATGGGGTGGCCGTGAGCATTCAGGTCAAGCACGGCCTCCCGTTCCTTATGAGGGCAGAGGACCCGATCGGCACATAGGCGTCGGAGCAAGAAACAAGTCACCAGACAACTAGCTGGCCGCAGAGCGGAGGCGGTTGTGGGTGTCGCCAAACCGGCGAACTCGCAACCGCCTCCGCTGTTTGTGAGATGACGAATCCGGCTGACGTCGACACCCGCAACACCTCCTCGGCCACGAGGAGGCAAGCGTGGGTGTCGAGGACATCGGCGAGTACGCGGAGACACTGATCAAGCACAAAGCGAAACGGCTAGTGGGCAAAGCCGGACTCACCCTATCCGACGTGCCCGACCTCGAACAGGACATGAAACTTGACCTTCTGCGTCGCCGGTCGAAGTTCGATCCGGAGAAGGCTCAGCGCAACACGTTCATCGCCCGCGTGGTCGAACACTGCGTCGCCACGATCCTCGAGGCCAGGAAGGCGCAGATGCGGGACTACCGACGGCAATGCTCGCTGAATGACCCGCTGGAGAACCCAGACGGGAAACCGGCCGAGCGCGGTGACACCATGGACCAGAACACCGACCGTCGCCGAACGGGCTTCCCCGCCTTGTCCGCTGAGGATCGCGTGGACCTGGCCATCGATATCGCAGCGGTCGTCTCGAACCTACCGCTGGAGCTGCGTGACCTGTGCCAGCGCCTGATGACCGAGACGCCTACGGAGGTCTCCCGCGAGACCGACACCGCTCCTGGAACCCTCTATGACGCTAGGCGGAAGCTCCGCCGCCGGTTCGAGAAGGCCCGCCTCAAAGAATATCTTTGAAAACTCCCGGCGCTTTGCGCGCCGCTCCGGTAGGTAACCAATAGGCCTTCGGCGAGGCCGTGAAAGGGCTGATCATGACCAAGGAGATCTACAAGTACCAGTTCGGCGACGCCGTCGCCTCACGCGACATCGAGGAGACGCTTCTCCTGGCCGTTCTGGCCGCCGAGTGCCTGCACGGCCAATCCCGCGTCCGGCTCGATGCCGCCTATTGTTTCGATGAGGACCATCGAGCCTGCGTCGTTGATGCGAGCACCGACGTCGGCCGCGACATCAGCCGCGTCTTCACCGGCTTCGCGATCCGCGAGTTTGGGGAGGACGCGTTTCAGGTCAAGCGAGTGAATCCGGACGCCCTACGGGCAGGTTCCCAGTGCCCGGCCGCCGGGCATCCTCAACCTTCGACAGGAGATGACTGATGGCCAAATCGACCGCAAACACACCCCCGCCGCCGCACCAGGCGGCCCCGAAGCCCCCCAAGCCAGCGCCGTCACACGTGACGTTCGCCCCGATTGCCGAAGGCACCGGGCACAGCATCGTCGCGTTCGGCCCCGGCGGCATTGGCAAGACCACGCTCGCTGCGACGGCGCCGGGACCGGTCGCCTTCCTTGACCTCGACGGCTCGCTGCCCCGGCTCCGCGACCAGTTGCCGGAAGGCGTAGACGTCCGGCCGGTCGAGGGCATCGCGTCCTGGGCCGACATCCGGAAGGCCCTCCACGCGGATGGCTGGGACGAGATCCGGACCCTCGTCATCGACTCGGCAACGAAGGCCGAGGAGCTGGCCGTCGCCCACACGTTGGCGACCGTGCCCCACGAGAAAGGCCACCGCGTCGACCGCATCGAAGGCTACGGCTTCGGCAAAGGCTACGCGCACGTCTACGAGACGTTCCTGCCGCTCCTCGGGGACCTCGACGCGCACACGCGGGCCGGGCGGCACGTCATTCTCATTTGCCATGACTGCACCGCGAAGGTGCCGAACCCAGTCGAAGAAGATTGGCTCCGCTATGAGCCGCGCCTGCAGTCCCCCTCCAGCGGCAAGGCCAGCATACGCCTGCGCGTCCGTGAGTGGGCCGACCACGTCTTGTTTGTCGGCTACGACGTGACCGTCAAGGATGGCAAGGGCAAGGGCAGCGGAACGCGGGCCATCTACCCGAACGAACTGCCTTTCTGCATGGCGAAGAGCCGGACGCTCGCCGAACCGATGCCCTTCCCAAAACACGACACGACCCTGTGGACCCGTCTGTTCGGCGCCAGCGCCGAGTGACCACGAAAACAGGAGACGACTCATGTTACCGAACCGTGAAGGACTGTTCCACGCGTACCCGGTCGAAGTGGGCGTCGATGAGACCGGCCCGAACAACCTGGCCACGTGCATCATCAAGTTCTGCCTGTTCGAGGAACTCACGGGCAGCGAGTGGCGGCCCTGCACCGACGAGGACCTGGATATCACCGGGTACTTCTACCTTGAGAAGCGGGACGGGGCGCTCAACTCCGTGGCCCTCGACGCCCTGAAGGCGGCGCTCGGGTGGGACGGCCGCGACCCGTTCTGGCTCCAGGACACGGACCTCGCGCAACACCCCGTCCAGGTCAAACTCGGGTACGAAGAGTACAACGGCAAACGCCGCCTGAAGGTCCAGTTTCTGAACCCCTACGGTTCATCGGGCGGCGGTGTCACCAAGGCGGACGAGAACACCCGCCAGTCCATCAAGACCCGCCTCGGATCGAAGTTCCGGGCCATGGCCGGTCCGGCACCTGCCCAGACATCCGCACCTGCCAAGCCGCCTGCGCCGCCGACGCCGCCCGAGACGAAGGCGAACGAATCGACGCTGGAGGAGGCCTGGGCCGCCTTCGCGGCGTCCGACGGCGCAAAGAAGATGGATCAGGAAGGCCTGGAGAAGGAGTGGTTCCGCATCCTGGCCGACCTCTTCCCCGGCAAACAGCCCGACGACCTGACGCCGGCCGAGTGGGCCAAGATGCAGGACGAGGGACCGGGCAACATCGTGCCGTTCTGAGGGTCCGGCGATGCCAGAGAGCATGGGCACATCCAGCGCGCCAGGCGGGCACCTGATCCTGGAACTTCGCGACTACCAACGCACGGCGGTCGACAACGTCGTCGCCGCCCTTGACGCCCGCCCCCTCCTGGTCAGCCCCACGGGCAGCGGCAAGACCGTGATGGCCACGGCCCTGGTCGAACGGCGCGGCGTCCGGACGCTGTGGCTCGCACACCGCAAGGAACTCATCGACCAGGCGGCCCGGCGTCTGCGGGCACACGGCCTGTCGGTCGGAATCATCATGGCCGGATACCCCGAGTTCCCGCTCGCCCAGGTCCAGGTCGCGTCGATTCAGACACTCGTCCGGCGCGCCAAGCCCGACGCCGACCTGATTGTCCTCGACGAAGCCCATCACGTTACGGCCGACAGTTATCGACGGATCCTGGACGCCTACCCCGACGCGGCCGTCACGGGCCTGACGGGCACGCCGTTCCGCCTGGACGGCCGAGGCCTGGGTGACGTGTTCGGCGAGATCGTCGTCGCGGCGTGGGCGGACGAACTGTGCGACGCCGGATACCTCCACCGCCCGAAGGTGTGGGCGTCGAAGTCGCCGGACCTGCGCGGTGTCCGCGTCACGGCGGGCGACTACAACCTCGGGGCGCTGGCGGAACGGTCGAACACCGCGGAACTCCATGCCGACATCGTCGAGACCTGGCAGAAGCGCGCTGCCGGGAAACGTACGGTCACCTTCGCCGTGAACGTGGCACACAGCCTGGCCATCACCGCCGCCTTCCGCGACGCGGGCGTCCCGGCGGAGCATCTGGACGGCCGAACGCCACGCGGACAGCGCGAGGACATCCTTGCGCGGCTCGCCCACGGCCAGACACAGGTCGTCTCGAACTGCATGGTTCTGACGGAAGGGTGGGACCTCCCTGCCCTCGAATGCGCCATCATCGCACGGCCGACCGCGAGCCTGAATCTGCACCTTCAGATGATCGGCCGTGTCATGCGGGCTGCGAGCGGCAAAGACGGTGCCATCGTCCTCGACCACGCCGGCAACCACCACGTCCACGGCCTGGTGACCCGGCGCCTCGATTACTCGCTCGACTCAGGCGCGCGGGTCGGGTCGACCGAACCGCTTGGTCTCAGGCGCTGTAAGGCGTGTGGTCTGTTCTTCGAGACCACCGAGCCGGCCTGCCCCGAGTGCGGGTGGGTACCCACTGCCGAAGAGTCGCGCCGCCGGCGACCGCGCATCCACGGCGAGGGTGAACTCTGGGAATTCGACGACACGGACTTCGCGTACCGCCGCCAGGTGTGGAACCTCTTCGAGGCCGAACGCGGGGCCATGGGCTACAAGCCAGGCTGGAGTTTCTACCGGTTCGTGGACCGTTTCGGCGTGAAGCCCGTCGTCGCGGGCGGCGAACTCATCGACCCGGACCGGGCCACACTCGATGAGAAACGCGCCGCATACGAGCAGTTCCTGCACATAGCCGACGAGCGCGGTTACAGGCCCGGGTGGGCCGCCTACCGATACCGCGACGCCTTCGGCGTCTGGCCGCACGGGTTCGTCATGGACGTTCGGCGAGAACGGCTGCGCGAGCGGTTCCAGGGGGCGTCTGTGTGACGGAGAAACAGATCCAGAACGCCATCCTCCGCGAGTTCGGCACGCGGCCCGACCTTCGCATCTGGCGCGCGAACGTCGGCGTGGCCCGAATCGGCCGGCGCAGCGTCCGGTTCGGTATCCCCGGCCAAGCGGACCTGACGGGCATCGCGCCGGACGGCCGGCGCCTTGAAATCGAGGTCAAATCCGAGCGTGGACGGCTGTCCGAGGACCAGAAACGCTTCCGCGACCTGATTCGGCGCTTCAGGGGCATCCACGTTGTAGCGAGGTCAATCCATGACGTGTACGAGCAACTTGCCGCCTGCGGCATCCAACTCAGATAACCCGCTCGCGGCCAATCTCGAGTACGGCCACCGGCTCGGCTGGTCGTTTACGCCGCTTGCCGGAAAACGGCCGACATTGAAAGGCTGGCAGCAACGAGCTCGCGAGACACTCGAAGAGGCCCTGGCGTGGGCGGAACGGCAGAACGTGGGCCTCAGGACGGGCCAGGCAAGCGGCATCGTCGTCATCGACGTGGACCCCGAAGGCGACGTTGCGCATCTGGCCCTGCCGCCCACTGTCACCGTGAACACCGGCCGTCCGCACGCCCAGCACTTCTACTTCCGGTCCAATGGGCCAATCGGCAACTCCGTGGGCAAACTCGCGGACCACATCGACGTCCGCGGGGACGGCGGGCAGGTCGTCTACCCCGGCTCGGTCCACCCGGAGACCGGCCAGCGGTATGAATGGGCCGAAGGCCTGGCACCGTGGGAGGTCGAGATCGCCGACCTGCCGTCGCACGTCATCGACCTGCTCAGAGCGCCCGACGAGCCGGAGCGACCCGCGCCCAAGGCACCAACGCAGTCACCCGACACCAAGACCAACCACTACGCGACGATGGCCATGAAGATGGAACTGGCGGCCGTCTGCGCCGCCGGCAACGGCCGCCGCAACGACACCCTCAACAAGGCCGCCTTCAGCCTCGGTACGCTCATCGGCGGCGGGTACCTCGACCGGGCGGAGGTGGAAGCGGCGCTGCTGGGCGCGGCCGGGTCGGTCGGTCTCACCGGGCGCGAGGCCGCCTCTACCATCCGGTCCGGCATCGAAGCGGGCATTCGCAAGCCCCGCCGCATCGAACTGAAACCCGTGGCCGGTCGCCCCCGGTCCAAGAGCGACTACATCCTCGTGCCCGGCGCACACAAAGACGACCAGAACCGCTACATCGAACAGTCCAACGCCATCTTCGCGGACGCCGTCCTCCACGAATTGCCCGACGACGCCGTCTACCGCAAGGACTTCATCCCCGGCGAGATCCTCGGCACGCCCGGAAAACGCAAATGGCTCGAACTCGTGCCCGACCGGATGCGGATCGTCGTCGATACCCACACGCGGCTCGGCAAATGGGTCGCGAACCGCCAGACCAAGACACAGGTCATGGTCTACCAGGCGTGCAACAAGGACGCCGCGGGGCTCGTGATCGCCCAGGCCCGCTCGCGCCCGCACATCCGCGAACTCGTCCTCATGGTTACCTACCCGGTCTACGGACCCGGCTTCGAGCGCGTCCAACCCGGCTGGCAGGACGGCCTGTACTACGACGAGCCCGAGGACCTTCGCGGCCTCGCCCCTGAGACCGATTGCGAGGTCATCCACAACATCCTGCACGACCTGGTGGTGGACTTCCCCTTCAAGACCGACGCGGACCGCGAGAACTTCTTCGGCCTGCTGCTTACGCCCATCGTCACACCGGCCCTGGACGGCAACCGGCCGATGCACCTGGTGAACTCGCCGCTGGAACGGACTGGGAAGTCGAAGCTCGTCAACGAAGTCCTGGGCGGCGTCCTCATCGGCCGTGAAGCGCCGTCCATGCAGATCACCGAACGGGAGGAGGAACGCGAAAAACGCATCCTCTCGATGCTGCTGCAGGGCGAGACGCTGATGCACCTCGATAATCTGCCGCACTGGATCGACTCGCAGTCGCTGTCGAGCCTCCTGACGGCCCGCATCTTCGGCGGGCGCGTCCTGGGCTTCTCGCGAGCCGTCAACCTGCCCAACAACCTGACGGTCGTCGGCACCGGCAACAACGTCCAGGCCAGCGGCGAGATCGCCAAACGCATCGTGCCCATCATGATCGAACCGACGTCGGCCCACCCGGAGTCGCGGACGGACTTCCAGCACCCCGACATCCGGGCCTACGTCCGCGAGCGCCGCCATACCGTCCTCGAGTGTCTTCTCGGTCTGGTGGAGAACTGGCTGGCGGCCGGCAAACCCAAGCATCCCAGGCGGCTCGGCGGCTTCGAGAACTGGTCGGAGACCATCGGCGGCATCCTCCGTGTGAACGGTCTGCGGCAGTGGCGAACGAACGAGACCAGCTGGCGGGCCGTAGCCGACCCCAGGGGCTACGAGTGGGAAGCCTTCGTGGCAGCCTGGCACGAGACCTTTGGGACGATGGCGGTTACGGCCAAACAGCTGCTGGGTCTTGCCGAGGAGGTTGAGATGTTCCAGTTCGTGTTCGGCAAGAGCACGCCACAGGCACAGGGCGCTGTCTTCGGGAAGCTCCTCGGTCGGCACGTCGACGCGCCCATCGGGCAGTGGCACATCCGGCGCCGGACAGTCGGAGGAGGCCATTCGAAGTACTTCCTGGAACCTACCGCGCGGGAGAACCGTGCCGAATGACACTCTCAAACGTGCTCGAACAGCTCGGAACCGAGGCGGGTCGGCCGTCCGACGGCGGCCATCCAGATGCGAGGTCTGCGAGGTCGATGCGAGGTTTGGGCGCGACCTCGCATGACGTAAGTACCTGTAATGACAAGGGTTTAGGAGCGGAGATGCGAGGTCTGCGAGGTTTTTTACTGCCTCGCGCGTGCGCGCGCGCACGCGCGCGCACAGTAGAGACTGGGGGAGAAACCTCGCAAACCTCGCAAACCTCGCACGCCGGCCCGCCGACTGGACCGGCCACGCTCCTCCGTCGCTGCCGTTGCCTGGATTGCCGCCTGCTGGACCGCAACGGCGGCGGGTGCGACGTGCCGGGCCGAAACGACGCGCCCGACGAGTGGCATTACTGCGCGGGGTACGACGGTCCACAGATCAGCCGCGACATGCTGGTCTGGCGTCCCGTGGTGGAGGGTCGCCCACGTGACGCGACGGAAGCAAAAGGCAAGCCGTAGGCCAACTTGGACGCCCGGTCGCAACACGGGGCGAACGTGGGCCGCGTGGGGGCGTCATGCGCACGAGGAGACTTGAACCGTGCCACTGAAAAGAATCCCGCTCATCAGGATGGTACCGGTCGCCGCCATTATCCACGGGGAGACGGCTCGTCTGCTTGACCAGAACGGCCGTTGTCTCTGCAACGTGGAACTCAGCAGGCTTGGTCCTGTCAGCGCAGAGACCGTAACGAGAATCCAGTGGGATGGAGCGGCGAACAAGATGGCCGCACGATTCGCCTTCATCTCGCTGAAACGGGCTGGCGACGCTTGGTACAGGAAGGCTTGCAGCCTCGCCACCAGCTTCCGACTCCGGCGGCGCGGTCGGCCGCTCCGCGGAGGGCGCAAACGGTTCGACAAGTACCCGACGACGACGTGGCCTGAGGCAGGGAAGCGGATGGTCATGCAGGGGCACAACCGCTTCCGGAGACGTGACCGATCGGGGTGGGTGCTGTGGTCGCACACCGTATCGAGCAACCAGAACAAACGATTCGAGGCACGCTATGGCCAAGAAGAAGACCATCACGGCGAAGCAAGTCCTGGAGCTTGTCAAGCAGCAGGGCTACCGGTGCCCCATCAGCAACAGGGAACTCACGCCTGAGACGGCGTCGCTCGACCACATCGTTCCGCTCGGGCGCGGCGGCGACCATGACATCAGCAACGTGTGGATCGTGCACCATGAGGTGAACAGCGCGAAAGGCACGTTGACACTCGAGGAGTTCGTGGCGATGTGCCGGGACATCGTGCGGCATCAGGATGGCTTGCCCAACGCGCAGAGCGACACATGTCCCATCGAGGAATCACAACCTGTGCGAGCGGGTCCTCCGACGAAAACGCTGTTTTGGTGACGGCCGCGGGAACAGTCGCGGTCTTAGGCAGAGTTTGTTTGGCGCGCGAAAAACACGCCGAATCGCCACTGTTGGGCGAAAAACGCGGATTCGGGTCCGGATTTGTTAGCGCTGAACGGCCGGGAACGTGCCGGTGCTAAGAGAACGCAAAGTTCGTCCGTGTGGCCACGTCGTCGGCCCGGGCGACGGCTGGTACGCCGCGGCTACCCGGACGCGACACGGGCCAACGGGGGGCGCAAGGGACGGCCCTGGGGCAAGAACGGAGGTAGAGATGAAGGTTGAGAAGCGCAAGACCGACGACATCCGGCCGTACGAGCAGAACCCACGCCAGAACGACGCCGCCGTGGACGCCGTGGCGGCCAGCATCCGCGAGTTCGGCTTTCGGCAGCCCATCGTGGTGGACACTGACGGCGTCATCGTCGTCGGGCACACCCGGTGGAAGGCCGCGAAGAAGCTGGGCCTTGAGTTCGTGCCCGTCCACGTGGCCACAGACCTGACGCCTGAGCAGGCGAAGGCGTACCGCTTGGCGGACAACCGGACGGCCGACCTGGCCGAGTGGGATTACGAGTTGTTGCCGATTGAACTTCGGGACCTTCAGGCCGCTGACTTCGACCTCGGTCTCCTCGGCTTCGGCGACGACGAACTTGCCAGTCTGCTCGATCCCGGCGTGACGGACGGCCTGACCGACCCGGACGAGGTACCCGAGCCGCCGGATGAGGCCGTGACGCAGCCGGGCGACCTGTGGATTCTGGGCGACCACCGGCTGCTGTGCGGCGACGCCGGCAACGCCGAGGACGTGGACCGGCTGCTGGACGGCGCGCCCATCCACCTTGTCAACACCGACCCGCCGTACAACGTGAAGGTCGAGCCGCGGTCGAACACGGCCATCGCGGCAGGCATCACGTCCTTCTCGCGCCGCGCAGATTTGCAGTGTCAGAGGTCAAAGAGCGAGCGTGGCAAGAAGGACCGCCAGCGGCTGGCAAAAAAGATGCACCACCAGGGCTTCGACGTGGCCCGCGGCGTCTCCGACCCGTCGAAGGCCAAGCCCAAGATGCGGCCCAAGGATCGACCACTCGAGGGCGACTGGCTGTCGGACGAGGACTTCGCCAAGTTGCTCCTTGCCTGGTTCGGCCAGGTGGCCCGCGTGCTCGAGCCCGGGCGCGCGTTCTACATCTGGGGCGGGTACGCGAACCTGGGCAACTACCCGCCGGCGCTGAAGGCCTCAGGCCTCTATTTCTCCCAGGCAATCGTCTGGGACAAGGAGCACCCGGTCCTTACGCGCAAGGACCTCATGGGCGCCTTTGAACTCGCCTTCTATGGCTGGCGCGAGGGGGCCGGCCACCACTTCTTCGGCCCGAACAACGCCACTGACCTCTGGCACGTGAAGAAGGTGAACCCGGCCAGCATGATTCACCTGACGGAGAAGCCGGTCGAGTTGGCCGTGCGGGCCATCCAGTACTCGTCGCGCACGGGCGAGAACGTGTTGGACCTTTTCGGCGGGTCGGGTTCGACCCTCATCGGGTGCGAGCAGACGGGCCGGCGCGCGTACCTGATGGAACTCGACGCCCTGTACTGCGACGTCATCTGGCAGCGGTGGGAGAACTTCACGGGCAGGAAGGCCGAGCGGCAGCAGGCAGTGGCGGCGGAGGGGAAAGCGTGAGGATTGCCAGGGTGTTTCCGCGTCGCACGAGCGCCACGCCCGACGACGACCTCGCCTTCGTGGGCGAGCCGCCGCTCTTCCTGCCGGACGCCGACGAAGTGCACGTTTCGTGCACGTTTACCTGGGACCGCCCGGAAGCAGAACACCTGGCGAAGGCGTGGGCCGCCCAGGGCTTCCGGGTCCGCGTCGGCGGACCGGCGTATGGGTCGCCGGCGGAGGACTTCACGCCCGGCATGTACGTCAAACGCGGGATGACGATCACCAGCCGCGGCTGCATTCGGCGGTGCCCGTTCTGCTTCGTGCCAACGAGGGAAGGATCTTTGCGCCTCCTGGCCATCAGACCCGGCTGGGATATCCTCGACAACAACCTTCTGGCCTGTCCACGCCGCCACGTCGAGGCCGTCCTGGACATGCTCAAAGGACAGCCGAAGGCCGCGCGGTTCACGGGTGGCATCGACGCACGGCTGTGTGAAGCGTGGTTTGCTGAGCGTTTGGGTCAGATGCGGGTGCAGATTCTCTACACGGCCTATGACCAGCCCGCCCAGCGGTCGCACGTGGAGCGGACCATCAGGATGTTGCGGGAGGCGGGTCTCACGCAGCGGCAGGTCGGCTGCTACGTCCTCGTCGGATACGAGGGCGACAGGCTGGTGCAGGCCGAGGAGCGCCTGGAGTGGGTCTTCCAGGAGGGCGGGGTGCCGTTCGCCATGCACTTTCGACCGCCGGATGAGCGGCGGCTTCGCATTCCGCCGGCATGGCGACGGTTCGTCAGGAAGTGGACCCGACCGGCATGCATCTTCGCGAGCCACGAGGGCGCCGTCGGCGTAGGGACCGAGCAGTTGGAGTTCCCGAAGAGCACGCCGGTGGGAACCGGCGTGCAGGAGGATGCGTGATGTGGTGCCTACAGGGCCGTGACCTCGAAGTCCCACACCCACACGGTGCCGTCCTTGTGCTGGGCGTCCTTGGGTGTCTGGCCGGCGGTCACCTCGACGCGGTAGAGCCACCAACCGACGTCGCCCTGGCCGTGGTCCCGCTCGGCCTTGCGGATGACGGCGTCGCACTCCTCGGCGAAGTGGTCGCTTCGGACGTGGACGCGGGTGCCGTTCGGCAGTCGCGGTGGTCGAGTCGTCGTGGCTGCCATGGTCTATGCCCCCTTCCCGGTGCGGGCGAATTTGCCCCGGCTGACCTTCTTGAACCGGGCGTCCTTACCCTTCCTGGCGACCTCGCGGATGATGGCCGAGTACAGCGTTGCGGCCGGTGTCTTGCCCTTCGTCTGCCAGCGGCCGGTGGCGAGGACCTTCTCGACGATGGCCTTGCAGTCCATCGGCTCCTTGGCCTTCGTCAGGACCTCGGCCGCAAGGTCCAGCAGGCTCGGCTTCTTCTCTCGCGGGCCCTTGGCCTTCCTAGCGGCCTTGGCTCGTGCCCTGGACGCCCCCTCGCGGCCGACGTTGGCCCGCGTGGCGTCCGGGCCGGCCTCGGCGGCCGGGGCGTCGCCCTTGCCGCCCGTCGTGCCCCTGGCGGCCCCGCGCAACCGCTGGGCGCTCTTGATGCGGACATTCTCCTTCGTCGCGGTGTTCGTCGCGTCCCATCCGCCGCGCGGGTTCTCCGCATCGATGCGGACGGGCACGACCTTCCCGCTCACCTTGGCGAGATACGTCCCGCCGACCTTGACGTCTGCCTTCTTCATGACCTGCTCCTTACCTGTGGGTACAAGTCACAGACCCAGCTCATCCGTGAGCCGGTTCAGTTCGTCCGGCCCACCGACCAGTTCGGTGAGCCGCTCCGCCAGCCACCGCAGCTGGCGGTTCACTTCGGCGTTCTCCGTCTTCGCCGGCTGGAGGTAGGCGACGATGGCCGCCACCGCCTGGGGCGAGAGGTTGTCCTGCAGGGCATCGAACAGGGCCTGTTCGTCGATACCCCTGGGCTCGCGCGGCGCGTCGGCCAGGCTGCAGATGGTCTCGTACAGCCACCGGCCGAGTTCGTCGCGGACGGCCGTGTCGAGCCGGTCGGCGAGAGTCCGGGCGTAGGTCCAGTCGCGGTCGCGGCAGGCGCCGACGACGGCCTCCAGGTCGTCGGCGTCCTTGCGGTAGACACCCGCGAGGTCCGCGTGGACGTTGCCCGCGTCGGCCTGGCGGCGGAGGGTACGGATGCGCCGGCGGAGCTTCGGCATCTCCTTGGCGACGGCCGCTTCAAGGCGGGGTCGCTTCTTCGTGGCCATGGTCGTCTCCTTTGCGTTTGGCACGTTCTATGGACATTAAGCCATGAGAATCGCCCAGGGGCAAGGTGAACTGATGGATTTCGGTGCATGTTTTTCGGCCCTGAGCGGCGCCCGGGGCGCGACTTACGGCACATGGCGAGAATTCTTCCAGGAATTCCTTGGCGGAGGTGACGCGAGGTGGCCACCTCCAGCCTGACAGCGACCAAAAGCCGAAACGCCGCTTCCCGCGGCGGGTCAAAGGTGGTGAGTGCCTGTCTGCTCTGCTGTGTACGGCGGCGGGAGGTACGCCATGAAATGGGGACCAACCTGGTGTCTGGCGGTGGTGCTGGTGTGCTCGGGAGGGCTTCTCGTGAGGCCAGGAAAGGCGGCCGATGCGCCAGACGCGGCAAAGCCTCCCGACGCCGAAGCCGAGGCGGTCGCCCTCGTCGAGGAACTCTACGGGTCACAGATCGCGCACGTGACGCAGACCAAGACGGGCGAAGATGACGCCGAACTTGCTGTCCGTCTGCTCGGTGCCGCCTGCACGGCTGGCGACCGCGAGGTTCTCTCGCGGGTCGAAGGCGGGGGCCGATCCGAGTCCATGGCTCATGCTCGACCTCGGCGAGGCCAAGGCCTTCCGGGAAGTTTTCGTGCAGGAGCATCACTCGAGGGTTCGGCGATTCGCCGTCGAGTATCGCCGGACGGCAACGGGCATCTGGACGCCCATCATCTCAGGCAAGCGACTGAACGATCTGAGCTACCGCATGGCCCGGCCGGCCACGGCCCGATCCGTGCGCATTCGGTTCCCACAGACCCAAGGTGGTGCGCCGCAGGTGAGCCGCTTCGAGGTCTACGCGTCGCGCTGACATCCGCGGCCGGCCCGTGCGTTGGGTTCTCCGCTCATGCACCGGGGCCGCACTCGCCGGCTGCCCGATCTCCGCGTATTGCGACGAGGCGGAGCGATGCACCTCTCCAGAATGGATACAACAGCTTTTGAGGCAATGGCTTAAGAGGCACGCGGCCTCAGTGACATGGGCCGTCTTCTCGCGGCAATTCGGCGAATCTGAGTGAGATTCAGCCACTCTTCGGTATTAATTCAGTGGGTGTGTTCGACGCCGGCAAGAGAGCGGTTTCGAGCGAGGCGAGATGTTCAGCCAAGCGTAGCCCGTGTTCCTTAATCGAGGACAACCCGGTGGTGATCCCAGAGGTCATCATCTTCGAGAGCCTCGCCAAGCCCGCGCCGCCCCCCATCCGGTGATCATAGTCGGTGCATAGCCACGTACTGCCCAGGCCAACAGCTCCGGAATCCTGCCCAACAGAGGAGAGACCTTGATGCATCCGAACCGAGCAGCTTTCGCGATAGCGACAACCGTGCTCGCGCTGGCGGTCGCAGCGCTGTCCCTGGCCGGGACTGTCGGCGCGGAAGCGCGCGAGCCGACCGTTCGGGGCGACGTTGGGCATGCGACGGGCAAGAGGCGGTACGAGCCGACCTGGGAGTCGCTCGCCAAGCACGGCGCCGCGCCGAAATGGTACGAGGACGCCGTGTTCGGGGTCTACTTCCACTGGGGAATCTACTCGGTTCCCGCCTTCGGGGGCGAGAAGTATCCAAGAGACATGTACAGGGCGAACTCCGGGACCTACAAGCACCATCGCGACAAGTATGGGGACCCGACGAAGTTCGGGTATCACGACTTCATCCCCATGTTCAAGGCGCAGCGGTGGGACCCGGACCGATGGGCCAAGATCTTCAAGGACGCGGGCGCCGACTTCGCCGGCCCTATTGCAGAACACCACGACGGCTTCGCCATGTGGGACACGGCGCACGATCCGTACAACGCCATGGACATGGGCCCCCGCCGGGATGTCGTTGGGGAGATGGCCCGAGCGGTGAGAAAACAGGGCATGAAGGTCGTCGTGACATTCCATCACATGAGATGGGACTACTACGACGCCGGCAGAGAGCTGTGCCCCGAGGGAGTTGGAGTCAATGACCCGAAGCTCTCGGGCCTGTACGGCCGCCCGTACAAGGCGGGGACACCTCAGGCGGGGAGCTGGCTGGTAAAGGGCAGCATACAAAGGCCCGAGCACCAGGTGGGAAATCCCGTCTTTGAGAGTTTCCGTGAGGAAGGCTTCCGCAAGATCATAGAGGTCATCGACAAGTACCAGCCGGATCAGCTTCAGTCCGATGGGTTCACACTCGTCAGGCTGGGCCAGGACCGCGTAAGGAAGATCCTGGCGCATCACTTCAACGCGGCCGAGGAATCGGGCAGGGAGGTCTTGATAAGCCGCGGGTACGACTCCCACCACCCGTATACTCCATCAGAGATGTGGGGCAAGGAGGTCATGGTAAGCCGGATCATACCGCTCTCGTGCTCCGTACAGAACATAGAGCGTCGTTTCCCCAATATCACTCTGCGCTCGCCATGCCCGAACATATGGCAGGCCACCACGCCGGTTCCGGGATTCAGCTACTCCTACGTTGCCACCCATGAGAAGAAGGTGCCTGCCGAGATCGAGGACAGCGTCAACGCATTGGTGAACGGGATGGTGAGCGTGACGAGCACCAACGGGGTCACCCTTCTGAGCGTCGCCCCGAAGCCCAACGGGACCTTGCCGGATCCCCAGGTCAAGGTGTTGAGCAAGTTGGGCGACTGGATGCGGGTGAACAAGGAATCGCTGCACGGCACGGACTGCCGGGTCCCCTGCAAGGCCGGCTCCCTGCGGTTCACGCGGAAGGGGCGGTACCTGTACGCGATCGATCTGGAGAAGCCGAGGGCCCCAAAGGTGATACCGGGCGTGACGCCCGCGGTGGGCTCCACGATCATAATGCTCGGCAGCGACAAGAAGCTGGCATGGCGCCAGGATGGCGCCAATGTGGTGATCGACGAACTTCCGGATCCGCTGCCTTGCGATTACGCCTGGGTCTTCAAGATTCGGCACGGTGGAGCCGGGCGTAAGGCGCGCTGAGCCGCCCGGCGGAGGGGCGGCATCCGTCCGCAAGGACCAGCGGCCGGAAGCCTCACGCGTCGGGAACGCCCATGGTGATCCGATTACCGGACACAAAGCAAGCTTGCCGACCTCGGAATCGGCGATAGAATCGGCAGCAGGGCCGACGGCGGTCGCCGGTCAAGGACCATCTGGGAAATGCCGTTGAACTGGATAGACTGATCATGATCGCTCGATCGAAGCTGGTAGGCATCGCCTGCGGGGCGGTCCTGGCTATCGCGTCTTTCGGCGGCCAGGCTAGTCAGGCCGGGCAGCGCCGTCCGATCTCTCACCCCTCGGTGCGACCCCTGCCGCGCCTTTCCAACCGACCGATGGCTACCACACCCGCGTACTACGTGGATGCTGCGGCCGGCAGTGACAGGAACGCCGGTTCCAAGGACCGGCCATGGCAGACCATCCGTCACGCGCTCCGGCAACTCCGGGCCGGCGACACCCTCTACCTGCGAGGCGGCAGCTACTTTGAGAACGTGTACTGCGCGGTGGCGGGCACTGCCGAGAAACCGATCACCATTCGAGGCTACCCGGGGCAGCGGGCCGTCATCGACGGCGGCATCGTGGAGTTCCAGACCGCGGCCCGGACGGCGTGGCGGCCATTCGCCGGCGGCGCACCGGACGAATACGTTTCGACGCGGCGGTTCCGCAACATCCGGGATGTAGTCGGGGCATTCGGCGATTCGAACATCGGCTTGCAGACCTACTGGCATGCCGGCGACCTGCGGGCGAAGAACGAGCTGTGGATTTCCGATCGCAAGACAAAGGCGCTGAAGTGCGTCTATTGCGGTCCCGGCCTCTGGTACGACAAGCAGACAGGGCGCATCCACATTCGCCTGGCGCACACGCACGTCAACAGCGCGGCAGTCCCCAACTACACAGGAGAGACCGACCCGCGAAAGCTGCCCCTGGTGGTCGCGCCGTTCAAGTCCGTGCCGCTGTTCGTCGATCAGGCGAAGCACGTTCGATTCCAGGACCTGGTGATTCGCGGGGGTGGATTCAACACGGTCGTCCTGCAATTC
>Ga0307427_1000885_pt1 | contig 16640 bp, 13 predicted proteins | sample SalMarWE160190MG_FD_202162 | JGI IMG/M metagenome (GOLD analysis project Ga0307427, IMG submission 202162) | Salt marsh sediment microbial communities from the Plum Island Ecosystem LTER, Massachusetts, United States - WE1603-190 | ecosystem: Environmental > Aquatic > Marine > Intertidal zone >... | reverse complement strand
TCGGCCCGCTCGGCCAGCAGGATGGTGTTGATGAGGCTGTTGCCCAGTTCGGGGAGCCGGACCTCCAAAAAGCGGGCCACCTCCTTGTCGTTCGGGTCATACCGGATGGGGATAACGAAGCACCGCCAGAAGGCGACGACGGCCGTCCCGGCGCCGGTGAGCAGAAGGATCAGCCGGCCGGCCGGCCCGAAACGCAGGTACCCCTGCGCCAGGGTCAGCACCAGCACCATGCCGCACAGGACGGTGATCAGCGTGAACAGCCCTTCGAGGACGCCGAGCGACCGGATCCTCGCCCGGATTCGCTCCACCCGGCCGAGCACCTCGAAATACGGACGATAGTCGGTAAGAGTCGTCATGGCTCCAGACCCTCTGCAACCACCCTATTGTACGTCTGACCCGCACAGCAGCGCAGCCCTATGGCCGGATGGTGACCTTGGTCGCACCGATGACGACCATGTCGTAGAGTTCTTCGACGTCCTTGTTGTGCAGGCGAATGCAGCCTTCGGATACGCTGCGGCCGACGCTGTCGGGTTCGATCGTGCCGTGGATTCCATAATGGTTGCCGATGTCGATCCACCGCGTCCCGAGCGGATTGTCGGGTGCCCCGGCCGCGCGGAACTCCGACTTCGGCTTGTGCTGCGGTTGGTACGGCGGATTTTGGACCTTGCTCTTGACGATGAACACTCCATCGGGCGTCGAGTCCGCTGCTCCGATGCCGACCAGATACGTCCGCAGGCAGACGTCGCCGAGCCAGACCCGCAGTTCCTTGCGGCCCTTCAGGATCTCTATGTGGATCGGCCCCTGGATAACCTTGAGCGTCTGGCCGGCCACGATGCTCGTTGTGGACAGGCGGTTTACCTTCATGACGAGTTCGTACGGGATGCAGTGCCGCTCGCCGATGCTGGTGAGCGTGTCGCCTGAAGCCACGTGGTACCCCTTGGAGTAGGTATCGTCAGGATGCCGGCGTGACGACAACTGCAACTTGTCGGCCAGGTTCTTGATGGCCTCGCGGACCTCGGCGGCCTTGAGCCCGACGACCCCCGCGCGGACGGCCTGGCTGAGCCGTTTCTGTGCGGCGACCGGGCGGTCGCGCACCATCGCGAGGCCTTCGTCGGCCGCTTGGGCCCCGGCGCCGGCCGAGTCAGTCTGCTGCTCGTCCCCTGCGGCAAGCGCAGGCGGTTTCGCCGCGTCGGGCGGCTGCGTTTCGGCAGGCACGGGCGGTTTCGCCGCGTCGGGCGGCTTGGGCTCGGCAGGAGGCTGGGGGGGCGGTCCCAGTTCCTCGGTCGTGCTCGGCGTCTCGACGGTGACCGACGGCGCCGGCAGGTTGGACGTCGCTTCCGGCACGTCCAACAGATGCGCAACCAGCGCGGTGACTCCCACCAGGACCGCCGCCACCGCGACCGTCACAGCGACACGCCCGAACGTCGTCATGCCAGAGGCACTCCTTCCTGGGTCAAACTCATCACGCACGGGGCAAGCCGCGCGGCTAACACGTCACAACATTATGGGCCCGCGCCGCGGCTAACGCCCGAAGGCGAGAATCTCGTCGTCGGTCACGACCATGTCGATCGGCTGGTCGTGGTCGGCGACGGGCACCTCGTCGAGCACCTGCTCGCGGAAGCCGATGGCGATCCGCGTTGCCCGCAGGCCGGCCTGGGCCAGAAAGCGGTCGTAGAACCCGCCGCCCTTGCCAAGACGGTTCCCCCGCCGGTCCACCGCCCGACACGGCAGCAGGACCACGTCGATCTCACCGGGCGGCATCACCGGGGCACCCGGAACGCCCAGGATGCCGAGCGGCCCCGGGCACACGGCCGGGTGAGTGCTCGCTTCGGCTACGTCCGCCTCCCCGAGGAGTACGGCCACCATGTTCAGCCGGTCACGCGCAGCGTCGCCGGCGTCCGTAGCGGGCTCGATCCGGGGAATTGTCACTCGTTTCCCCTGGCGCCACGCCCAGCGGATGAGCGGCCAGGTGTCGATCTCGGTGGGCAGCGACAGAAAGGCCATCAGCGTCCGGGCCTCGGCCACGTCGGGCACGCCGGCCAGGTTCCCGGCCACCGCCGCGCTCGCCTCCCGCCGCCGGCCGGGCGTGAGTCGCGCCACCGCCTCGGCCACGTCCCGGCGAGTCTGCCGCTTTGCCACAGTTACGCAATCGGGGTCTGCAGCCATCGCGCCGAATGTACCGGATCTCGGGCCCGGTGTCCAGCGCCGCCCGTGATCGGCCGGCAGAGTCACAGGCCGAAGAAACTCGGCTCGCCCTTCTTCGGACCCTTATGGTGCGGGCGTCCGGTATGCGTTGACGGCGGCGCCGTAGCGGGACGCGGGCCCAGGCTCGGTCCCCAGGTCCATCCGAACGGTCTGAGATAAACCGGTTGCCGGCCTTTGAGTGTGACCGTGCCCTCGGCCAGCCCCGCCAGGACGATCCAGTCGCCCTCGACGGGTCCGGCGTCCTTGGGGTCCGCCTTCTCGCCGAGCGCTGCCCGGAGCCGGTCCGACCGGACAACCAGGTCCGTGGCCGACTTGTGAGGCGCCAGCAGCGTGTACGTGCCGTCCGGTCCCTTGACGTCCTTGCGCAGTTGGGCGTAGACGACGACACCGCGCGGGAACGTCCCGCCGGGCTTCGACAGGTCAACCTTGGCCTGGGCAATGAGATCGTCGCGATAGTGGCGACCGATCTTTCCGAGTGCGTCGAGAAGGCTCCGGCCGTTGGCGATGGCGGCCACCCTGGCCTTCTCGGGTGTGGCAGGCGAGGCCAGCAGCCGCGTCGCCCCCTCGGCCATGCGGGCGAAGTAGGCGTAGAGCCCTTTGCCGCAGACCACGCCTTCCCCCTGACACGCGGTGCAGACCTTGGTGACGTTTTCGTAGATGGGCTGCGAGAGGCCGCCGAAGCGGTTGTAGCCGACGACTTTCCGGACAACGACCTTGCCGCTGCCTTTGCATTGCCGGCATCGGCTGCGTGTCTTGACCGCCCGCACGGCTGCCGCGAACCCCTGCGGGGTAGTCGGCTTGCCGGCGAGGTCCTGGACGACGGTGGGCCAGATCGGCTTGGGGAGATGCGAGAGCGGCTTCAGTTGTGCCCCGGCCGTCAGCAGCGCGGCCCGCAGAAGCGGGGCCGGCACCGCGAGGGTCTTCTCGGAACCCAGGACGTCGACGAGGATACCCGCCACACGTCCCCCGCCGTCGATGATCGGGGCGCCGGGCGCGATCTCATGCGTCGGATTGAGGAAGACCAGGAACCTCAGCGGGCCTGCGGGCACCGCGATCTGCAGTCGTTCGGCAAGGGCGGCGCCGGAAACGCCGTTCGTCAGTTGGCCGATGGTCAGGTCGAGTTGCCGTCCCCATTTCCACCCGAGGGCCACGGCCGGCGTGCGGTCCTCATCCGTCGGCGTCTCGGTTGAGAGCGTCAGGCCACCGGCGTCTTCCCTTGGCTTCGCCACGTGGATAGCCACCAGACTGATGGCAGGGTCGGCCATGCCGAACTCGCGGCAGACGGTCGTGGTGCCGTCCTGAAACCGGAGGGTCACCTGCGTCACGCCCGGCTGCGCCACCGAGGCCAGATCGGTCACGACGAACTTGCCGTTTCCGAACAGAAAGCCGGTGGCGTAGGCCGCCGGCAGGCCGAGCGGACCCTCGGCCGTCACCAGACACACCTGCGGGCCGGCCGCCGTGCGGACCGCAACGGGGCTGACCGGTTCGGCGGCGCGCGCAGACGGTCGGCTCCACGCCGCGAGGGCAACAGCGCACAACGCCGCCAGCAGGATCCGTTTCCGCCAAAGCACGTTCACACCCTTATCTCGGCCGGTTGCACGTCGGGTCTGTAGTTGTACGACTGCACGGGGCCGGCGTCTTGATCGCCGGCCGTCCGGGACCGCACATCATATCCATCGCACACCGGGCGCCACAAGTCCACGACGAATCCTGTCTGGACGGCCCGGCGGGGTGGAACTATAATAGGGTGGCCGGCGGCTGCGACCTGCACCGATGAAGTGAGCGTGCCATGACGGACAACCCACAGACGGTCGTGCCTCCCCCGGCGCCCGCGAGAATAGACGTGGCCCGGATGCTGAAGGTCTGGGGGCTGCTGGCCGTCGCCATGACGGTGGCCGCCTTGGCCTGTTGGGCCGCCTCGGTTCACATGATCGAGAAGCGTCCACCGCCCCAAGGCGAGGTTCTGCCGGACGCCTCGGCCATCCAGACGCTCATCTGGCCCGCCGGTATGGCGCCGAACCGGACATGGCAGTACATCGTGGTCCACCACACGGCCACGCCGTCGGCAACGCTCAATGCCATTAAACACAACCACATTGGCAAGGGGTTCGAGGGAGTCGGCTACCACTTCGTCATCAACAACGGCCGCGCGCCGGGCACCGCCGATGGCAAGATTACCCCGACCGAGCGATGGATCGAGCAGCGCCCGGGCGCTCACGCCAAGGTGTCGCACCATCCTGAGTTCAACCGGGAGGGGATCGGCATCTGCCTGGTCGGCAATTTTGAGTTGGCGCCGCCGACCCCTGCCCAGATGGCCTCTCTCGAGATGCTCGTGCTGGCCCTCGGCAACCGTTACGACATCGGGCCCGGCAACGTCGTCGGCCACGGCGAACTCAAGAACACGAAGTGTCCCGGACGCCTGTTCCCGCTGGAGGCGTTCCTGATGGATTTGAGGGCGGTCCGTCTGAAACGTCACCTTCAGACGCGGCCGGGCCGTTAGTACTACGACGCTACGTTCCGCGCGGCGGCCTTCCCAGGCCGCCGCGAACGCAGTTTATGCCTGTTCCTGGTGGCCTGGGAAGGCCACCAGGCGGACAAGAAGGCGAAGTAGCGTTGTAGGATTAGGCGTAGTGCGCTGCTTTGGGCGCGGCGGCCTTCGCAGGGCGCGGCGAATGGTCGTGGCGATGCTTCCCGGTGGCCGCGGAAGGCAACCAGGCGGGCACACAAGGCCACGTAGCGTGGTGGTTCCAGCAGCCGCACGCTGTGCCGAGGAGTACCGCGGTGACGCAGCCCCAGGACGGTCAGAACGATTGGGACATCCACCTCGGCAACGCCCACCCGGGTATCGGCCAGATCGTGGACCGCATGGACCGCGCGGCGATCCTGATGCGGCGCGACCCGTTGCGGCGCGGCAACATTGTCCGTCTTCCCGAGAAGGGCGACATGGTGGTCCTGGGCGACCTGCACGGCGACCGCGACAATTTCGACCAAGTCGTCGAGTGGTCGGCACTCCACCTGCACAAGGACCGCTACCTGATTCTCCAGGAACTGATCCACGGCGGGCCGACGGACGAGGGGGGCGGCGAGGTGAGTTTCCGGCTGCTCGAGGAGGCAGCGGCTCTGAAGTGCCGGCACAAATCGCAGGTCCAGATGGTGCTGTCGAACCACGACCTGTGTGAAATCCTCGGGTCCATCGTCTCGAAGGGCGGCCGCAACGTCACCTCGCCCTTCTGGAAAGGCATTGAGAACGCCTACGGCCCGGCCTGGCCGGAGGTCCACGGGGCGTACCGGCGGTTCCTGTCGGCCCTGCCGCTTGCCGTCCGGACGCCGACCGGCGTCCTCATCAGCCACTCCACGCCTCAGGGCGACGCCCTGCCGCACTTCGACTACACCGTCTTCGAGCGGTCGCTGACGATGGACGATTACCTGCCGGGCGGCAGCGTCTACGCCCTGGTCTGGGGACGCAATCACGATCAGGCGGCCGCCGACGAGTTCGCCAGGAGCGTCGACGCCGAGATTCTCGTCACGGGCCATCAGAGCGCCATGCCGGGGATCAAGACGCCGACGTCGCGACACATTATCCTGACCTCCGACGGGCCGCTCGGCCGGTTCCTCAACCTGCGGCTCAACGTGCACGCGCCGTACAGCGTGGTCCTGCGACAGGCAACCAAGGTCCGGTCGCTCAGGTGAGACCGGCTTCAGACGGGGTGGCTTCGGAATGCTCAAACGGGAAACGGGCGCCGTCGTGCGAATCGAGGGCGGCAAGGCGGCCGGCGGCGTCACGGCCCGCGCGTCGTCGCCACACACGCTTGCGCCTGAAATTGTCGGTCTTGCTTGACATGAATCGCCGATGGTGGTATTGAATCCCGGCCCCGGGGGCTTCGGCAGATGCGACTGACGCCGAGGGCGGGGCATGTGACGGGGGTGGGGGAAACGGCATCCCGCTTGACCGCCGCTTCGTGCGGGTCGGCGCTTGGGATGACCGCCGCTGTCATCCGGACACTCCCAAAACCCCGGCGCACCGCCAAGCCACGCCGCACGAACAGGCCGAAACGTCCCTCAAGGTGACCCCGGCAGAAGACGATTATTATAGGATAAGCCCAGCGCATCAACGGAGGCCGACATGGCCGAATCCATCGAATCGTTCGTCGCCAAACTCCAGCAGGAGGGCGTCCAGGCCGGCAAGGACGCCGCCGACAGGCTCCTTGCCGACACCAATGACAAGGCCGAGCGCATCGTCGCCGAGGCCGAGGCCAATGCCCGCAGGATTGTCGAGGCCGCCGAAGCCGAGGCAGCCAGCGCCCTGGAGAAATCCAAGACCGACCTCCAGTTGGCGGCCAGGGACACGACGCTGCGTCTGCGCGACGCCCTGACGCAGGCGGTCCGTGCCACCCTCGCTGCCGGGGCGGAACCTCACCTGGGCGATCCCGAATTCCTCAAACACCTGCTGCACGACATCGTCATGCAGTACGTCCAGGCCGACCTCGACGGTCGCATCCTCATGAAGATTAACGTGGCGCCCGACATGCAACACCAATTGACCCAGTGGGCGCTCGCCCATCTGCACGAGAAGGCGGAGAGCGGCGACGTGTCGATCGACCTGAAAGGAACGCTCGCCGAAGCCGGGTTCGAGTACGAGATTGAAGGCGCCAACATCGAGGTTACGCTCGCCTCGGTGGTCGAGGCGCTTTCGGAACTTGTGAATCCGAGTCTCCGCGAGATGCTCAACCGGGCCGTGACGCAACCCACGGCGTAGGACGCCGAGATGGCATCAGAGAACTACTACCTGGCCAGCGCGCTGCCGTCTCTGGCGGACCTGGGTTCTGAGCCGCCGCTCTCGCTCGCCGCCTTGCGGGAACAGGTCAGCCACGCCGCCACGGCACGAACGTTGGTTGACGCGATCGTGCTCGGCGACGACCTTCTCCAGCGCGACGCCGCACTGGCCGGCGAAAGCCGGGACGTCGAACCGGCCTTGCTGACCGCCGCCCAGGTCCGCGACGAGAAGCCGCTACCGGCGTACCTCGCCCCGGCCAAGGGCGATGAGACGGTGCCAATCGCATCCGACGCCGTCTGGGAAGCCTACTTTCGCCATGCGGATGCCGTGGCGCGCCGGCGGGGGAGCAGGTTCCTCGCGGCGTGGGTCGGCCACGAGGTTGCCCTGCGCAACGCCCTGGCGGCCAGGCGGGCCGAGACGCTCAACCTCGACCCGGACGACTACCGCGTCGCGCCGGAACTCGGCGACGCCGAAGAGGACTTCGCAGATCTGCTAGGCCACTGGGCCGGCGCCAAGAACCCGCTCGAGGGCACGCGCATCCTGGACACGGCCCGTTGGCGGTGGCTGAACGAGCACGACGCGTGGTTCTCTTTCAGCGACGACGAACTGGCCGCCTACGCCGCCAGACTCATGCTCCTCATCCGATGGCACCGCCTCAGCAAGCCCGCGGCCGAGGAACCGTGATCGCGACAAACCGTCTATTCACCCCCCGCTGAATACGCCGGGGGCGTCGCCAGGCAACGAGCAAGAGGACAAGAATCTTGAACGGACGAATCGTAGCCGTCTTCGGAAACATGGTCATCGCCGAGACCACCGGCCGGGTCGTGCAGAACTCCGTCGGCTACTGTTGTCGCGGCGACGGGGCCAGGCTCCTTTCGGAGGTGATTCGCATCCGCGGCCGGCTGGCCGACCTCCAGGTGTTCGAGGAGACGCGCGGCCTGAAGGTCGGCGACGTGGTCGAGTTCCGGGAGGAGATGCTCTCGGTCACCCTCGGTCCCGGCCTGCTCGGGCAGGTCTACGACGGTCTCCAGAACCCGTTGTACCAACTCGCCGAGCAGGAAGGCTTCTTCCTGAAGCCCGGCGTCTACATCGACGCTCTGGCGACAGACAAGACGTGGGCGTTCACACCCAAGGTCGAGGCGGGCGCGACCGTTCGGGCGGCCGATACGCTGGGCACGGTCCCTGAAGGCCTCTTCGAGCATCAGATCATGGCGCCGTTCAATGCGACGGGCGACCTGAAAGTCGCCCGCATCGCCGACCCCGGCGACTACACAATCGAAGACGAGATCGCCGTCCTCGCGGACGAGGCGGGTAGCGAACATCCCGTCACCATGACGCAAACGTGGCCCGTGAAGCGTGCCCTGAACGTCTCCCGGCGCCGCCTCATGCCCTCCGAGCCGCTCGTCACCCAGGTCCGGATCATCGATTCGATGTTCCCGGTCGTCCGGGGCGGCACGTACTGCATTCCCGGCCCGTTCGGCGCCGGCAAGACCGTGCTCCAGCAGATCACGTCGCGGTACGCCCAGGTAGACATCGTGATTGTTGCGGCCTGCGGCGAGCGGGCGGGCGAAGTGGTCGAGACGATCCGCGAGTTCCCCGAACTCCAGGACCCGCGCACCGGCCGATCGCTCATGGAACGGACTATCATCATCTGCAACACCAGCGCCATGCCCGTGGCCGCACGAGAGGCGTCGGTCTACACCGCCACCACGCTGGCCGAGTACTACCGGCAGATGGGCCTGAACGTGCTGCTGCTGGCCGACTCGACCAGCCGCTGGGCCCAGGCGCTGCGCGAGGTCTCGGGCCGCCTGGAAGAGATCCCCGGCGAAGAAGCCTTTCCGGCGTACCTCGAGAGCCGCATCGCCAGTTTCTACGAGCGTGCCGGCGCGGTTGAACTGACCGACGGCCGCATCGGCTCCGTCACGATCGGCGGAACCGTCAGCCCGGCGGGTGGCAACTTCGAGGAACCCGTCACGCAGGGCACCCTGAAGGTCGTCGGTGCGTTCCACGGTCTGAGCCAGGCCCGGGCCGATGCCCGCCGCTACCCCGCCATCGACCCGCTCGACTCGTGGTCCAAGTACGCTGGCATCATCGACGCCGAGAAGACCACCCGCGTCAGCCGCCTGCTGCGCCACGGCAACGACGTGAAGCAGATGATGGCGGTCGTCGGCGAGGAAGGCACAAGCATCGACGATTTTCTCGTCATGCTGAAGGCCGAGTTCTTCGACAACGTGTACCTTCAGCAAAACGCCTTCGACCCGGTGGACGCCGCCACGTCGGCCGAGCGGCAGCAGTGCGTCTTCGACAAGATCCTGGAGTTCATCGACCTCGACTTCGAGTTCGACGACAAGGACACGGCCCGTCGCAGCCTCGTCAAGGGCCAGGACCTCTACCGCAACTGGAACTTCGCCGCCATGGACAGCGAGGAGTTCCGCCAGATCGAGGCCGAGATCGACCGGTTCCTCGCCACGAAAGGCGTCGACGCACCGCAGAAGGCGGAGGGAACATCGACCGAACAGGACGCCGACGCGGAACTCCAGGCTGTCGCGAATGACGAATGAACAATGATAAATGCCAAATGCCGCATGCGCGGAAGAACACGAAACAGACAGGACCGGCCGGCAACAGGGCCTGCGCGGCGAAGCCACCCTTGAGCATTTGGCCTTCGACATTCGACGGACTGGCTTTGTCGAGGTCGCAGAGGAATCGAACGCTATGAGAAAGTACTACGATCAGATCACGCGGATCAGCGGCAACGTCGTCACCGTCAGCGCCGAGGGCATCGGATACGATGAACTGGCGGTCGTGACGGGCAAGTCGGGTACGTCGCTCGCCTCGGTGATCCGCCTCGAGACCGACCAGGTTTCGCTCCAGGTCTTCGGCGGCACGCAAGGCGTCTCGACGGGCGACCGCGTCCGGTTCCTCGGTCGGCCGATGCAGGTGGCCTTCGCCGACGGTCTGCTCGGGCGCATCTTCGACGGTGCCGGCCGCCCCCGCGACGGCCGGCCCGAGGTGGAAGCCGAGCCGGTGGACATCGGCGGACCGGCCGTCAACCCCACCAAGCGTCGGCGGCCCGATCAGATGATCCGGACCGGCATCCCGATGATCGACATTTTCAACTCGCTCGTCGAGTCGCAGAAACTGCCCATCTTCTCCGTTCCCGGCGAGCCGTACAACGAACTCCTCGCCCGCGTGGGGCTCCAGGCCAACGCCGACGTCATCATCCTGGGCGGGATGGGCCTGCGCCACGACGACTACCTCCAGTTCCGCCGCGCCTTCGAGGAGGGCGGCGTCCTCGGCCGCACCATCCTGTTCATCCACACGGCGGCCGACCCGGTCGTCGAGTGCCTGCTGGTGCCCGACATGTGCCTGGCGGTGGGCGAGAGTTTCGCCCTGCAGGGCAAGCGCGTGCTGACGCTCCTGACGGACATGACCGCCTTCGCCGACGCCCTCAAAGAGATCGCCATCACGATGGAACAGATCCCGTCGAACCGCGGCTATCCCGGCGACCTCTACACGCAACTTGCCCGCCGCTACGAGAAGGCCGTCGACTTCGACGGCGCCGGCAGCATGACCGTCCTCGCGTGCACCACCATGCCGGGCGACGACGTGACGCACCCTGTGCCCGACAACACCGGCTACATCACCGAAGGCCAGTTCTACCTGCGGAACAAGTGGATCGAACCGTTCGGCAGCCTGTCGCGCCTCAAACAGCAGGTCAACGGCGACACCCGCGACGACCATCGGGCCATCATGAACGCGTGCATCCAACTGTACGCCCTCTGCCGCGAGAGCCGTGAAAAACGCGACATGGGCTTCGAGATGTCCGCCTGGGACGGCAAACTCCTCAAGTACGGCGAACGCTTCGAGCAGCAGATCATGGACTTGGCCGTCAATATCCCGCTCGAAGAGGCCCTCGACCGGTGCTGGGCCATTCTGGCCGACTGCTTCGACCCGGCCGAGACCGGCATCCGCCGGACGATTATCGAAAACCACTGGCCGAAGCAGCCTGCGGCTGCCTGATTGCGGATTTGGGATTTCGGATTAGCGCCAATCCGAAATCCGCAATCCGAAATCCGAAATCGTGTGACCATGGTACAACGTAAACTCAAACTGACGCGCCCGGAACTTAAGCGACAGCGCGAAGCGCTCGCGCGGTTCGAGCGGTACCTGCCCATGCTGAAACTGAAGCAGCAGCAGTTGCAGGCAACCGTCCGCGACGTGACGAAGAAACGGCACGCCGCCCGTGACGCCGCCGATGCCGCACGCCGCACCTTCGACGCCTACCGGGCGGTTCTGGCCGATCGGGCCGGCGTCGACGTCGAGACGGCCGCCCGGCCGCAGGAGATCCGAACCACCACCGCCAACGTCGCGGGCGTGACCATCCCGGTCCTCGAAGACGTGGTCTTTCCGCAGCCGACGTACAGCCTGTTCTCGACCCCCGCGTGGGTGGACCGGGCCCTGCTCGACCTCCGGGAAGTCAACCGCCGCCAGGCCGAACGCGACGTCCTCGATCAACAGTACGACCGCCTGCACCGGGAACTGGTGAAGATCATCCAGCGAGTCAACCTCTTCGATAAGGTCAAGATACCCTCGGCCCGCGAGAACATTCGCCGCATCCGCATTCACCTGGGCGACGAGATGACGGCTGCCGTCGGACGGGCCAAGATCGCCAAGGGCAAGATCAGCGAGTCGGAATCCGCCGCCGACCCGCGCGAAGTCCTCGTCCCCGCCGCCGGCCTCACCGAGGAGGCCGCCGAGCCATGATCGTCACCATGAGCAAGATCTACGTCGTGGCTCGAAAGGCCGACCGCGATCGGCTCCTCGCGACCTTGCGCGACCTCGGCGTCGTCCACCTCAAACCCGTCGACGCCGCCCGCGCCGTGGCCGACGCCGAGACGACCGCCGCCCTCGACCGTTTCGGCCGGGCCATTCAGATTCTCGAAGGCACGCCGGCGGCGGGCGAGGCGCCCGACATCTCACCGGCCGACGCCGCCGCCGACGTCCTCGGCATCCAGCGCAACGCCGCCGAACGGACCGCCCGTCTCACCGCGCTGTACCGGCAACTGGAGCAACTCGCCCCCTGGGGCGACGTGCGGTTGGAGCAGTTCGCCGCCCTCCGCGAGGCCGGCATCGACCTCGCCTTCTTCGCCCTCCCGCCTGCCGACCTCGGCGCCATCCAGGCCGAATGCGTTGACCCGATCGCCCCGTGGCACGGCAAACGCGTCCTGGTGGCCGTCATCCGGCGCGGCGGCGAAGCCGAGATGCCCGACAGCGCCGAGCCCGTTCCGCTGCCGGCGCGCGACCGGCCGTCGATCCGGGCCGAAGCCAAAGAGGTTGACGCGGCCCTGAAGGCCGACGCCGTGCGGCTGGCCGCCCTCGCGCACCTGGTCGGCGCGCTCCACCGCGAGCGTGCGAGGCTGAAGGAACAGATCGAGTGGACGGTCGCCACCCGAAGCGCGTTGGACGACGACCGTCTCTACGCCCTCCAGGGCTGGGTGCCCGAGGAGAAGGTGGCGGCCCTTGCCTCGGATCTCGCCGGCGCCGGCGTCGAGGCGGGCGTCGAAACCGCCCCCATCGCCGACGACGACGAGCCCCCCACCCTCATCAAGTACCCGCGCTGGGCCAAGCCCATGAAGGGTCTCTTTGAGGTCCTCGGCACGGTGCCCGGCTACCGCGAGTTCGACGTAGCCGCCGCCTTCATGATCGCCCTGCCCATCTTCTCGGCCATCATGATCTCCGACGCGGGGTACGGCCTGTTGTATCTTGTGCCGCCGGCCCTGCTCTACAAGAAGATGAAGGCGGCCGGTGCCGGACTGCTGGGTCAACTGGTCCTGGTTATCGGCATCCTGTCGCTGGTCTGGGGCATCCTGACGGCCAGTTTCTTCGGATTCAACATCAGCGGCTGGATGGGCCTGGATCGCCCCCTTGTCACCGTCAACACGCTGAAGCAGAACATGGATTTCCTGATGCGGGTGAGTTTCATCCTGGCGGCGATCCATCTCAGCGCCGCTCATTTGTGGCGGGCCAAGGACAACTTCCCCAAACCCAGGTTCCTCGGCGAGATCGGATGGGCCGTCTTCCTATGGGGCATGTACGGCGTCGTGAAGATGCTGCTACTCGAAGACCCGTTCACCGGCACGGCGTACCCGTACCTGTTGATCGTCGGCGGGCCGATGACGGTTCTTTTTTCCGCGACAACCTGGGGACCGCTCACCCCGCTCGCCGTGCTGGGCAAACTCGGCGCCGGTGTGGCCGGCTTCCCCCTCTCGGCGCTCGGAACGCTGGGTGACACGATCAGTTACGTCCGGCTGATGGCCCTCGCCGTGGCCAGCACCGCCCTGGCCGTCGCGTTCAACGACATGGCCGCCGGTCTCCCGTTTCCGGCGGGCATCCCGGTTCTGGTGATCGGTCACGGCATGAACGTTGCCCTGTCGGTGGTGGCGTTGCTGGCACACGGCGTGCGGCTGAACATGCTGGAGTTCTCAAATAACCTGGGCATGCAATGGAGCGGTTACCCTTACAACCCCTTTTCCACGATCCGAAGCGAGGAGAACTGAATATGGATACGAGCCTTTTCCTGGGTCAGTTGGGGGCGGCGTTGGCGATCGGCGTGGCAGCCCTCGGCAGCGCCCTCGGATGCGGCGCCGCCGGACAGTCCGCCGCCGGAGCATGGGCCAAAGACGCCAAGGCCGGCAAGGGCCTTCGCTTTACCTACGTCATCCTGGTCAGCATGCCGATTACCCAAACGCTCTACGGATTCATCGTGATGAGCCAGATGGCGGGTAAGTTGGGAGTGGTGGGCGAGAACGCCGGCCTCCTGTTCGGCATCGGCCTTTTGACGGGCCTCGGCGAGTTCCTGTCGGCCCTCATGCAGGGACGCATCGGCGCCGCCGGATGCCGCATGCTCAGCGAGTCTGAAGGCAAAGGCTTCGCCCTGATCGTCATCGCCATGGGCATTGCCGAGACGGTCGGCGTCTTCACCTTCGTCTTCATGTTGAGCCTTATTAACGCCATCGGCGCACCGGCCGGCTGACACTTTCCCGCCTGCGCCCAAGCGCGACGGAGAGGAGATGCCCCCGCTTTATCCGAGGCTCAGCGGTCGGCGGGGGCGCACTCTCGGTGACCACTCGGCGGGCAACCGGATGCCGTTATACAGGACCTCGCCGCCGGCAGGTCCCCTGCCCCGCTCGTCGGCAGCCGACGCCGTGGTGGCAGCGAATACCCACAAACTCGCCAGCAGCAGCGCGCGAGACGCCGCCGTCATCCGTCACACCCATGCCGGGTAGAACGGTGCCCCGGCGCCGCCTACCACCGCGGCTCGATGCGCACCAGTTGCGTGTCTTTCTTGCCGCGCAGCACGAACACGACGATCTCCTCCGGCTTCTTCTTGACCTCGGCCCGGAAGACCTTCTTGAACTCGGCCAGCGTCGGCGTGTCCTGATCCTGGACCTTCTTGATGATGTCGCCCGGCAGCAGGCCCCCGTCGTGCGCCCATCCCGCCGGGTTCAGGAACGAGACCACGACGCCGGTCTCCGACGCGGGCAGTTCCCTGGAGATGCGGTCCCCGACGACCATCTCGCGGACCGTGAGGCCGAACGTCTCGTCGTGGAACCGTTCGGCCTCGCCGACCGTCTTCGGCATGGGGGCCAGCGTCACCTTGATCGTGTGCCGTTTGCCGCCGCGCCAGACCTGAAGGTCGAGCGTCTCGCCGACCTTTCGCTCGCGGACGTCGTTGGAGAAGTTCTCGACGAGTTGCCCCTCGGTGCCGGTGATATTCTTGCCGCCCACGGCCAGGATGATATCCTCGGCCTTGATGCCGGCCTTTTCGGCGGGGCTCTCCTCGATGACCTGTCCGACGATCACGCCGCGCCGGTCGCCGAGTTTGAAATACTCCGCCAGGTCTTTCGTGACGGGCGTCAACGTCTGGACGCCCAGCCACGGCTGCTTGACCGCCTTGCCGCCCTTCGGCGGGTCCTTGATCCGTTCGATGAACCGCGCGGTCGGCCACAGCACCTGGGCCAGCGCTATCTTCGGGCGCGCGTTCGTCCCCCGGTTCATGCGAATCAGGCCGACGATGCCGACCGCCTTCCCCTCGGGCGTCAGCACCGGCGTGCCCGGCGCCCCAAGACCCTTCATGCACACATACGTGGTGACCGGCTGATCGATCTGCGCCGAGACGCGCGTCATCTGAAACACGCGCTCGTAACCGTCCGGCTCGCCCAGATTCGCCACCGAGATGAGCAGGTCGCCGACCTGAACCTTCGTCGTCTCGTCAAACCCCAGCGGCGGCAACGCCGGCGCCGATGCATCCGTCACCTTGAGGAAGGCCAGTTGGGCCCGGTCGTCCTTGCCGAGGTACTCCGCCTCGTACTCCGTCAGGTCGTCGCCCTTCGTCACAATCACCTTGAAATCCTTGAACTGCGACAGGGCAAACTGAGACGGAATCGCTGCGCTCGCAAGCGTCACCACGTTGCCCTCGCCCACGACCGTTCCCAGGGCGCGGACATCGGCCTTGGCTCCGTCGTCGCGCTCGATCGTGAACGAAACGACCACCGTCGACGGCCCCACCACCTTCTGAACCGCACGGATCTGCTCGGCGGTCTTGTCGGCCGACGCCGGGCCGGCCAAGGTCCAGACGGCAAGCGCGGCAACACACAACGCGGTCACGGTACGATAAGGCATGAAAGACCTCCTGGTTCGTTCGAGACGCGCCGGGCCCGCCGCCGCAGGCGCTGCCCGCTATGGCGGGTCTTCGACAGGCCCGGCGGCTAACGCGCCCTATTTCGTCGCTTCAGGTTTTTCCCTGGCGGCCGGCTTCTTCTCGGGCGCCTTCTTGTCGGGCTTCTTCTCATCGTCGTAATCCAGCCTCAACAGGACCGGCAGGACCCCCTGCCCGCGACGGACTCGCAGCAACACCATCGCCTGCTTCTTCTTGGCCGCCGCGTTGTACTCCCGTTTCAGGTCCTTGGCACCGCTGACGTCCTTGTCGCCGATGCGGACGATGACGTCGGCCTTCTTGACGCCCGCCCGCTCGGCCGGCTCGCCCCGGCGCACGCCGGTCACGTAGACGCCCTTGGTAGAGGGGAGTTTTTCGCGCTGGGCCAGCCGGTCGGTGATATCCTGTCCCACAAGCCCCCAGTTCGGAAAATTCTCTTCCTTGCTTCGGACGGTCGTCAGTTCTTCGGTCACGATCTCGACGGTGCGGACCTCGCCGGCCCGTTTCAGTTTCACCTTGACCTTCTCTCCGACGCGCGTCTTCGCCACCCGCCGGCGAAGGTCGAACAACTGCTCCGGGTACCGGCCCTTAACCTTCTCGCCGCCAAACTCCAGCAGCACGTCCTGTGGCTGGATGTCGGCCTTGGCGGCGGGTCCGTCGGGCTCGACGCTCGAAACGACCGCCCCTTCGGTCTTGCCGACGTCGAAGAACGCCTCCAGATCCTGCAGCGGCTGGAGCGTCAGGCCGATCGTGCTGCGGGTGACCTTGCCCGTCTTGAGAATCTGCCGCACCACCTCCTTCGCCACGTTGATGGGCACGGCAAACCCCAGGTCGTTCCCGCCGCCGCGCGTGTTGATGCCGACGACGTCGCCATGGTAATCAACGAGCGGTCCGCCCGAGTTGCCCGGATTGATGGCGGCATCGGTCTGCAGCCAGGTGTTG
>Ga0307427_1000884_pt1 | contig 16652 bp, 18 predicted proteins | sample SalMarWE160190MG_FD_202162 | JGI IMG/M metagenome (GOLD analysis project Ga0307427, IMG submission 202162) | Salt marsh sediment microbial communities from the Plum Island Ecosystem LTER, Massachusetts, United States - WE1603-190 | ecosystem: Environmental > Aquatic > Marine > Intertidal zone >... | reverse complement strand
ATTGGATGATCCAAACACCGGGGAAAAATTAATGGAAAGATCGACCTTGATCGCCAATACCTCGAATATGCCAGTGGCAGCCAGGGAGGCATCTATCTATACTGGGGTTACAATTGCTGAGTATTATAGGGATATGGGATATGATGTAGCCCTGATGGCTGACTCATCCTCACGATGGGCTGAGGCGCTGAGAGAGATTTCAGGAAGGCTGGAAGAGATGCCAGGCGAGGAAGGTTTTCCAGCCTATTTAGGCACAAGGCTCGCTGATTTCTATGAAAGGGCAGGCAGGGTAGTGACATTGGGGAAGGAAAAGAGACTTGGATCGGTTTCAATTATTGGTGCTGTTTCTCCGCCAGGAGGCGATTTTTCCGAACCGGTTTCGCAAAACACCCTGAGGGTAGTAAGCGCCTTCTGGGCATTAGACACAAACCTGGCGGACAGAAGACATTTTCCTGCCATCAACTGGTTGACCAGTTATTCACTCTATCTGGACTTTGTCAAGGATTGGTATGATAAAAATATAGACAAGGAATTCCAAATTCTTAGAGGAAACATGATGGCTCTCCTTGAAAAAGAGTCCGAGTTGCAGGAGATTGTGCAGTTGGTTGGTCAGGATGCGTTACCAGAATCAGACAGGGCCTTCTTAGAGGTAGCGAGGATGATCAGAGAAGATTATCTTCAACAGCACGCATACCACGAAATAGATTCCTATTGCTCTAAAGAGAAGCAGTTTCTCATGCTTAAGGTCATTATGAAATTCTACCAAGAGGTGAACAAGGCAATTGAGGCAGGTATTATGGCGAGCAGAATAGCTGCGGTAAAGGTTAAGGATGAGATAGCTCGAATGAAGTATACGCCAAACCCGGATTTTCCAAAGAGATATGAGGAGTTGATAAAGGCCATTGAAACTGAATTTGAATCTTTGAGGAATCAATAATGAAAGAAAAAACTCAGGATATAAAATCAAGGGAGTACAGGTCTGTTACTCAGGTTGCAGGGCCTCTTATGATTGTCGAGGGCGTTGAAGAGGTGGCCTTTGGAGAAGTTGTGTATATCAGGACACCCGGGGGGGACAGTAGAATGGGGCAGGTCCTGGAATCACAGGAGAATTTGGCGATAGTACAGGTATTTGAAGGCACACGAGGGCTTGATACAGATCAGACAAGGGTCAGATTTTCCGGGGACATCATGAGGATAGCCCTGTCAAAGGAAATCCTTGGAAGGTCCTTTGACGGTTTAGGCAGACCGATTGATGGCGGGCCAGAGATAATTCCTGAGGCTCGATTGCCAATTACAGGAGCGGCCATAAACCCAACAGCACGAGCATATCCGAATGAATTTATCCAAACCGGTATTTCTACCATTGATGGAATGAATACATTAGTGAGGGGACAAAAACTTCCGATATTTTCAGGTGCTGGATTACCCCATAATGATCTTGCTGCACAGATAGCAAGACAGGCTACCGTTTTGGGTTCAGAGGAACCATTCTCTGTAATCTTTGCTGCTATGGGGATAACCCATGAAGAGGCAAATTTTTTCATGAATAGCTTTGAATCCACTGGGGCATTGGAGAGGATAGTTTCCTTTATCAATTTGGCAGATGATCCAGCCATTGAGAGAATTATCACACCAAGAATGGCCCTTACAGCTGCGGAGTTTTTGGCCTTTAATTACGACACGCATGTATTGGTTATTCTCACTGATATGACCAATTACTGTGAAGCCCTGAGGGAAATTTCATCAGCACGAGAAGAGGTTCCTGGAAGAAGAGGGTATCCGGGTTATATGTATACCGATTTAGCAAGCCATTATGAGAGGGCAGGAAGAATCATAGGAAGAAAAGGCTCTATCACTCAGATGCCTATCCTTTCCATGCCAGATGATGATATAACGCATCCGGTGCCTGACCTTACAGGGTATATAACCGAGGGACAATTTGTCCTCTCTCGTGAGTTGCACAGAAAGGGAATCTACCCTCCCGTAGATGTTCTCCCTAGCCTCTCGAGGCTCATGAATGAAGGGATTGGGGAAGGCAGGACACGGGCGGATCATTTAGGGGTATCTGACCAATGTTATTCTGGCTACGCTGAAGGAAGGGATGTGAGGAGTCTCGTTGCAGTTGTAGGAGAGGAGGCATTGAGCGAAAGGGATCGCCTCAATTTAAAATTTGCAGATATTTTTGAAGAGAGGTTTGTCAAACAGGGAGTGGATGAAAATAGAACTATTGAGCAAACACTTAATTTAGGGTGGGAACTTCTCTCAACACTTCCAGAAGGGGAGCTGAAGAGAATAGATGAGAAATACGTGAAACAATATTACAAGAAAGGGTCTTAATTAGAAATTATCAATAACGAGTACCAAGCACATGGCAGAGATTCTACAAAATGTTAAGCCCACAAGGATGGAATTATTGAAGCTCAGAAAGAGGGTAAAGCTGGCTGATAAAGGGCACAAGCTTTTGAAGGAAAAGAGAGATGCATTGATTTCTGAGTTCATGGTAGTAATTAAGGAATATAAGGACGCAAGAAAGAGGGTAGAAGAAAATCTAAAGGTCGCTTTTTATAATCTTTTAATGGCGGAAGTTTTGTTAGGGTCGCGGGATTTAGAACAGATTAGCGGGATAACACTTAGAGATATAAATTTAGATTTTCTGACTAAGAATATAATGGGTGTCTCAGTCCCTATTATGAAAGTAGATAATTTAATTCGGCGGGTACATGAAAGAGGCTATGGTTTTTTAAGTACAAATGCGAAACTTGATGATGCCGCCAAAGATTTTGAGGAGTCAATTTTATTAATTGTGAAACTGGCCGAGGTAGAAGAGTCGGTCAGGAGAATTGCCGAAGAGGTAGAAAAGACAAAAAGAAGGGTTAATGCATTAGAATACATTGTTATCCCCAGGCTGAAGGCAACCATTAAGCATATAGAAATGAGAATGGAAGAGATAGAAAGAGAAAGTTTTTTAAGATTAAAAAAGATCAAGGCCTCTCTCGAAGCAAGAAAAAAGGTAACCAGGGTTTGAAAATCTTTCATTATCACCAACGATTCCTTAACGAAACAACTTTAGGCATTTCAATCTCAACAAGGTACTCAATACCTGGTAATAAAGATACAACAGACTACTGACAACCAACTACTGACGCTATATTGCACGCAATATGACTACTGGGCTAACGAAAAGAAAAAGACCATATGAAATGAATAAGAATACCAAGGTTACGTTGTTTTACCTTTTTTTCATTGCCCAGATCTGTGCCTTGTTTGGTTTGGTCGTCGGAATCCTTTTTTTTATTTTACGATTTTTTAGAATTATTTAAGGAATAACCTGCCCTATTTTTTTTAATCCTCCCTTTAAATACCCACATTATTTTCTTCTTGCCAAACGAAAACCTATTGGTAAAGGTTGTTTGAAACTCGGAATTCATCAACCCTATCCCTAATGCCAATTAATACCAAGTTGCAAACATGTCATTGCGAGGAGCGAAGCGACGTGGCAATCTATCCTACCGAGATTGCTTCATCCGCCAGAGAGCTTTGGCGGATTCGCAATGACGTTTAAAAATAGTAGCGGGTTGAAAGCAACTTGGTATAAATTATGTTAACTATCGGCACATTACATATAAAAACTGGCTCATAATGGCCTCCATGTCAGGAGAAATATTGCCAATCCTGCACCTTGCCCAATACAAGTTCACCCAGTATTCCAATATTCTCCCCGCTGTTTCAGCAGGGATGAGCGAAGCGAACTGAGTTCGATAATCACTCAGTTCTTCCGTTTATCGAGATTGACATTACTATAATAGCCGTAGTATGTTTTTAATCTATACGCTAAAGGATTGACAGGCAACAGTCTTTGTGCCAAATAGCTTGCATATTTATAAATTCCATCTCCTCCGACTTCTCATCTTCAGCGCTAACACGACACTGACACCTGCTGAATATATTAATAGAACATCATCTAACCTTGATCAATGCGGAAGGGGCATCATGGCAGAAGCAGTCCACACGATTCCCATTACACAGATTATCCTGGATGAGGAAATATATCCCAGGACCGGAGTCAACCCCAGGCGTGTCTCGATGTTTGCCGAAAACATGCGCGATGGTTTTGAGATCGATCCTATCGAGGTACAGATTCATCCGGAATATGGCGATAAATACCGCATTCTGGATGGCGCCCACCGCTGGCACGCATACAAGGAGATCGGCGCAACCGAAATACCGGTTCACGTTATAACGCTGGATGGTGTTGATCCCCTTCTTTATGCGTCCAAAAAGGCCATAGGTCCCCTCCAATTAAACGAAGAAGAGGCAAGAAATACCGCCCGTCGAGCATACGAAAATAATCCACTTTTAACTTGCTATGAGATTGGTCAGGCGATCGGACGATCCAGACGAACAGTTGATCGTTATACTGCCGACCTTAGAGCAGCCTTCCAAGTAGATCTTGATCTCAAGATCTTCCGTATGAAGCTTCTGATGGTTCCCCAGGAACGAATTGCGAAGAGGTTGGCGGAGTCCAGGGAAACAATACGCGATCATTTGGCGGATTCGGCCATGTGGCCAAATCCGCCAAATACCGATTTAAAAAAAGGTTTCACAGTCCCTCAAGTGGCTGAAAAGCATGGGTGGGCAGAGCCTCTCGTCTGGTCTATTGCCTTAGAAGGGAAAGACGATCTCCAAAGATTCAAGGCACTTAACTGGGGACTGCGAACATGGGATCATTGGTATTTCAATAATGTGGATTATCGTTTCGGAGATGATTGGCCCGGTCGAATCCCGGCCCAGATGATTGCACACATCCTGTATTATTTTTCCGATCAGAATGACCTGGTATTTGATCCCATGGCTGGCGGTGGCGTTGTGGCGGACACATGTCTGGCATTCAACCGGAAATGCTGGAGCTTTGACATGAATGATCGGCTGGATACACGACCGGAAATTGAACCCTATTTCTGGGATATCACCAATTTAAAATGGCCGATAAAAGGTAAAACCAAACCGGATCTGATTATTTTTGATCCGCCTTATTTTAAGAAGCAATCAAACAACTATGATCCTGATGGCATATCCGGCCTATCAAAAGAGAAATATTTATTATTTTTAGAAGACTTTTTTGCGCTGGCACACCTGAATGCCAAAAAGAGCACAAAGATGGCATTTATCAATGCCGACTGGCGTAATTTCCAAAACACCCCTGCCAAAAATGAGACCCGGGTGAATTCGATTTTAATCAATGATTACCTTCGGATTCTAAATCAAAGTGGATGGCAGGAAACTCATATCTTTCAGGCGCCACTCTCATCAGAGCGTTTTAAGGCAAATGTAGCATCCGCCATGCAAAAGAGGAAAATAATCGGTGTAACCAGCAGGTACGTCATCATTTCAAAGAAAAAAATAGGTCTTTAAACAAATCAAGATTAGAGGAGGTAATTATTATGCGCTTAATTGAATGGGAGGTGGCTGAAGATGGGTACGAAGAGCAGATTATTATCCCGAAAGAGCAAAGGAATCTTGCTGCCGAAGAGGGAATTGGAACGGAAAATAAGCAAAAAGTAGCCGTGCAAATACTGAATCTAAACACCGGTGAATCCTACACTGGCCGCCTGGCTATTACCGGAAATCACCAGATCTACCTGCCCACAGAAATTCAAAAGATGCTAAAGGACTCGGGGAAAGTCCGAATCCAGATTTTGGGCGGGTGAAAAAACACCTGCGGAGTCAGGGCAAATTACTCGGAATGCGAGCAGACATTCATTGAGGCAATTAAGATAAGAATTGGTCTAATTTAGGCAAGATGCCAAGCCGTCGTTGAGTTGTAAAAGTAAAAGGGGACGTTGGTTCCAAAGCGATTTATCCATAAATAGTGAAAGATATAATTAAGTTGTACCCGCTCCTTATGACTTCAAAAACTAGTGGCATACTATCATATTTCACGGAAACGCATCAAGCGAATAGAAACATTTTATAGTGAACCATAATGAACCGATTTCTTGAGTCGTAAGGCGTTTTCGAACCAACGTCCCCCTTTACGTCCCCCTTTATAATATAATATAATACATATTTTTACGATGGAGTTTTTCAGTTTTGTCTAAGGCAGATATTAAAACTTATTTCCTGATTCATTGGATTATCTGTTAGCCTATTGAGCAAGCCAATTAGTTTTGGCTTCTTACTCCAACTTTTATTACTGTGAACCAATATTTTGCGTTCATTATGGGCACATATAGTAAAACTTCACTACCAAGCGACTTTATCACTGTACATCTTTCTTCAATCCCTGCGAAAGTATATAGATCTCTGTCCTTCCATATTTCTATGCCTGCAGACGTGCGCACATAGTAAGTAACCCCATCATCCATAGCTTTAATTAGTGTTACCTTGTCTCCACTTTTTACCTCCGAGATGTCAAAAGCAAAAACTGAAGAGGAGCTAAATAGAAAAAGAAAAAATACAATCATGACAATTTTCCCACTATTTTTCAATGCAGCCACCTTATCTCCTTTCATTATTTCATAGCCACTGCCATCTAAAATTTACGAACACTTACAGAGCCTAACGGGTCAAAGGTCACGGGGCGGTTTTTCGCTCCTGTGCACCCATTGGGTAGCCATTTTATAGACTTATATACTTGTTAAAATTCTTGCTAACTACGTCAATAACTGCCTCTACATCACTTCGTTCTCCAATCGTTTTGTCATATGAGAGTTCGTGCATAACATCTTCAATTAAGGGTTGTTTGACTCTCTTTTCTGCTCTTTGGAAACTGAACAAATTGTTATAACCTTTCTTTTATTGCTTATGGCAACCTGTCTCTTCAATTACATTCTACATTTTGAGGTAAGGATTACCAGAAAGTAATCTCATTTTCATAAAAATAACGAAAGCAAAGCGATGTAGAACAAGCAACAACTCCTAATTCAATATATCTCAGAATTTTTCTGATCTTCAATATCTTACGCATATCATTTTCTTCAAGCATATCGGATATGCTTACAACATCCCATGCATTAAGATAATCTTCCAGTCTCGTCATCATGTCTTTATAAAACCTATTCAAAATATAACCATATAACATTGTAAAAGCATAACCAAATATAGTTGCAATAAAAAACACCCCTCCAGCAGTAAACAGCATAGACCTTATTGATACAATATGCACTTCATCATATTTAATATGTAAGATTATGCTCATCACAAACCAAACAACCATAGCTGTGCTAATGTAATATTTTTTTGTGTCGAAATTCTCAGGAAGGTATTCAGAAAAAATCGTAGCATTATTTACTGAAGTTTCAGGCTCACTTTTCTTTATCGCTTTCTCTTCAGCTTTTCGCTTTTCCTCCTGTAGCTTTAGCTTAGCTTGTGTCTCTATCCACCTCTCTTTCAGTCGTTTTTTAGCAATGTAGATTTCATATTTTTCATAGACAATGCCACATTGGGGGCATTCTATATCCCCCGGCTTACGTTCGTAACCACATTTTGGGCATTTATTCATATGGAATCCTACTTCATCAGGGCACTTGCCAGATCTATTACTCAGCCTTGTCAAGAAGTCGGGAAACTATTGCCATATATTCAAAATAAACTTCTTTGCTAACATGTGGAGGGGATGTGCCTATCTCTTAATTTTGCTTCATGGATCGTTTACTCATCTTTTAACTCACTTTCATCTAACATTCTCTGGATTTCCAGTTGCTGTTTCCTTAATCTTTCTTCTTTTTCTTTTTTCTCTTTCCGTTCTTCCTTCAATAATTGCTCCCATTCTTGTCGTTCCCTCAGTGTAAAGCCGTCTGGGTCTTTTAATCTTTCTTGTTGTCCTCTAAGTTCTTGGTCATTTTTTTTGGATTTTTGATTGTTAGTTATTATATCATTGTCATGCCAATAATTATGCGCTTCACTTATGTAGCTTCCAACAATATCCCATACTGTTTCTATATCTTTTTCGGTTCCTATTGTGGGATCATAACTTAGCTCGAAGCGGACCATGCTCCATACAATATTAAACAACAAAGTGTATGGATCCTCTTTTGATTCATCAGGTACTTTTGGGATTATTGATCCTGCTCCACCGATTTCTTTTCCTGTCCAGTCTTGTAAGATAAGCCTATTATGGAAATCTGTGTTCTGAAGAATCTGTCCTGGTGGCATATTCGGATTTTCTTGAACAAAAGCATTTAAGGCAATAGTAAAATCCCTTAAAATCCGTACAGTTGTAGCCTTAATTGCTGGACTCTTTCCAGGATAATTATCTCTAAGAAACTTTTCGAACCTGTTTAACAGTCCCATTACTAATCCCCTTATTTTGTATCAGTATATTGGCACTTGGCACTGTAGCACTCATTGGGCATGTTCATAGCACTTTTTAATATTACTGCCCGGCCATCCAGGCACCCCATAACACACACCGCCTATCTTTTTATATTTTATCTGTATGTAAGGCAATGTATCGTAAGCAAAGGAATCAAATTTTACCCTTTAGGACTTCAATTATTAGTTGAGCACCTATGTCCTTGGCCATTTCCACTACAATTTTGCCAGCCTTTTTCAGATATTTAAGAGTACCGGCTCCATTGGCCTTATCTAATTCGTCTAAGGCTTTAATCACGTAAGCCTTTTCGGAAGGAGTAACTATATGTGATTCCTCTTTGCTTAGTATATGCTTTTTTATTTCATTAAGTTCATTACGTAGTTGTTTTACATCCAAGTTATCTTTTATCTGATTCCAATTGTTTATGAATGTAATTTCGCTATCACTTATAGTCCCGCCCACATGCCCGTAAATGCTACAATTTTTGAGAATCAGATTGTTTCCCGATTCTATTATTCTTTCATCCGTCTTACCTTCTAACAAAGTGTTTATTATTTCAGATAAATTTACGCCTTGATCCTGAGGTAATTTGTGTTCTTTCCCTATTATTTCCGCGGCAAGTGCATCTCTTTTTTCTGTCGGTTGCTGAAGTACCTCTGGCGGCAATGTCGTTGTTGTTGTAATAGTTCTCCCAGATGTGACATCGATAGAAGTACACGAAACATTTGTGGTTGCGGTAGCTTCAATTGACAATGGTGGAAGTGATAGATTTGCCTTTGCTCTAATGTCTTTCTTGGTCATTTCTCATATTTCCGCTTTGTTTCTGGATGAAAATAAAGTTTTTATCCAAGACTGTGGCTGTGTCTCAATTCGCCTAACCAAGCTGAGGGGCCGGGAAACGACAACCGAAAGGCTATGAAAAAGCCAAATAAGATGAATTACGAATGCCTTCTTTAAATGCCGCGGCTTTCTCCGGTCCCTCTCAAGCGCGATGTTATCTGCTCACATTAAGTGTGCCGAGATAAGAATCTCTGGTTTTCTTATCAATAAACTTCAAACAAACTTTTTCCTGGAGTATTTTTTTCATGCACTCAATGACGATGTACTGAAGATGATGCAACTCCTTGAGATTTTTACCTGGATCCTTTTTGGCCATGATATTCCCATGTACAATTCGAGATCTAATATCGTAAAGATGATCTATATCAGTATATTCACATCGAGGTTTTGATTCTAAAAACGAAGATACCCTTGTGCAGATTGTCTTGGTGGCACCTTTACGTTTATCCTTTGAGAAAATTGCTTCTAAAGTGCTCATAAGAAACATGAATGAATCAATCCAATGAGTTGTATGAATCGCCAAGTACATAAAATACAGGGCATTATGACACCTGTAAGGTGTTGGATCCTCCTCAATACAATTCTGGCCATTATGATGCTCGTAAGATATTGCATCCATCTCAATTAAAGCCTTGAAACCCTGGTCAATCCGTTCTAAATCACTTACAGAATGTGGCAAGAGGTCTTTCTCGAATTCATGGATATATGTCATTGGGGTAGATAGTCGGGAACACTTTTTGATATTTTCTTTGCAAAGCCGGTATTTGATAAAGGGTGGTTTTCCCTTACTGAAGATCCTGAATGAAAGGAGCAGCATATTAATTTTGATTTTATATTTTTCAATGTCATCATTTTCAAAGACGACGGCCCATGATTCAAGATGCATATGGTCAACATCGTATTTTGAAAAAATATCTACCTCCGGTATCTCGTCAACCGAATCGAACTTGTCAATTCTGAATTCTTTTCCCGAAAAATGGAATGGTTCAGAATCTAAATACCTAAATTGAAAGAGAGGCATTACGATTCTCATAATGAGGTATCCTTTATTTGCAGATAACGCCAAGGGTCACTTGCCGGGCCGCAATGCCTGAATAAAAACGGGCGGCTATTCGCGGTCAAGTGCACCCGATTGTTCGGCAAATTTGCCGATTTATAATATTTGAAAAAAACAAATCTACCCTATTTTCACGACGAGCTATACACCAAAAGGAAGAGTCGAAAGGAATTGTTGCACACTCTCGTCATTCGGATACCACTGAGATAAAGCATATCCAACAGCTTGAATGACGATAAGAGCATCTTCTGAGTCCAATGATTTCCCTTTGTTGGCGTATTCAAGAGATAGCTGTCCCAAAATAATCTGGAAAAAAATATTTGGCCAGCTACTATTTTCATCTATCGAAAACGAGGACACATTTGTCTACTCTAACAAGAACGCTTTCTTGTCATCACGGTAACTTCGCTTCATAAGGTTAAGTAAATCGGTTGAGCGACCTGTTGCCTTAAGCCTCACGCTGACAGCTCCAAAGAACCCCATCAATTCTTCCTCCTTTTACGCTACTATTTTAGGGGGGGTATCCACTTAAAGCAAGTAGTTCCTATATGTTGTGGTTCCCTCAGAATAACTTCTGGTATTGCGCTGTGTCGCAAGCACAATGGGGAGATCAGGCCCTTCAAACGTAATCGAAAGATGTAGTTACGGCACGCGGTTTCTTATCCAGGAACCATTTCTCTAACTCCTGGTAGACGTCTATGCAGCCTACTCCTGTCACACGCAGTTTTTCGCTCATGGAAGCTAATACTATATGTTGTGGTTACTTGCGTCAAGTGGATACCCCCTCTATTTTAAACTCATTTAAAGAGTTGGTACTACCCCAACCTGATAAATGCATTAAGAATTGCATTTATTCGGATGTACCACCGAGTGTTGTGGTAGTTGCGTAATCTAACACGAATGGCAATAAATATCTCATCTTATTCATTCCTAATGTGGTACGACTGCCGAACGAGCTCTTCAGCTGCAGTGTTTTTCTGTCGGCTGCGAGAGTGAGGGTCAGGCTTGACTTTTGGGTATATTATGTGTAGGTTTTGCCATGGCACGCAAACCCCGCATTCATTTTCCAGGCGCTGTATACCATGTCATGCTCCGTGGCAATGGCGGGCAGGACATCTTCTTCTGTCCTTCTGACCGTACCCGCCTCTATAGTTTACTGCAAGAAGGCATAGAGAGATACAAGTACCGGGTCCATGCCTTCTGCCTCATGGCTAACCATCTTCACCTCCTTATCCAGATAGCCGAGATTCCGTTATCCAAAATCATTCAGAACATCAGTTTTCGCTATACCCGTTATATCAACAAAACCCAAAAGAAAACCGGCCATCTCTTTCAGGGGCGGTATAAGGCAATCCTGATAGATGCCGACAACTACCTTCTACAATTAGTACGCTACATTCACAACAATCCGTTAAGGGCAAACATAGTGCATACCTCTGAGGATTATCCCTGGTCCTCTCATCATGCTTATCTTGGTAGGACAATCATCCCTTGGTTGTATACGGACTGGGTATTGGGTCAGTTTTCTAATGATGTGGCTAAGGCCAGGCAGCTTTATGCGGAGTTTGTTGCTCAGGGAGAGCAGGAAGGGTATCGTCCTGAATTCCCAAAAGGGGCTTATGATGGGCGCTTGTTAGGTGATGATAGATTTGCCGAGCGGGCACTGGCACTGGCTGAAGAGAAAATTCATGCCACTTTCAGCTTGGAGGAGGTTGTAGGCGCGGTGTGTAAAGTTTATGGATTAGATAAACATGTTTTGTCAAGCCCTGGCAGGAGGCGGGATGTATCTGAGGCAATGGCAATGGCAGCGTTGTTGGTTCTTGAGGCGGAACGGCTCACGTTGACAGGTTTGTCGGTATTAGTGGATCGTGATATTTCTGGTCTTAGTCAGGGTGAGCGTCGTTTACAGGAAAGGTTGATGGCGGATCAAGCCCTACAAGAAAAGATGGAAAGGGTTACAGGCCTCCTAAATATACCTAAAAGTCAAGCCCGACCCCGTTTCTGAAAGAAAAAAGATTATGGGTAATCCAGACCCTAAGTATATTTCTACAAGCTATGCTGAAAGGCAAAATCTAACAATGAGAATGAGTATGAGAAGATTTACAAGGCTTACTAATGGCTTCAGCAAGAAGGTTGAAAATCACGCTTATGCAGTTTCATTACATTTTATGTATTATAATTTTTGTAGGATTCATAAAACATTAAGAGTTACCCCCGCTATGGAAGCAAAAGTAACTGATAGGCTTTGGGATATTGAAGATATTGTGAAATTAATAAATAATTAATTTTTCTATTTAAAATAAACAATAACACCAATCACTAATATTCCTACAGTTACAATAAATGGTATTATCCGTTGCATATACTTTACATCTTTCGACAGCGTTCCAACATTTTCACTGAGAGATCGAAGAGTAGTAAGAACTTCTGAAAGGGCCATCCCTTCTGATTCAGTAATAAATTCAATTTCTTCAGCACCCAACTCCATTTTATCCTGATATGGCCCAGAATATGGTTTTGTTGAGGGTTCTGCAAGATGGTGAAATTCTAATGTGATGATATCATCCTTATATGGTAAAGAAATTGGTTTGGGTGTAAGATTTGTCACACCAAGAATAAGCCTACCATGAAAACCAGGGTCTATTTGTGGTCCAGTTGTTGCAATTAATCCTTTTCGGGCATATTTTGATCGGAGTCCAAACCTTGCTGCATATTGCGGTCCTAAGCGTATTTCTTCAAAGCCCATTACAACACCAAAATCACCAGGTTGGATTAATAAATATCCATCTTGTTTTATATTGATAATTTTTTTTGAAGTTGTTGTTGCCCCTTGTTCGCCCAAGCGGAAATCATAACTTGCTGCTTGAATTTGGTTTTCATCAAAGGGATTTATAACTATTTCGCCCTTCTGATAAGCCTCTTCAATTTGTTTATTATTTAATATCATAATTATACCTCCTTCTATAATCTTAAATCATCAAATTAAATAACTTAGAGACTATATCAAGATGTTTCCATTAATTATATATTTTTTTAATATACATCCTTTTTTTAAAGATAGAACGAACATCCTAATAGTTCAAGTTTTATTTTTTATTTAAGATATGTTAATATATTGTTACAGTAAAATTTACAGTTTGTCAAGAAAAATAAAATCAGCCTGACCCACTACCTTATTTTCTTATCACTTGACTTTTTTTACAAACAAGATATACTAAAAAGGTCAAAAAATTTATGAGCCTCTATGGGATTAGACGAATTAAATCAATTTGCCCTTTTGGAAGAGAAGATCGAATCGCTCATTTCACTGGTAGGCTCTCTTAATGAGGAAAAGGATAGCTTAGAAAAGAATATACATGGTCAGGAAAAGAAGATTGGCTCGCTTACTAAGGAGATAGAAACGTTAGAGATTGATAGAGACGTAATACGAAAAAGAATAGCAACTCTTTTAGAAAAGATAAACGAATTTACTGTATAGACTTAATAGATATGTACTATGGACGATAAGGTTACAATTAGAATAAAGGATACAGAGTATGCTATAAGAGGCTCTGATGATAGGGAACAGATATTGAAGGCGGCAGAGTACGTGGACAAAAAGCTGAGAGAGATAAATAAGCTTAAAAAGGAACTATCTGAAGACAAGAAGGCTATTTTAACTGCTCTTGATATAGCAGGAGATTATTTTCAGCTTATAAAAGAAAAGGAGGTTCTATTAGCCGAAATCAATAACAGATCCAAAAGATTACTACAAAGTTTGGATTTAGCATTAAACTAAATTATTCCCCTGCTATGTTCGTGATTGGCGGAAGATTTTTGAGCCAACACTAATGTAAAAGGGAGTTCCCACTTGTCCTTGTGTGTCCTTTTAGATGGTGAAAAAGACCTAATGGGGTAACGGAATGCCCACCTGCGTGAGCTTAGGTTCAAAAAGAACTGCCGACACGGCATTGCAGCGGGGGAAAATAAAAAGAGTGGATTGATAGATTTAGGGCTGAGGAATGAATTGTCGCTTGACTTTATAATAGAATAGGAAAAGATATTACAGCCGTTGGAAAAAATTGAGTGAAAATAAATTTGGATACACAAGAAATAAACCTTATATAGGATACTTGATTCACAAATTTCTCTATTTTTTAAGAAAACCATTTAGCGCTTTGTGTTAGTAAGTTTTGCGTAGCATCCATTATCTATCATTCTGCTAAACCTCTATCAACCCTCTCTTTTTGCCTAAAGAAAAATCTTAATAAATAAAAGGCGGTGATGAATATATGTTAGTTACCCCGTTAGTTATTGTCGCATTAATAGCAATTATAGCAGGTGCGGTTATAGGTATCGTTGTTCGTAAAAAGATGTTAGAGAATAAGCTCGATTCCGCAGAAGACTATTCGAGAAAGCTTATCCTTGAAGCCAGCAAACAAGCAGAAACAATTAGAAAAGAGGCTCAGCTACAGGCAAAAGACAGGCTTTATCAGATGAAACTTGATTTTGAGGATGAAACAAAGTCAAGAACAAAGGAGCTACAGATCCAGGAAAGAAGATTGTTCCAAAAAGAGGAAACCTTAGACAAGAGGATAGAACAGCTCGGGCAAAGGGAGGGACTAATTGCCAAAGAAGAAGCAGCCTTAGCGAATAGGGACAATGCTTTGAAAAAGAAGGAAGGAGAATTCAACAAGCTGATTGAAGAAGAGAGGCAGAAATTAGAGAGGATTTCCGGTATTTCAGTAACCGAGGCAAAAGAGATGCTCGTTTCTTCCATGGAATCAGAGGCACGCCATGAGGCTTCCAAACTTATAAAGAAAATAGAGGCTGAGACAAGAGAAATCTCAAATAGAAAGGCACAGGAGATTTTGGCTTTGGCCATTAAAAGATATGCTGGTGATTATGTGGCTGAAAAGAGTGTCTCTGTGGTTAATTTACCAAATGATGAGATGAAAGGAAGGATTATTGGGAGAGAAGGAAGGAACATTAGGGCTTTAGAGGCTGCTACCGGAATAGATCTTATAATTGATGATACACCTGAAGCTGTAGTCTTGTCAGGGTTTAATCCGATCAGGCGAGAGGTTGCTAAGGTGGCCTTGGAGAGGCTCATTGAAGATGGCAGGATTCACCCGGCAAGGATTGAGGAGATCGTAGAAAGAGTGAGCAGAGAAATTGAGGCACACATTAAAGAGGCCGGAGAGCAGGCTACTTTTGATATCGGACTTCATGATATCCATCCAGAATTGATTAAATTAATCGGGCGCCTGAAATATAGATCAAGCTATGCTCAGAATGTGTTAGAGCATTCTATGGAGGTTGCCTTCCTGTGTGGTATAATGGCATCGGAGTTAAAGTTGGATGAGAAACAGGCCAAAAGAATCGGGCTTCTCCATGATATCGGAAAGGCAGTAGACCATGAGGTAGAAGGGGCGCACGCACTCATAGGCGCAGATTTGGCCAAGAAATACGGTGAATCTGATCGAGTAGTTCATGCTATAGCTGCTCACCATGAGGATATTCAGGCCACATCTGTTATGGATGTCCTTCTTCAAGCAGCCGACACCTTATCTGGTGCTAGACCTGGCGCTCGAAGAGAGATGTACGAGACGTATGTGAAGAGATTGGAGGATATGGAAGAGATAGCCATGTCTTTTAAAGGTGTTAATAAGTCGTATGCAATTCAAGCGGGCAGAGAGATTAGGATAATAGTAGAGAGCGATAAGGTAGATGATTTTGAATCAACAATGATATGCAGTGAGGTAGCAAAAAAAATAGAAAAAGGCCTTACCTATCCAGGACAGATTAAAGTGACAGTCATAAGAGAAACCAGGGCTGTTGAATACGCCAAGTAAAATTTTAAAACGTTTAGCGCGTGTATTGTTAACGTTGGACAAGCAAGATTGATGTAGCCTTGATATCTTTTTTGCGTATACTAAAGAATACATTACTAACCTCGTAATATCCTACCAGTTTTTTATAGGTTAGAAGTGATTGACCAGCCTAATTTAATATATCTGAATTTCTACAACTTAATGAAATTAAAGAGTTTTTGAGTATATTGAAACATCCTTCCCGCTGTTTCAGCGGGGATGAGAGAAGTGCGTTAATTTCTATTTTCTTTGAAAATGATTCAACTATTTCAGGTGTATAAAAATTTTGGCTCAAAAAACCCAGCACTGTTGGATATAAACCTGACAGTAAAAAAAGGGGAGTTCGTTTTCATTACTGGCCCTAGTGGTGCAGGAAAGACTACATTGTTAAAAATAATTTTCTGTGCAGAGAGGCCAACAAGCGGGAATGCACTAGTCCATGGAAGGAATCTTAATAGGATCAAGGATCGGGACCTTTCATTGTTACGTAGAAGAATAGGGGTAGTCTTTCAGGATTTCAAGTTACTTCCAAGGCGTAATGTATTTGAAAATGTAGCCCTCACTCTGGAAATAATAGGGTTTCCTTTAT
>Ga0307427_1000880_pt1 | contig 16715 bp, 12 predicted proteins | sample SalMarWE160190MG_FD_202162 | JGI IMG/M metagenome (GOLD analysis project Ga0307427, IMG submission 202162) | Salt marsh sediment microbial communities from the Plum Island Ecosystem LTER, Massachusetts, United States - WE1603-190 | ecosystem: Environmental > Aquatic > Marine > Intertidal zone >... | reverse complement strand
ACTGATCTCCACTGGTAGGATCTCCTCGATTTCAGAGCCGTGATAGTTGCCAATACCTTGGAAGCCCTGATAGCACACGTAGCCGCCAGCCATGATAAAACCACCTCCACCCTTAACATACTCCTTTATCATCTTCAGGCGATCAGGTCCCATTGGCACTTTGAACATGTTAGCATGCATCGTAAGAGTGTTTCTTCCCGTATCGCTGACGATGATTACGTCAAAGCTTTTCAGCTCTTCCAGAGATGCTGGAAATTGGCTGAGGACTAGATGGTTTGGCAGATGGGTAATTTTAATGTCGGGATATCTCTCGAGAGCATTTTTGAGATATACGGAGTAATCATCGAAGCCACCTAGCCTTACAACATCAAACCCCTTAGTATGGATCTTGGTGACCGCCCATGTTTCACCTACGAACAGGACTTTGACAATTGTTGTGCTCATTTATACAACCTCCTTTGTTATTCCTTCACTGAACCCAGTAATAACCCTTTTATGATTAGACGGAGAAAGAAGAGGTAAATTACTAGCACAGGTATACTTGACATAAACGCTCCCGCCATATGTACGTTCCAAGCGGCAACTGTAGTTCCTTTTAGGTTAGCTACAGCTACAGTTACAGGTTGTGAAGCAACTCCTTGAGTTAGAGTAAGCCCGTACAGATAGTCGTTCCAAATATTAGTGAATTGGAAGATTCCCACCACGGCAAATGCGGGAAGAGAAAGAGGGAGCATTATTCGAGTGAACACACCCATTACTGAACAGCCATCTATTTGGGCACTCTCTACAAGCGAAGAAGGGATTGGATCAAAATAGTTCCTAAATAGCAGTGTCGTTATTGGAATGCCATAAGCCGTGTGGGTCAAGATGAGAGCAAAGTAAGTATTGTAGATTCCCAACATACCCATGAAGCGTACCAACGGGATAAGGATAGATTGTGGCGCTACGTAGAAGCCGATGATGATAAAGAAGAATAGGACGCTTGATCCCCGAAACCGGTAGCGTGATAGGATGTAACCGGTCATTGCGCCGATGACTGACGATAGGATCGTTGCTGATATGGCCATGATAGCGCTGTTGATGAAAGGTTTTCTTATGCGCTGGAATGCTTCTGAGTAGGCACCAAGATACAGCTTACCTGCGGGCTGAAGGGGACCGTATGCTAGCTCTTCTGCTGTTTTTAGCGAAGTATTTATCATACTATATATCGGAAATAGGTAGAAAAATGAAAGGGCAATCAGGATAACATAACTCATATATCGCTGTTGCGAGATATGCACCTGTAGCCATTTTCTCAGTGCAGCCTTTCTTTTTCTCACTTAAGCCTCCCCTCTGCGTCTGACTATGGCGAGGAAAGGAATGATAATTGCCATTGACAGAAAGAACATCAAGATTCCAATAGCAGATCCATACGCGAACTGGTTTCTATTGAATGTAACTCGCCACATGTAGGTGGCCAGAATCTGTGAAGAGTATCCTGGGCCACCACCTGTTGTAAGCCATACTAAATCAAAGACTCGCAGCGAGTACATGAGTAGCAGCACAACTGTTGTGATCGTTGCTGGACGCTGTAGCGGAATAACAACTGAGACATATTTGCGGAACGTTGATGCCCCGTCGACTAGCGCAGCTTCAAGCAGTTGTTGAGGAACGCTGGCGATACCCGCGTAATATACTAAGGTCGCAAAGCCGGAGAACTGCCAAATGTAAATGATTGCCAGGCTCAATATCGACTGACTACTTGACGTAATCCATGGCTGTGTGAGACTGCCCAAGCCAATTATTCGCAAGAGAGAGTTGATTGCCCCGCTCTCAGGCGCGTACATCCAAAGCCACATTGTCGCCGAGACCACAAATGAAAAAGAGAGCGGTATGAGGTAAATCATGCGAAACAGCCGCCTCGCCTTCAGGCCCAGATCCAGGAGGATGGCGTTGAACAATCCTAGAGGTACCGTAACTCCGATGAAGATCCCAGAAAGCACCAAGGTGTTCTTAAGGCTCTTAATGAAGATGCGATCGTTCGTGAACATTTTGATGTAGTTCTTGAAACCGACAAACTCGGCCGATCCACCCAATCCTTTCCAGTCAGTAAGTGAGAGCCAGCCACTCCATCCCAGGAACACGTATACGAAGGTAACTACAAGTACGAGTGCGGGTGTGAGAAACGCCATGATTTGTATCGTTCGCTTCCAGTTTTGCAATTTTCCGTTCCTTTCAACGTCTTCAATACAGATTTTGTACTATTTTCGTAAGTTTTCATTAACCAAAAGGACCGGGTGGCAGCTAGGGTACGGTGTTGCCGCCTCCCGGTTCTTAAAATGTTACGTCTACAGTGAGGTCATCCTACTCGAAAACAATACTGTAGGTTTCAGCAAAATCCTTTACGCCTTGATCTACATTTGGGTGCTCGAAGAAACCGGATAACATGCTTCCATATGCACCCAGCCAAGCTTCGGGAGGCGCTGCCCAAGCTGACTCTACGATAACTGTATTCGGATTTCGGAAGGCTGCTAATATGTCTTGGGAAACCTCATCATACATATCGGTAAACGCGTCCAAGCGTGGTGGAGTTGCGCCTTTGATAGGACAAAATGCCGTTTCGGCTTCTTTAGTTCCAAGTAAGCTTAACCATTTGCGGGCAGCTGTCGGATGTGGAGCTCCCTTTGGAAGCACAAAACAATCCAAATGGAGTGTGAACATGCCATCCGTCCCAGGGCTTGGCTGGTAGCCAAAATCAACGCCAGGCTTCCAACCTGCGCAGGTAAGGTGCCCCTTCATCCAATCACCCATCTGACAAAAAACGGCCCTATCCGAGATCAACAGGTCACCCGCTTGATCCCAGGTCAAGGCACCATAGTCCGTATTGACATACCCACTCTCCTTAAGATACTTCCAGGCCTCAAGAACCTCACGAATTGCTGGATCATTGCCGGGGTCGGCTTCGCCAGAGTAGAGCTTTTCGAGATAAACTGGGCCGCCATTTGGTACTGCTAAAAGAAATTGCTCAAAAATATGAGCATACCAGAATTCCTGTCCTGCCCCTGCCCCAATAGCGTAGGGAGCGTATCCTGCTGCCTTAGCTTTTTCGCATGCCGCGAAGAAATCCTCAAGGTTGCGAAGGGGCATCTCGATACCGATCTTATCGACTAACTTCTTGTTATACCAAAGGCAGTTATTCCTCATAATGTTGAGAGGAATGCCATATTGGTGCCCGTCAATTGTTCCCATTTCCTTGATCTTTGTGGGAACTGGTATGTTGCCCCAGATGTCATCAATTGGCTCAAGAGCATCGACAAAGGATGCGAGCATCCCGCTTCCATACGTAAGTTGGAAAGTATCAGGGGCATTGCCGGCCATGATCATGGTCTTTATCTGGGCTCTCATGATTCCGCCACCACCACCTGAGGTCGGGTTCTCTACAAGCTTGATACCAGGATACACAGTATGGTAAAGGTCGAAAACCGCATCGATGGCCTCTTTTTCCCCTCCTGCTGTCCACCAGTGATAAACAGTGAGCTCGTTGTCATTTGCTACGACATTCATCGCCGGAATAAGCATTGCTAGCACTACCAACACAAGCGCCAGTTTTCTAAACATTTTTCCTCCTCTTACTTCGAAGCTATTTGTATTTCTAGTGTGAGTATTCTGTTTTTCTTGCTTGCAGGATTGCAAGCCTTAGTATTTTGCGTTATCACCTCCCGCAGTTGAATTCTTGGTGACAGTTACGGTCGATTCTCTGATGAGAAGAGTTGTGTCAAGTTCAATATGGAGTGGTTTCGACCGCTCACCATTTTTGGCAATTGCCCTAAACAGCAATTCACTAGCACGGTAGCCCATATCGTAAGCTTGTTGAGCAACAACACTTAAGCTAGGAGTGAAGGCAGTAGTCCAATCAGCGTCATCAAACCCAATCAAGGAAATATCTTCAGGGCATTTGATTCTCTTGGTTTTGAAGTAACGCAATGCTCCGAGGGTCATCATATTGTTCGTACTAAAGATGGCTGTAATGTTGATATTGCTGATTAGATATTCTGTGGCTGTATAGCCTTCTTCGATCTGTGAATAGCCTTGCGCTATGAGCTTTCCGTTTTCCTCGATCCCATGTTCCTGTAAAGCCCTCCTATACCCTGCCACTCTATCTTTGATCGGTCTGAGGCTTGGTATCCCTTCGAGCAAGCCTATGGCTCTATGCCCGAGTTTAACTAGATATACTATGGCCTTGTATGTTCCCGCTTCATTGTCGGAAAAAACTTGATCTACCTGAAGTTCCTTATAATACCTATCAATAAGCACTAAGGGAATATGGCTGTTAGTTAGCGATATTAGCGTCTTGTTATTATCTGGCAGAGCTGACGCAATCACGAAGCCATCCACTCTCTGCTGTTGCAGCAACTTGATGTAGAACTCCTCTTGACGTGGGTCTTCATCTGTATTGCATGTTATCAAGCTGTAGTTGTGCCGCTGAACTTGCTCGTTTATGCCCCTAGCAACTCGAAGGAAAAATGGATTGCCATAGTCTGGCAGAATCAACCCTATCGTATTGCTCTTACCTTTTCTTAAGCCTCGTCCCAAGAAGCTGGGTTGATATCCGAGTTTTTCTATCGCTTGTTCGACTCTTGTGCATAGCTCGGCACTAACAAAGCGAGTCTTGTTAATGACATGAGAAACTGTTGTTATCGAAACCCCTGCTTGCCTTGCAATATCTCTTATGGTAGTTGTCATGTATGTACTACCTTTCCAAAACGTTTGCGCAAACGTTTCCTTAAACTACACCAAATGTAGAGCTTTGTCAACTCGACACATTGTTTTCTGAGAAATATGCATGGGCATGAGAGTGGAAGTATCGTTCGAGGGAATCTTGGGTTGAAATCTTGCTCGAGATTTGCAAGAATTTGTTTTGATTTTGCGTTTATTTGAGCAGGGTTGATTGTCAATTGAATGTCGTCGTGCCAGGTAAGGCAATAGTAATCGTGCAGTGGAGGCATACAACCCATGTCGGTAGAGCGGTATTTCCTTGGTTGGGATGCACCAGTAGCCACAAAGGTGTGTGCTTTCTTGTCACGTTTGCCATCTTTGGTCTCAGCCGATTTGAAGAACAAGCTAATCGTTGTGCCTACACGTCAGGCAGGAAGACGATTCAGAGGGGCGCTAGCATTACATTGTGCAGCTCGGCAGACAGCGGTATTATCCCCTCAAGTTGTAACTCCAACTTTCTTATTACACTCGGATGACCCACCAGTACATGTAGCGAACCAGGCAGAGATAAGAGCACTCTGGGCTGAAACGTTACTAGAGATTGATCCAAGTGAATACGCTGGATTTTTCTCTGTGCATCCGCCGGCCCAGGATTTCGCGTGGGCGATGCATACTGGGAATATGATTCAAGGGTTGCGTAGTAGGCTTGCTGATGGAGGATATCAAGTAACGGATGTGCAAAGAGATCTTGCTAACCTTCTCCAGGAACCAGAGCGCTGGAAGGACTTGGCAAGGCTAGAGGAAGCCTATCTAAAGCGCCTTCGGGAACTTGACCGATCGGATCCTCTTGAACTTATGATCAACCAAGCCGAAAACCCGAGGCTTCCAGAGAGAATCGACACAGTAGTCATAGCCGCCGTTCCTGATCCTACACCGCTTGTGCTTCGAGCGTTGGACCATCTTGCAGAGCAGGTTAGTATCATTGTCCTGGTGCACGCTCCGGAAAGCTTGAAAGACCAGTTTGATAGTTGGGGGCGGCCTATTACAGGAAGGTGGCGCAAGGCTCAAATTGATGTTCCTGATGCGAGGGCAAATATCATTCTTGCAGGCTCTCCGGCCTTGCAGAGCAGTAAGTTCCTGGAGGTATTTGCTACAGAGGTTAGCAGGTTTGGTCCAAATGACATTGCTCTTGGTGTTCCGGATCGCAGTGTGACCTCGTTCTTAGCGGCTGACTTGGCTGATAAGGGACTAAGTACATTTGATCCTGCGGGGAAGACTCTTAGAGAGCATCCAGTATACCAGCTTCTCGAAGCGTTTTGGATGCTGGTCAATGATAGTAAGTATGCCGCTTTTGGTCGTTTCTTACGGCAGAGTGATGTTCTCAGGTTTCTGCAGGTGAGTTGTAGCGTGTCGCCGTGCAATCTATTGGAAGACCTGGACGTTTTTCGCAACCGTTACCTGCCTTTAGCACTGGAAGATGTAACGCATCGTCTGTTCCGTGAGCCAGTCAATAAGACAGAGAACAAGCAGTTTGCGGATCTTAGAAGGGCAACTGCGTTTGTACAAGACCAGCTAGATATCTTTGAGAATAACGAACTTGACAGTGCGCTACGCTCACTACTGCAAGCCGTATACAAAGTGCGCAGCATCGATCCTAACGATCCGGAAGATGAGGAGTTTATAGAAGTGGCAAGATTGGTTGACAGCACGCTTAACGAACTTGCAGATGAGGTCGTTACTGGAATCGGACTGAAAAAAAGGAACGCATTCGAGCTTTTCCTTAACAGGTTGGGAGAACAGTCTTATTATCCAGAAAGGGGTGATGCCGTCATCGACCTCGAGGGATGGCTTGAACTACCTTGGAACGATGCTCCGTTGCTGATAGTCACGGGGATGAACGATGGGTTAGTCCCCGATAGTCAGCCAAGTGACGTTTTCCTGCCGGATTCGCTTCGGAATGAACTGGGGCTGCGACATGATAAAGATCGGCTGGCAAGGGATGCCTACTTAATGACCGAACTCATCGAGTCGCGGAGAGAAGAAGGCCGCGCTTGTTTTATTGCTGGCAAGCGAAGCAGTGCAGGTGACCCATTGAAGCCATCGCGCTTGTTCTTCCATTGCAACGATGCGGCTTTGCCTGAACGGGCGCAACGACTTTTCACCGTACCCGAGGAGAAGCGAGCCAGTTATCCATCAACGGTCAGTTTCTTGCTTGATGTTACTCCCCCAGCGGACGTCTCAGGTGACCGCATGCAGTTAGAAGAGTTGCCGGTTAGTAGATTCAAGGATTATCTGGAATGCCCTTTCCGTTTTTACCTGAACCGTATCCTTGAAATGGAAGAACTAGAAGAAAAACGAGAGATGGATCCGCTAGATTTTGGCCTATTGGTGCATGAAGTGCTTTACAAGATGGCCAAAAGCGGTGAGATGCGCAATTGTGAAAACAGCCAGCGGCTAAGCAACTTTCTTTGTGCCGAAGCCAAAAAGTGGGTTGTGAAACGCTTTGGGTCAACACCGCCATTGCAGGTGGAGATCCAGCTTGAAGCGGCAAAACAGCGCCTTAACGCTGCAGCACGTGTTCAGGGCAAGTTAGCCGCAGATGGGTGGGAGATTCTGGAATCCGAGATGGAGATCGAAGGACAATTTGGTGGCGTGGCCGTCCGAGGACGAATTGACCGGATTGATCAACACCGTAAAACAGGCTGTATACGAATTATAGATTACAAAACTTCAGACCAAGCACAAACCCCAGAGAAAGCCCATCTTGGTCCTCTTTCGTCTCTTGCAAGAGATTACGCCAAGGTGAAGGTCGGCAAAGGAGAGAAGCGCTGGCTTGACCTTCAGTTGCCTCTTTATAGACTGTTGCTTCCAAATAAGGAATTCCGAGGTCGTATGCAGTTAGGCTACTTCAATCTGTCAAAAGCCATAAAGGATACTAAGCTAGTTTTTTGGGATGGTCTTGACGATGAGCTCTTACAGGCAGGCAGGATATGTGCTGAAGGTGTTGTTGAAGACATAAAACGCCACAGGTTCTGGCCACCAGCACCAAAGATTAAGTATGATCGGTTCGCAAGCTTATTTCCCGCTGAGATTGGTGATTGTGTAGATGTGCGCGCTTTCCAGGATTTCTTGGAAAAGCAGGTAGCATGACACAAAACAAGATCAACCACATGGCTATTGCTGCGTCTGCTGGTTCGGGCAAGACCTTTCAGCTTGCCCATCGGTATATACAGCTCCTGGCTGGCGGGGTCCCCCCAGATCGGATCATTGCGCTGACCTTCTCCAGAAAAGCGGCGGGTGAGATCTTTGAGTCGATCGTAAGGTATCTATGCAAAGCGATCAGTTCCCCAGAACAGGCCCAGCAAATGGGGAAAAGAATCGAAAAGCCGGAGAGCGGTCAGGGTGATTTTCTTGGTCTACTTAGAGACTTGTTGGATAATTCCCATCGCTTGCATATTGGCACCCTGGACAGCTTTATAGTCGGTATTGTAAGTACCTTTCCAACGGAACTTGGTATTTCGTCGGACTTTCAGGTGCTGGACAACGATGGTGCTGCAGCAAGGGAGGCGCGTGAGGAAATACTACGCAGGATTTTCGATCACCACCATGTGGATCGAAGTACACAGCGTGAATTTCTTCAAGCCTTCAAACAAGCAACTTTTGGCCGGGAGGAGAAAGGCCTTGAGCATAATCTAACTACTATCATCGATAGATACAGAAATTGTTACCAGGTCTTACCCAAGAGTAATGCGTGGGGCAATGAAAACGTAATCTGGCCCAATGGGTCGCCGTGGCTGGTAAGCCTTAGCGATGTTAATGCTGCCGCATCGGAGCTGGAGACCTTATTGCTGGAAGACAAGCTTTCGGAGAGCGTTATGGGGCGCTGGCATACCTTTATTGATGCTGCGGCGAAGTTTCGGCCTAGTTCACCATGGATCCGAGATATCGAGTACCTATTCAAGAAGATCGTTCATAGGCTGAATGACTTACGTAAAGGGAGTGCCTGTATCCCGATCAATAGAACGGCGTGCGAATTGTCACAGCGACAATGTGAGTTGGCTCTTGTGTTGGTTAGTCATGTCATGAAGACTGAGCTTAATACTGCGCTCAACAAGACTCGTGGCATCTACCAGATTCTCGATCGGTATGAACAATTCTACGATGTCATGGTTCGTCGTCGCGGCAAGCTTACGTTTGACGATGCTCAGTACCTGTTGACTGAGGCCAATCGTTATAGCGGTGGTGCTTTACTCAGTCGGATGCCTAATGAAGATGCGCGCTTGTACATCGATTACCGTATTGATTGCAAGCTGGACCATTGGTTGCTGGATGAGTTCCAGGATACAAGTAACTTGCAGTGGGAAGTACTCCGTAACCTTGCCGATGAGATTCTGCAAGATGCTAGCGGTCAGCGTAGTTTCTTCTACGTTGGCGATGTTAAGCAAGCGATCTATGGCTGGCGTGGAGGCAACGCCCAGCTTTTTGCTAAGATTCTTGAACAATACAGCGGGCGTATTGCGCTAAAGCCGCTCAGTACCTCCTTTCGTTCTTGTCAGCCGGTTATCGATACGGTTAATGCTGTGTTTGGGGATCTACCGGAAGGCATATTGCCAAAGGAAACGATAAAGGAGTGGAAGAAGACTTGGCAAGAGCACAGGAGCCAGCAAGGCGTTGTTCCCAAACACGGGCATGTTGCGCTCTTGGAACCACCATGTAACAAGGAAGGACCTAAACCAAGCGCTCGTGAGCGGTACCAGCTTGTGGCTCATCTGCTAAACGAGATCAACCCGTTAGCTCGAGGGCTCTCAGTGGGAATCCTTGTGCGCACTAATGAGACTGGCAAGAGAATCGTGAACTTCCTCCGTCGTACATGCTCAGGTATGAACATTGTTCACGAAGGGAAGGCCACAATTAGGGATAATTGCGTTGTTTCTGTGTTCCTGTCATTGGTGAGGTTTGCCGCACATCCAGGCGATACCTTTGCATGGCGACATCTCGAAATGAGCCCTTTGTGCAGGTATTTCGTGGAAGAACAACTGAGCAGGGATAACCTGTCACTGGTATTGCTACGAGAGATACAGACGTTCGGATTTCAAGCGTTCATCTGGAACTGGGGCGCTCGATTGCAGGGAATACATCCGCTTGACGATTTTGGCAGGAGTATGTTAAGAAACCTTATCGATGCCGCCGGTGAGTTTGATGAAAGCGGCAACCGCAATTGCGATGCCTTTTTTCGCTTTGTTGAGAGCTACAAGGTTGACGAACTAGCCACGGCGAATGCTGTGCGTGTTATGACAATACACCAATCCAAAGGGCTGGGGTTTGATATCGTTATCCTGCCGGAACTGCGTGGGAGGAATCTGGTCGGAGGCGGCAAGGTTGATTTTATTATTGCTCGTTCTGTTGATAGCAACCGGCCTCTATGGGGATTAGAAATGCCGCGTAGGCTCGTTTCTAACGCTGACCCTGTGCTCAGATCTCAGGCACAAGCCTACGATGAGGCCGGCTGTTTTGATGAGCTTTGTGTACTGTACGTGGCCTTGACTCGGGCCAGACAAGCCCTATACATGATTACAAGTTTTCCTGGAAGAACAGCACAGGCTATAACCACGGATGCCCTCCTGAAATTACAACTAATTGGAGACCCAAAGCCAGCCGATGGACCTCGGGTTACGATTGACCACAATGAATCTGTTTGTCTCTATGAAGCGGGAGAACGAGATTGGTACAAGAACGTTTCTACTGCGGGACAGTCTACTTCCAAAGTCGAGCAACCTGAATTGGCAAAGGATTTCTGTAAGCGGCCTTCGCTTAGGCGACAGCTTGCTCATGTGCTACCGGCGAGGATGGCAAGGGTCAGGCAGACCGGGGCCTTGTTGTTTGATCGCAACACTTATGACAGCCAGGATTTTGGCAGTGCGATGCACGAACTCTTTGAGAAGATCATGTGGGCTGATAGCACAGATATCGAGGGGGTGATTGGGCAGTGGAAGAAGAATTCGCTGCTTACCAGGGACATGAAGCAGAGAGTTATCAAGCAATTCCGGTTCGCGCTTCTCTGCACCGATGTTCAGCGAGCCTTAGCACGACCTAAGGGTAATATCGAATTGTGGCGCGAGAGACCATTTGAGATCATTCTTGATGATCGGTGGGTGAGTGGTGTTTTTGATCGTGTTACGATTTCGCGAGACAAGTCTGACCATCCATTGACAGCGACAATTTTGGATTACAAGAGTGATATCGTTGCAGATCTTGCTATGTTACAGAATGCAGTCAAACTCTATCGTCCACAATTGATACTTTACGGAAAGGCCCTATCCCAAATGCTGGGGATTGAGCCAATACAGCTTCGTCTCAAGCTTCTTTTCACGCAATCGGGCAAGGTATACGATTTATAGTAGAAAACAGGCCGTTGCGTAAAACCCTCTTACTTATTACAAGATCCTGTCAGTATCCTTTTTCAGGTAGTGATCGAACCAACGACATATGTGTTCTAGCCTTGCAATGCGGCGGTCGGTGCGCCCCTTGCGTGAAAGCCCATGTGGTTCATCGGGAAAACGTATCATTTCCGTATCGATGCCGAGTCGTTTTAGTGCGACAAACACCTGTTCATCCTGTTCAATAGCACAACGTAGGTCTTGCTCGCTGTGGATTACCAGTGTAGGAGTGGTTACATTACCGATGTACTTCATCGGCGATTGTCGCCAGTAATTCTCCAAATCTTCCCATGGAGGTAAGTCACCGAACTCTTCCTGGAAGGCCCAATTGAAATCACTAGAACCATACATGCTAATTAGGTTACTAACACTACGTTGTGTCACTGCTGCGCTGAACCGGTTGGTATGCCCAATGATCCAGTTGGTCATGTAACCACCGTAGCTTCCGCCGGTGACACCCATTCTGCTACTATCAATATATGGCTTCTTCTCCAGGTAATCAGCCCATGCCATTACATCTTCGTAATCAGCCGTTCCCCAATTGTTGCAAATAGCCTTAGCGTGTTGTTCGCCATATCCTTGTCCGCCGCGCGGGTTGCAGAAATAGACGACGTAGCCTTGGGCTGCCAGGTAGTAGAACTCATGCATAAAGAAGTTTCCATATTGCACTAATGGTCCGCCATGGATTTCCAGGATAGATGCGTATTTCTTTGCCGGGTCAAACCCTGGTGGGGTTAAGATCCATCCTTGTAGATCATTTCCACTAGCACCCTTAAACCATACTTCTTCTATCTTGCCGAGGTTGAGTTCGTTCAATAGGTCCTTATTAGCGTGTGTGAGTACCCGCGAGCGGTTCGTAGCCAGTTTACGGAGGTATACCTGCCCCGGGTCTTGCATGTTTGCGTGAAAGTAGAGCAAGCTTTGCTGTTTGTTGTCAAATGCAAACCTGCCTACTACGCCTTCGTCGCTGATGACATCAGCCACTTCCCCTTTCAAGGATACTGACTTCAGTACTGTATTACCGTGATGAGCTACCTGAAAGTAGATTCTCTTTCCATCGCTTGACCACATTGGTGCTACTTGAGGCAAATCTCCCATGTCGTTAATCGTCCAACTTGATACATCAAAGTCGTAGTCTTTGGTCAGATTGAGTGCATTACCATCGCCGCTTGCAGGGATAACCCACAACCGGGTTTCCTTCCAATTCTGTCCTTTTCCTTTGTGGCCGTAGTAAGCTATGAGGCTGCCGTCCGGGGAAAAGGCAGGATTTCCCTTTGGTCCTACCGGCGTTTCAATCTTTCGGGTTGTCCCGTCTTTTACTGAGAACACATAAAGATCAATAGCGTCTGGATCTAGATCTGGGTCCCTTTTGTGATTTGAGCAGAAGGCAATTTGCGAGCCATCAGGTGACCAATGAGGATCCAGTGTGTCGTAAGCGTTGTCTTCTGTGAACTGCTGTATTTTCTCTGAATCTACGTCCACACACAAAGCATGCCATCGACCCTTTGGTAGGAATCCAATTCCGTCTTCCTTGAAAAACACTCGTGTTACCTGGCGGCATACAATCCCTAATTCCTTCTTTTTTTCATCGGCCTCTCGAATGATTTCTTCTGCATCTTTCTTGCGGAATTGCAGTAAGAGTTTTGTGCCATCCGGGGACCACTCAAATGACTTGATTGTTCCCTTAAGGTCGGTTATTGAGCGTGCTTCTCCGCCTTTGAGTGGTATCAAGTAAATCTGTGGCTGTTTCTCATCATCACGGTTGGACAGAAAGGCGATTTGCGAGGCATCGGGTGAAAAGCGAGGATGAGTATCCGATTGATTTCCATATGTAAATTGGCGGGCTGGCCTGCCGCTGGTTGGCACAAGCCATAGGTTTGAGTACAGTTTCTCTGTTTCCTTGTCCGCTCGGCGCAGGCAATAAGTGGCGAGCTTTCCGTCCGGTGAAATCTGTGGTTCAGAGATCAGGTTGAATTGGTAGAGATCTTCTGCTGTAATGTGCCGTTTCTTCTGCTTAGACATTATCCCTCCATCTCTTGGGGCAAAGATTCGCGACGCTCTTCTGTTTCGGAAGCCAATCTAATGTAAGTAATGTGTATTGTACAAACATTATCACATAAGCCCAAGCTGTATGTCGCATTTCCACTGATTCCTGATAACTGCCTAACCGCAGAGGGCGCGGAGATCGCAGAGGAAACCAGAAAAAGAAAGTTATCAGTTCTCAGTAGTTAGTTGTCAGTTGTAAGACCGTTCGTTGCGTTGGAACCTGTGTCCGTCATTCCGGCGAAGGCCGGAATCCAGTCAAATAATGGTTGTATACAAATCCTGCCAATCCTCTGGATGGCCCCGTATCAAGTACGGGGCAGGCCCCGTGAAATACAAACAGAATAAGATTTCACAGGGCAGGCTTATCAGGTCCGGCATGACAGTATGCGCCCGTCATTCCAACCTGCCTCTCACAATGCTACGGCAGACAGATCCCCACAATACGTAGACCGTTCGTAGCGTTGGAACCTGTGTCCGACGTTAAAGACAACGTCGCAGGCAAGCTACGACGCTACACAAGCACAACCACGGTCTTTTGGGTTGTTTGCCTTTCCTATTCAACCATTCAACCACTCAACTGCCTCTGCTTCCTAATCCTTGCTCCATAATCCTTAATCCTGTGTTTTTCATGCGTTACTCATCACGATTTAGAGGTGTGCGTCCCCGGAATTCTAGGAGGGAGACCGTCCCAGAGAAGAGAGGGTACCGTGCTTTCACTGAGAGGGGCAGGTTGTCTGCCAGGGATTCTGCTCCGCCGGCCTCTACGAACGCGCGAAAGTTGCGGTAGTGATCCCCGCCGGCGAGCCGCTCGATCATGGTGATGAACGACCAGGTCAAATGGTGCGAACCACGTCTGGGAGGAGAATACTCCGCTAAGATCAGCGTTCCCTCCTTGCGCAGGACACGATGTGCCTCACTGAGCATGGTCAACTGTTCCGCATGGGTATGCTCGTGCAACGCGAGGATGAGAAGGACACAGGCGAAGGTTTGATTGTCGAACGGGAGTGCAAGCGCCGATCCATGCACGTAGCGGACGGTGGGAGGACTACGCCGCCGCGCGAACCTCACCATCGCCTCAGAGAGGTCGAGCCCAACTGTGTTGATCGTCGCCCGATCGAGGAGAAGACACTGGGCACCGGTCGCCGAACAGATGTCAAGGACGTTTTCAGGGTGGATCTCCTTACAGACCCCTACCACCCGCGTGTGTACCAACCGCAGAAGGAGATCAATAAAACGGGAGTAGAACCAGACCGTCCCTTTCTGATATGACGTTTGAATGTTCACCTCTTACAGCTCAACATGCGCGGCTCTTGCACTCTCCTCCCATTTGTTGATCCTCCGGCTAATCGTTGCGTAGTGAACACGAAGATGGTGTGCTATTTCCCTCTGGGTGTATCCGTAGTCCCGGTACGCTCGATAAATGGTATCAATGTTCTGATCTGGGGTGAAGAGCTGTAGAAGGCTTGGTCGATTCACCAGCCGCTGCTGGCGTGGAACCTCAAGCAGACTGTCATCTGCCTGTGGTAGGTTGTCGATGAAGGAATCGCTGCCCAAGTAGATCTGTCCACGGAGGTTCTCCCACGGTGATGCATTGGCGCCTTGTGATACGAATCGTCGGTACGCTCTCTTTGCTCGCGACCGACTAAAAGTGAACTGGTCCAACAACCAATCGGTTGTCAGCAGTTGTGGCTTCTTTGCAAGTCCAGCGGTCGCCCGATAGCTACTCCACCGGTAGTCTTTCGCTTCCTGTACCATGTGTGCACGAACCGGATTGAGGACAACGTAGTGTGCCAGCTCAAGTAAGTATCCCTCCTTCTCCACAACGATTGCTTTGAACCTACCCTGAAACAGGTGACCAACTTGCTTGTGATGCCGATTGAATGCCTGCGTGTAGACACCATTTAGCTGGCGCATGCCACGAGAGAGCGTGGGGTCGATTGTTTCGATCAACAGGTGATAGTGGTTCGTCATCAGGCAGTAGGCATGACAGAGCCAATTGAATCGGTCTACTACCTGTTTAAGGATCTCCAAGAACTTTAGGCGGTCCTCATTATCCAGAAAGACATTTCGCTTAGCATTTCCACGACCTGTTACGTGGTAGACGGCACCCGGATATTCGATTCGTCGAGATCTTGCCATATGCGGATTCTAGGATGTGAAGTGTTGATTTGCAAGACTTGACCCCATACCTTTCCAGCCGGTTGCGCATGCCAATGATTTGGTCCCAAGGTATCTTTGAGTTCTTCTGCCGTGTCAGTAGAGAAACACGATTGGCCGCCTCGCCCACAATCTCCACCAAGCGTGTCAGTGCCAACTGCAAGACACGATTGCGTCCCAATTCCTCCCGCCTCGCATCGCCGAGCAGGTCGGCGGCTTCGCGGGCGTGACTGAGCATGTCCTTGAGGCTGACTTGGTCGTCATGTCTACTCATACTGCACCTCCGCCAGATCCAGTACTTCTTCCCGGAAATGCGGGTTCAGGCCCTTGAACGTGTGTATTTCTGCCTTACGCCCTAACAGTCGGCTCAATTCAATCTCGATCCCTGCCAGCGTGATTAGTCCAACCCGCGCATCCGGCTCGAACTCCACTAGCACGTCCACGTCGCTGTCCGGCCCGAAATCGTCCCGCAGGACCGATCCGAACAGGGCCAGCCGGTGAATCTGGTTGCGCCGGCAGAATGCTACAATTTTCTCTTTAGGTATGCCGATCTTTGCAGTCATGGCTGCACCTCCGCGAACATCCGAGCCTTGAACACAGGCCCCAGGGCCTTGGCATTCGGGATAAAGGAATCACTGTTGACGAGGTTCCGTTCAAGGAATGCTCGATCTAGTTCGTAGTGAGCATTCGCACTGTCCTGAACGCTTGCATCTTGGACACACCGCCGGCTACTGGCTACATCGATCAACTGATCGAAATCGGCTTCGCTGAGCTGCGCAACGGGTAGTTGCCTCATCGTGGTTCTCTCCGTAGAGGAACGCCAATTGTTGCAGCTGTCCGGATAGCAATCATTGCGTTTTTTCCCCACATGATTTGACACTCACTGACTTGCCTCCTCCACGATGCGGGTTTCGCTATCCGATTAGGTTGTAGAGTTCCTCCTTGTTCATTGGTGAACTTTCTACAATACATGACCTATGATAACACGAGATCGTCATTCAAACGACCCGAGATTCCACTTCCCCCATGAACTCGAGCGGCACAGACTTCATCTCAGGCTGCTCCTTGAGGAATCAAGCTGAAGGCAGGTACTAGGTACCAGGAAGAAAGGAAGCTTTTAGCCGTCAGCGATCAGCTTTCAGTTCCTCTGATTTGACTGTTTCACCGCTTAATTATCCCTCTCCTTTACCCCGTGCAGTAAGTCCAATCACGTTACTAGAGGGTGTCAACAACGAGCATTATTCATTATCCCTCTCCCTCGATGAGGGGAGAGGCTGGGTGAGGGTGAGATCAAGTAGGGGCGGATCGCGAAAGGTGTTCATGAAACGATGAAATCCGAAGAATGAAGGTCTGACCCCAGACCCTCCTCAGGCTCATCAA
>Ga0307427_1000877_pt1 | contig 16794 bp, 19 predicted proteins | sample SalMarWE160190MG_FD_202162 | JGI IMG/M metagenome (GOLD analysis project Ga0307427, IMG submission 202162) | Salt marsh sediment microbial communities from the Plum Island Ecosystem LTER, Massachusetts, United States - WE1603-190 | ecosystem: Environmental > Aquatic > Marine > Intertidal zone >... | reverse complement strand
GATCACACCCAAAAAACGTTTACTCCACGTAACCAAGAACCATCTAAGCTTACAGCAAGTAACCCACCAAAAATAAGGGTTAGACCCAGACCTCCTCTAGCATTCTCAACGCGTTGTGGCCCACCACCTTCTGGATCTCCCCGTCACCGTAACCGTGCACGATCATCCAGCGGGCAATGTTCACGTACTCGCTCGGGTTCTCCAGCCCCCTGACGTACCCCGGGTCCACCACGCCGCTCGGCACGGGGAAAGCCTCCTCAGCATCGATGCCGGGTCTCCTGTGGTGCCCCATCCTAAGCGGAAACCAGACGCCGTACAACTCCTGGTGGGCACCGTACAGCGTGTCGGGGCCGCAGCCGACGTGGTCGACACCCATCAACTCGATACAGTACTCGACGCACTCCATGTAGCTCTCGATGCACCCAACCGGGTTCTTCCTGGTGCGCAGCCCCCTGCCGGCGCCGCCGACGCCTATGAGGCCGCCGCCCTCCGCCAGCGCCTGGAGCACCTCGTCGCCCGTGGTGTGCCCCTGAGCGATGGCCGCGGGGCCGCTGTGGCTGTTGTAGATGGAGGCGTCGCTCGCCTCCACGGTCTCCAGCGCCGTCCTGTCCGAGGTATGCCCCACGTCGACGAGCATCCCCAGCCTGTTCATACGCTTAACCGCGTCGTACCCAAAGTCCGTGAGCCCCAGATCCTGGCTGCTCTCACCCATGCCGCCGCCCAGCATGTTGCTCTCGCTGTAGCAGACGCCCATGCTCCTCACCCCCAACCCGTAGAGAACGTCTATCCTGTCCAGCTCGTTCTCGATTGGTGAAGCCGACTCCAGCGCAAGAACCAGCGCGATCTTACCGTTCTCGTGGGCGTCCCTGATGTCTCCCACAGTCCTGCAGTGAGACACCATGCCCTGGTGGGCGACGTCGCTAAGCCTGATCCCGATGTCGTGGACCACGTCGGTCCACTTCCAGCCGCTGTAGCTCGTCACATACGCCATGCCGTCCATCAAGTTGTCGAAGACACAGTCCAAGTGGCTCGCGCTCAGCGCCTCGTAAGCCGCGAAGTGCCTGCCCAGCCTATGCATCTCCGGCACCTCCGTCATGTCCTCGGGCCACAGCACCGGGTGCTCGTGGAGATCGACGAGCACCGTCTTCTCCATGAGCCCCTGGAACCGTTCCTCCTCACCCCTGCTCAGAGGCACAATGTATGGCTCCACCCGCGGATGGGCCGTGAGCCTGAACACCTTGTAGTCGAACCCCGGCTCAAGGTAGCTGAACGCCTTGTAGCCGTCGTAAACCTTCTTACCGCCCATACAAATCAAGGAAGACTCGACTCGTGGCAATAAAAAACATTCACAGTTAATAGGGGAAGATAGCGGAGCGAGAGCCTTAGTCTGACCATTTACTTTATAGACTTCCATCTGATAATCAACTTGAATTAATGGTTGTGAATTCATGGACCCAGTCAAAGTATATGGGAAAAATAAGAAACCCAAACTATTTCTGTATACGCTGAGCACCTGCGGTTGGTGCAAGAAGACCAAGGAGTTCCTCAAAGACAACGAAATGGCGTACGAGTACGTGGACGTCGACACGATCACCAAAGACGAGCAGAAGGAGGTCATCGCCGAGCTCAAGAAGAGAGACGCCCCACTCGCCTTCCCCGTGATAATAGTAGACGACGAACAGGTGATCTCGGGCTTCAAGAAACAAGCCATAGAAGAGGCCCTCACACAATGATCAATATAGATGACGTTAAGAGACGAGCACAGCAGGACGCCAGGTCGAGGGGCATACACCTAACACCCGACGAGAAGCTGCTCCAGGTACTCCTGGAGGGGCTGAAGACCAACGAGGAACGATACGGCTACCCTAGCTGCCCCTGCAGGATGGCTTCGGGGGACTTCGAGACGGACCGCGACATCATCTGCCCCTGCGACTACAGGGACCCCGACGTAGCCGAGTACGGGTGCTGCTACTGCAGCCTCTACGTCGACGACGAAATCCATGAAGGCAAGAAACAGGCACGAGAAATACCCGAGCGCCGCCCCTACGACAAACAGATGGCCATCCTAGACCATATAAAGAAGGAAACCGAAGAGGAGACAATAGGAGAGATGATGAAATCCAGCAGGAAGCTGCTCTACTGTAAACAGTGTGGATACGTGGTCTTCAGCGATGACCCGCCCTACGTCTGCCCCATTTGCAAGGCCAAGAGGGAGATGTTCGAGGAGATCGTCACCGTATCCGGGCACTACACGAGGAAGGTCGAGTAGCTACTCCTTCTCGATGACCACGGCCGTCCCCGTGGCCGAGATCACGACTACCCCCAGCTGAAGCCCCAGGTCGCTGGTCTCCAGGTCAAGCCCCACGACGGCGTTGCCTCCCAGGTTCAGCGCCTTGTTCCTGACGCGGCGTATGGCATCCAGCCTAGCCTTCTCCAGCTCGCTCGTGAAAGCCGTGACCTCGCCGCCGAACATGGACTCGAAGCCGGCCACGAACTTGCCGAGGATGCCCCGGGTCCTCGGTGTGAGGCCCGTCACGACCCCGAACACCTTGGTGATCTTGTACCCCGGCACAGTCGGGGTCGTCACTATCATGAACCCGGACGGGCTCTCGTCTACGGTCTCGCCGCACTTCGGGCAGAACTTGGCGTCCTCAGGGATCTCCGATCCACATAATGCGCACTTCATCTCTATCCAGTTGAAAAACGAGGCCCTGATTAAAAAGGTGTTGAAGGTCAGCCCACGAGGGCGTTGAAGAAGACCTTGAACGTGGCGTCCGTCAGGGCCCTCATCTGGGGCGCGAAGCCGTAGAGCACCACGCAGCCGTCCCCCTTCTTTGCCTCGATGAGCGCCGCCTTCCTGGCGAGGTGCTTCTCCCCGATGAGCCACCCGCTTTGCATCATGTTCTCCTCGGGGTACGTGATCACCGCGCTGTAGTTCTCGTTCCAGTGGTTCGCCTTCACCGCGTAGGCGTGTTTACCCCTCAGCAAGATCAAACCATTCTCCGGCATCCCGTACCCCAGCGGATGGGTGTTGTCGATGTTTACCCTTATGGTGGACCCCGGGCAGTGGAACTCCTTGGGCTTCAGGTCCTTCACCGTGTTTCTCACGGGCACGCCGAGCTTCTCGATGGCGAACTCGCAAGACTCGTAGAGGGCCAGCACCCTGCCCCCCTTATCCACGAACTCCTTCACCTTCTCCACGCCGTCGTCGCCGATCCCCGTCTTGTATTCGGGGGGCAGCACCGGCACCGTGTATGCGCCCTTGAACCGCTTATCGTACCACTCCTCGACGCCCTCCCCCGTTATGAGGGCGGGTGGGTCGCTGGGGAGGATGAACACGTCGCAGCCCTCCAGCCCCTCCTTGACCTCCTTGTCCGTCACGGTGGTGTACTCGAACCCATACTGCTCCATCAGCCAACGAGTCCAGCCCTCGTCCATGTTCCCGCCCCAGCCCCTCTGGTACATGGCGATCCTAAGTGGCTTGACGGGACCATGGCTGAACCCGGGCTCTTCCTTAAGCCCATAGAACCTGAGGTGAGTCTCGCCGGCAACCTCCTTAAGCTTAGACTCCACGCCCCTCTTCTTGGGGACATAGAAGGCTCCCGGCGGCAGAGTTGCTTCGCCTAGGTCAACCGCCTCATGGACCCTGTGGACCTCGACGCCCGCCTTAGTTAAAAGGTTCAGCGCCTTGAAGCAGTCGTTTATCCTACCGTCGAGGATGTACCCAATCTTCGATTTCTCGACGACGCCCTCAGGCTGCCTTATCTCCTTTAGCTCCGTGAAGGAGCCCACAGGAGGCTCCTCCGCCTCCACTACGTCCACACCCTTGAACTCGGCCATTGTCTGGGTGGCGAAGTCGTAGTTCATCATGGGGGCGCCGTCCTGCGACCGGACCCACAGGTTATCCCTGTAAATGGTGCGGCTCAGGAGGCTAACTAGGAAGGGGCGCGCGGTCTGGCCCGCGAATACGACGTATGTTCCCTCGGGGTACGTTACGTCGCCCACCCTAACAGGCGTCGTAGCCCGGTGAACCTCGACGCTCATGTCCATGAGTGTCTTCAGGAGCCTCCGAGCCGTATTCGGGTCCCTCTGCCCCGGCGGGAAGAGGAAGGCGTACGGCGCCCCCGCTTCACCCTTCTCGATGCTTCTCATCGCCTTCGTGTACATGTTCCTGAGGATCATCTCACGGTTGTTCGCCGCGACCTCCAGGGTGGCCATCGCCGCCGCCATCTGACCCCTAAGTATGTCGCTGAGGCGCCACCATCCCCCCTTCCAGGGGTCGTTGAAGTTCACCGAGGCACGGTACTCTGGGCGGCCCCGCGGGTGTGGCTGCAGCTGGTGATAGTGGACGTAGACCGGCGTGGCGAACTTGACGCTGGCCGACTCGGTGAACATGCCGCATATCTGGAACCACGGGAACACCAGGCTGAAACCGGGCATGAAGTCGGCAGGGAAAACCGCCGCCTGCTCCACCCCCGAGACTCCCTCAGAAGCCATCCGTATAGCCATCTGGGCCCCGTAGTGTTTCTGCTCCGTCCAGACTAGGGGGTCCGCCACCTCGTTGAGGGGGTTGCTGTTGGGTGGTATGAAGAACCGTGACCCGTAGAACCCCATCTGGTGGTGGTCCACGTAGGCTTGGGGGAACCACTCCTTGAGGAGCACCCTGTTCATGATCTGCGTCTCCACCTGGGTGAGGGTCAACGCGTCCCTGTTGTTGTCGTGGCCCACATACTTGTGGTAAAGCCGTGGCAAGCCGCATCCCTCGTATTCGGTGCCCAGCCACTCGTAGTACCAGTCCACCGTCATGATCTGGCCGTCCGGGTTGGCGCATGGAAACAGCAGCAGAACGACGTTCTCCCTTATGCGCATGGTCAGTTCGTCATCGCAGGTGAGCAGCCTGTACGCTAGGTCCGAGGAGACCTGTGTCCCGCCGACCTCTGAGGCGTGGATGCTCATGGTCATCGCCACCACCGCCTTGCCGTCGGCGACGATCCTGTCAGCCTCCCCCTCGGAGAGGCCCCGGGGGTGGCTTATACTCCAGCTCATCTCCCTTATCTCGCCCAGCCTCTCCAGGTTCTCGGGAGAAGAGATGTAGGCTAGTATCATGGGGTTGCCCTCGGTGGTCTTCCCCACCTCTTCGACCTTCACCCTGTCTGAGGCCCCGTCAAGATGCCCGAAGTACTCCACGACCTTGTCCCACCTCACGAGCTTGCGGTCAGTGCCCGGCTTGAAGCCGTAGAACTCCTCAGGTGACAATATTTCGCTCAAACGATTCACTGCATCAAATACAATCGGCTGTTATATAAGCTGCACATCCACCATGCAACACAGATATTGCTTTATCACTGCATTTTCATTTAAATAGTTTAAATACTCCAACCACGCTTAGTATAGGGAATATCATGAAGTTTGTCCAGCTGAAATCAATCAGGGACATAGTCATGCTGGTCGCCTCCTCCCCTGCCTCAAACGTGATACAGCACATGGAGAACGAAGGCGACCACCTTTACTTCGTCATCGGCGGGACCCTGAGCGAGGTCTTCCTATACTTCGTCAAGACAAAGGATGCCCTCGAGGGAAGCTTCATCACGTATAACAGCTACTCAGGCGAGATAGGGCACAGCGACAAGGTTATGCACGAGCCAAACATCAGCACTATCCCTGTTGTGGAGATAATCAATCAGGACCTCCTCAACGAGGACGTGCTGGAGAAGGTAGGCAAGCTATAGCTGGCAGCTTCGTAAGGTGTGAAAGAGAATGGATGTAGAGAGAGAATTAGAAGAGCTAGAATCCGACGTCGACATGGAGCAGGAAGACCTCGAAATAAGCATCGAGAACGTTGTAGCCTCGGCCAGCCTGGACCAGAAGATCGACCTCTTGGCCATCATGAAGGTTTTCAGGAACGTCGAGTACAGGCCCAAACAGTTCCCAGGCCTAGTGTTCAGGCTCAAGAGACCCAAGACGGCCACTCTCATCTTCGGCTCAGGCAAGATGGTGTGCACGGGTGCCAAGAGCGAGAAGATGGCCCACAGCGCCGTGAAGAAGGTTGTGAGGGAGCTCAAGAACAACGGGATAATCATCTTGAGTAAGCCCAAGATCGTCATCCAGAACATCGTCGCCAGCGCCAACCTCCACGGCAAGATAGACTTGGAGACCGCCGCAGACATCATGGATAACGTGATGTACGAGCCCGAGCAGTTCCCCGGCCTAATCTACAGGATGGGCGTACCCAAGGTTGTCATGCTGTTGTTCGCCTCAGGGAAGCTGGTCTGCACCGGGGCAAAGCACGAGGGCATGGTCCAAGAGGCGGTGGAGAAGCTCCACGTGCTACTGAAAGACTATGAACTTCTCTACTACGAGTAGTGGTGGTGAACCGTGGCACCGAGAAACAGCAGCGTAGAGCAGAGGGCCCTTAGACTAATCTACGACGCGGGAGACGAAGGGCTTCTACAGAGCGAGCTATGGAAGCTCCTAGACGTGAGCAGCCGAGAAGGCTCACGGCTGGCGAAAAAGTTTGAGGAGAAGGACAGGATAGTTCGTGAGAAGGTCCTCAATGACGGCCGCTGGACCTATAAGCTGTTCAGTAAGAATGAGCCCGTCACCCTCGACTCGGTGAAGGGCTGCCCCTGCCTCATATGCAGCGAGGTGGAGAAGTGCTTCAGGGGAGGAACAAAGGACCCGGTGTACTGCCTGCTACTGACCGCCTGGATAGACCCCAGAATAGAGATAGATGCCTGACAGTGATCACTAGATAATGGATGACGGGACTAAGGAGATACTCCGCTACGGCGCGACTTTCATCGTTCTCATAGCCGTCTTCTACGGCGGGATGTTCCTGCTCAGGAACAACCTCGGCACGGAGAACCCGATGATGGTCGTCATATCCCAGAGCATGATACCAACCCTGGGCGTAGGCGACTTCATACTCATCGAGGCCGTCGACGACTTCGACGACGTAGATGCAGCCCCCCCGCCTGACGGAGACATCCTCGTATACATCAGACCAGGGTTCGAGGACGAGTACATCGTGCACAGGGCCATCGGTAGACATAAAGAAGACGACGAGTGGTTCTACACGACGAAGGGCGACAACAACATGTTCCCCGACGGCGTCCCCGTGAATGAGAGCCTCGTCATCGGGCGCGTCATCAACAGGCTGCCCGTCGTCGGATACTTCTCGCTGTTCATAAAGACCATGAAGGGCTTCGCCATGGTTGCCGCGCTGATGCTGATAGCCTTCTTCTACGACAGTTTTCTGCCTAAGAGAGATAAAGAAAAGCCGGGAGGGAGGACTCCGTGGCTTTCGTTAACCCCTTTCACGGTTGCCCTGTTGATAATCGCTGTGATATACTTTAATCCAAGAAAAAACAACGCTCTCATCGAGTTCGTCGCCCTCGCGGCGTGGTACGTCGGCTCAGCCGTCCTGCCCCTGGCTGTCAACGACGACGACATGGGGATAATGGTGTGGCTTTACCATCTAGTGCTGTTGATGATACCCATCGCATGCGACCTGGTCTGGTACACCATGCACATCACGCCAAGCAACTGGTGGAACTTCCAGGGCAGCATCGTGCCGGTGACTTGGCTGCTCATGGAGGAGAGCGCAGCCTTCAACAAGGCGTTCAAGAGGATAACCCTCTACCTTCTACCAGGGATACTGGTCTTTCTCGGATTAATGTACCTGAAACGTAGAGGCGTGGAGCCCTTCAGAAGCATCAGTTACAGACTGCAGGGCATCGATAAGAGTTATATAATAAAAGAAAAAAAGTTGGAGACCTAGCCTTTACCAGTCTACTCTATGGTCATGACTGTGCTGTAGACGGCCGGGATCTGACGCTCGATGGCCAACACGGCGCCCGCTGAGGGCCTCAGCTCGATCCTGAACTCCTCGTACGGGTGAGCGTACTTCGCAATATGGGAAACCTGAACAGGATCCATACCAGCTAGAGGGAGTTCAGTGAAATCGATTTCCACCTTGAACTTCTCACCAGTCTCTAGTAGTGAATCACCGTCACTGTTCACACCGGTAATCGTCATGATGGTACCGTTTGTCGAGTAGATCTCGCCGTGACCTCTCTGGCTTGTGTAGGTCGCCACCATCACGTTGTCGTCGACGTCTATAGGCTCGTGGCCCTGTGATAGCTTCAGGTAGAACGTCAGCTTGGTGAGGCAGATATCAGCCTGGTCGCCTGTCACGTTTGAGAACTGGGCGATCATACCGCTGTCCGTAAGCATCGCCGAGGCGGCTTCGCTCATGCCTGAGCTGATCACTGACTGTGCTTTTTCAGCGGTCAGGAAACCCATGTTCAGTACGACGAACGCGAACGCGGCCGCGGTGATTACGAACGCCACAAGTATGATAGCGGTCTCAAGACCGGTCATACCGCGTCGCTTTCCCAGCAACTTTACTTGGTTCATGTCTTGTTTTTCCTCCTTCTCCTACCTTGGATAGGACTGGCGAACCAACGTGGAATGTCATATATAGAGAAATGTTTGGGTGGTGCCTATACCTACAACTAAGAGAAAGACAACCAAGTAGACCCTGATGCAGATGATTTGAATCGGTTTGGGAGTAAACTATAAAGATGATTAGTGTAGTTTTACCCTGAACCAAGTTGAAAAACGTTAAAGTCGTATCATACGGAGTCGGGGTAATCGGTCGAAGACTTGCGACGCACCTTCTGACAAAGGAAGGCATCAAGATCGTTGGGGCCGTGGACATCAACCCCGACATCGTCGGAAAGGACCTGGGGGAGGTCCTCGGTGGAAAGAAGATCGGGGTAACAATCTCCAACGACGCCGACAAGGTGCTCAAGGAAACCAAGCCTGACGTGGTGTGCCACACCACCATGTCATACCTCCGGCAAACCTACGACCAGTTCGAGCAGATTCTGAGACACGGAGTCGGCATCGTAAGCACGTGTGAGGAGCTGGGCTACCCATACGCCACGGAGGAGGGGACCGAGTACGCCAACAAGCTGGACGAGATCGCCAAGAAGCACGGCGCCACGCTGCTGGGAACGGGCATCAACCCCGGCTTCCTCATGGACACCCTCCCGACGTTCCTCACAGGCCCATGCGAAGAGGTCGAGTCCATCTACGTGACCAGGCAGATGAACGCCGCGACTCGCCGTATCCCCTTCCAGAAGAAGATCGGCGCCGGCATGACCGAGGAGAAGTTCAGGGATGCCATCGACGGCGGCAAGATCACGGGGCACGTCGGCCTCGAGCAGAGCATACGGATGATCTCAGACTTGCTGGGCTGGGAGCTCGACGAGATAAGGGTCGACCCGCCTGAGCCTGTGATCCTAGACCACGACGCCGCCAGCGACGCCATCAAGGTACCCAAGGGCAAGAACGCGGGCACCAAGCAGATGGCATACGGCGTGATGGGCGGCAAGGCCGTCATCACCATGGACTTCAGGGCCTACATCGGGGCGCCGGATGAGTACGACACCGTCGACATCGAGGGAGTGCCCCCCATCCACCAGAAGATCAGCCCATGCGTGCACGGCGACCACGGCACCATCGCCATGACCACCAACATGATCCCGCATGTGATCAACGCCGAGCCTGGCCTCAAGACCATGGTGGATCTCCCGGTCGTTCACGCGACCCCCGTCCACTTCGGCAAGTACATCAAGAAGAGGTAGGGAGTTTTCCTACCTTTTTTTGGTATAGCTATCTTTTCCTAAGGGTCTTCCCTTCGTGTGCCCCTGTGTAAATGCCTTTCTCTATGGTGATCACGCCGTTCACCATGACGTAGTCGATGCCGACGGGGAACTGGTGGGGCTCCTCATAGGTGGACTTGTCGATGACGGTCTCGGGGTTGAACACCGTGATGTCTGCCCAGACGCCGGGCCTCAGAATCCCTCTGTCTAGTATGCCGAAGCGCTGGGCGGGGAAGCTTGTCATCTTCCTCACGGCTTCCTCGAGCCTCAGCGTCTTCTCCTCCCTGACGTATCTGCCGAGTATCTTGGGGTAGGTGCCGTAGTGGCGGGGGTGCGGCTTTCCCCTCCGGAACGGTCCCTCGACGTTGCAGCAGCCCGCGTCGGTGCCCACCATGTGTAGTGGGTGCCTCATGATGTGCTTGACGTCTTCCTCGTCGCCGTAGAATATTATCATCCCCGCGGTCCCCTCCTCCTCCAGCAGGAGCTCGTATAGAGCCGTGAACTCGTCGGGAGCCCCACGGTGCTCCTTGACCTCGACCATGTTCATGCCCTCGACAGCCTTGTTCTCGTCGGTCTTCACCGAGGTGACGTAGACGTTCTCCCAGCCCAGCTCTCCGGCGAAGTTCTCCCAACCAGGGATACCCTCCTCTATCTCCCGTCTCATCCTCTCCCTCTGGTCAGGATCCCTGAGACGTATGAGGGCGGCCTCGTTTCCGCCGTTGTGCACCCAGGGGGGAAGAAGAGTCATGAGTCCCGTCGAGCCTGCCTTGTACGGGTACTGGTCGACCGTGACGTCGACGCCACGAGCCCTAGCGTCCTCGAACATCTTCATGGTCTCCCGGCTCTTGCCCCAGATGGACTTGCTGGCTATCTTATGGTGACTGATCTGCACGGGGATCCCCGCCTTCTCGCCTATCTCCAGCGCCTCATCGAGGGCCGTCATCAGGGTTTTTCCTTCACCCCTGATGTGGGAGTCGTAGACTCCGCCGTACTCGGCCGCCACCTTAGCCAAGGCTATGATCTCCGGGGTCTTCGCGTAGATGCCTGGAGGGTATATGAGGCCTGTGCTGAGCCCATAGGCCCCCGCCTCCATTGCCTCCGCCGTCAGTTCCTTCATCTTCTCGAGCTCCTTGGGCGTCGGGTCACGCGCCTCAAGGCCCATGCCCGCGGCCCTGATTGCTCCGTGGCCCACGATGTGGGCGACGTTGGCGCCGAGCCCCTCCTTCTCCTCCTCCCTGAGATACTCGTCGAAGGTGTCCCACGTGAGCTTCAGCTTTATTCCGTCGGGGAGCCGGGCGTCGACCTCTTTCTGTGTCTCGCCGCGGATTTCGTCGCTGAGCGGAGCCGGGCTGGATCCGCACTGGCCTGCGACCACCGTGGTTATTCCCTGGTGGACGATGTTCTCCATGTCCCTGTAGACGAGGGTGTTAAAGTCGCCGTGGCTGTGGGCGTCGATGAAGCCGGGGCAGACGACGAGCCCCGTGGCGTCGATGACGGTCTCAGCTTCGCTGAGTACTTTTTTCGAGATTTTATCGATCTTTCCGTCCTTGACGGCGACGTCTGCGAAGAACCAGGGGTTCCCTGTGCCGTCAACGATCTTACCTTTCCTGATGATGATATCATACATAACTTGACACAGGTATACGTGTGTCTCGACACGATATATTTTCTTCCAGCGTGGAAAAGGGGTGAGGCTACGCGTTATTCTCCCAGAGGTGGCGGATGTTGAGGCATTTGTTGGTTGCGGCCTGCACGGCGTTCATGAGGGCCGTCCTCAGCTTTCCGGCCTCTATCTCGTAGATGCCCTCGATGGTGGTGCCTCTTAGAGTCGTCGCCCTCTCCTCGATCTCGGAAGGGACTGACACGCCTTCCATGATAAGCTTGGCTGTGCCGAGGACGGACGGTGCCGCAGCCACCTTGGAGAGTTCTCTGGGCAGCCCCACGCGGAGCCCTGCGTATGTCAGCGCGTCGATGACGATTGCTATGTAGGCGGGGCCGCTCCCGCTGAGCCCGGTAACAGGATCCATGTACTTCGCCTCGACCTCCATGCACGACCCCATGGTGCCTAGGAGGAGCTCCACAGTCTCCTTGTCCTTTAGAGTTGTATTCGAGCCCATACAGTAGGCGGTGAAAGACTCTCCCACCATGGCGGCGACGTTCGGCATAGTCCGCACGAACCTTGCACCAGGGACCACGGGCTCATAGAACTCAAGCGGTATGATGGCCGCCGTGGAGACCACCAGCTTGCCGCTCACCTCGTCCTTTATCTCGACGAGCACGTTCTCGATGTCACCTGGCCTAGTGCAGAGGAAAAACACGTCCGTCTCGTGTGAAGCGACGACGTTGTTGACTGTTTCCCGATTCCAATAGGCAGTTGGTTATGGCGCCTCCTATGACGCCTGCGCCTATCACCGCTACTGTGTTAACCAACTCAAATCACCTGCGTTGTTAACCACTTAACATAATATATTACATATAAAAGTTAAGATTCCCGACAGAGCAACGCGTATTTTTACACTTTTTTTTAGTTTGTTGGAAAACTTTTATGCGTGAACCAGACCATGATGCTCTGAGCGGAATGGCGGAGTTCGATGCCGAAGCATTCATAGAAGGCCAGATTGAAGCAATAAGGGAGACCCTCGGGGCCGAGAAAACCCTTGTTGCCTGCTCAGGCGGGGTCGACAGCACGGTTTCCGCTGTTCTGGTCCATAGGGCCATTGGGGATAACCTGGTCTGCGTCTTCATCGACGACAACTTCATGAGGCTGGGGGAGGCGGAGCAGGTGAAGTCGCTCCTATCATCTGAGCCTCTGAGCCTACCACTCAGGATTATCAACGAGAGACAGAAGTTCATCGAGGCTCTCTCAGGGATCTCCGACGCCGAGGATAAGAGGAAGGCGTTTAGGCAGAACTTCTACGAGACGCTCAGCGAGATAGCCGCCGAGGAGCAGTGCAGGTACCTCGTGCAGGGAACCATAAAGGCTGACATCGACGAGACGTCCGCGGGCATCAAGACGCAGCACAACGTACTTGAGCAGATCGGCATCGACCCGGTGGAGAAGTACGGGTTCACCGTCGTCGAGCCGCTGAAGAACCTGTACAAGTACCAGGTGAGGGAGGTCGCGCGAGCCTTGGGCACTCCACCAGAGCTGGCTACGCGTCAACCCTTCCCGGGTCCGGGTCTCAGCATAAGGGTTGTGGGCGAGATCACGCCGGAGAAGCTGGAGGAGATAAAGAAGGCGACTTTCATCGTGGAGCAGTCCTTCGAGCCGCATAACCCCTCCCAGTTCTTCGCGGCCATATTCAGCGGCCAGTCTCCCAAAGACCTGAAGGTGCTTAAGAGAGACGCCGCCGAGATCGTTGAACTCGACCCCATGATGATAAAGGCAGGGTTCCTTAACGAGAAGGCCACCGGCCTGATAAACGGTAAACGCGCGTACGGCTCTGTTGTCACCCTCGCCTTCAGGGACAGCTCGGACCGCCCCATGGAGCCGAGGTATGAGCAGCTAGAGAAGACGCTTCACTATCTTCAGGACAATTACCCCGAGGCCACGCGTCTCCTTTACCTCGTGGATGAGAAGGAGGGCAACGGGTACGCCATGTCCATGCGGGCCGTGAAGACGAGGGACTATCTTACGGCCGAAGTGATGAGGCTCCCGTGGAACACCCTCCGGGAGGCAGCGGCTAAGATACTGGACTCATGCGTCGACGTGACCCACGTCTACTACGATGTGACGCCCAAGCCGCCGGCGACGATAGAATACGAGTAAAAAAGGTTTATTTTTTGATTCCCAGTTCCTTGAACTGGTTCTGTACGCCCATCCGCATGTAGATGAGGTCGTTTCCCACGGTGACCAAGTTGTACCCCTTCTCCATGCGCTTCTTGATGGCGCTGCCTGAAGCCTGATGTATCCCCGCCGCGAGGCCCGCCGCCTTCGTGGCGTCGTACACCCTGTCGATGGCCTTCTGCACGTCGGGGTGGCTCATGTTACCTAGGTGCCCGTGGCTGGCCGAGAGGTCGGCTGGGCCTATGTAGGTCGCGTCCACGCCTTCCACGCTGCAGATGTCCTCTATGTTGGCGACCGCCTTCTTGGTTTCGATCTGGACGATGACGGCTATCTCCTTGTCCGCCGTCTTGAAGTAGTCGGGGTCGAACATGGCTGCCCTCCTGGGCCCGCAGCCCCTGAGCCCGTCTGGGGCGTACCTCGTGGCCTTGACCGCCAGCTCCGCCTCTTCCTTGTTGTTAACCCACGGAACCAGGACTCCGTAGGCTCCGACGTCCAGGGCCCTCTTGATGGCTACGATGTCGTTCCACCACACCCTGATTATGGGCGTGGTCTTAGTAGTTGGGTGCATGGCCTGCATGAGCGTCTGCGCCGTCCTCATGTCGAGGGGCGCGTGCTCGGTGTCTATGACAAAATAGTCGAAGCCTAGGGTGCTCATCATCTCGGAGACCATGGGCGCCTCCAAGGTGATCCATGTGCCGTAGAGCTGTTCATCGGCCTTGAGCCTTCTCTTTAACTCGTTCCTCAAACATTTCACCTTTGATGGTTCATTTAACTCGACGGTACACAGTATAAAGAATTTCCCAAGGGGGCTTCATTCTATTTTTGAGAGCATGTTCAGCATGCCTTGGACCCAGCGGAGATAGCTGTTGACGGCCGCCCTCATGGCCGTGGTGTCGCTGGCCTCCGTGGATATGACTATCCCGTCCACGCCCCTTCGGACATAGGTGCTGGACCTCTCAGAGGAAGGCGACTCGACCTCCGGCCTCAATGCGTCTATGACCGCCTCAACCAATTCCTCGGGCACCATGACATGTATCTCCGCCGAGGCTTTCTTGATGAGGCCTTCGTTGAACATTTTCATTTAAAAAAGGTTTTAAAAAATTAGGCTTGGGCGCGTATCCTGTGGGAGGCCTGGCCCAGCCTGGTCGATGGGGTGTAGGCTCCTCCGGCGAACTTGTAGCCGCACTTCCTGCAGCTCCAGACGCCCACGCTGACGCGTCTCACGGATGGGCTGGCGCAGCTGGGGCATTTGTGGTACGCCCTAACCGTGTCCATTATCCTGCCGTAGCGTTTACGGAGAGTGGCTCCGCCCCTCGTCCGCATTCCGATGTTCTTTCTCTTCTTCTTTGCCATTACTCGCCCGCCAATGCTATAGCCCTTATCTCTGCCGCCTTCTCCAACGCGATATTTATGCATTTCTTTATCTCGTCCAAGGTGAAGCCGACTGGGCCGCGTTTCTGTATGGCGTTCAGGTTGCCGTTCTCGTCTACGGTGATGGTTATCCGGCCGTCCTTGACCTCCTCCTCGTCGTACGTGGGGTCAACTATGAGAGAGTCGCCTATCTTGCACACCGTGACGGCGAGGGGGTGAGCCCTCAGCTTCAGTTTCTCGGTCTTATCCGTCTTCTCGATCTCACCCTTCTTCGATACCTTGTACTCCGGTGCCTCCGTTGTGGTGAGCGCGGCCAGCGCCCCGGCGGAGCACGCGTCGATGAGGTTTCCGTCGTAGTTCAGCACGTATAGGTCGACGAAGATCATCTGGACCTTCACGCCCGAGATGAGGCCGAGCTTACTCATGTCGATTATCTCGGCGGCCCTCAGGCCCCTGTCGACTACCCGGGCAAGCTCTATGGCGTCTTTCGGTGGTGGGCCAGGCTCCCACGTCGGGTGAGCCACGGGCGTGTACTCTGCGTTCACCATCATGACACCCGCGTCGGGGGTGTCCTCGAAGGGGTGGCCTATGCCGATCTTAACCCCAACCACCACGTGGGTCTTTCCCAGCTTCACTTCCGCCGATCCCTCGGACTTTGCTAGGAAGTTAGTCTTTATCTCCAGGTCCCTATACTGCAGAAGCTCTCTGCCGTCCATCCTTTTCCCTGTGGCCACTACGTCCACGATCTTCTTGCGCTTAAGTCGGGATACTATGTTGTTGCTCATTCCTCTTCAGCCTCCTCGACTGGTTCCTCTTCCTCTGGAGCCTCTTCAGTTTCCTCCGCGGCCTCGACCATCCCGTACTTCTTCTTTAGGGCCTCTTTCTGTATCTCATAGATCTGCTTGCATCCCTCGATGGCGAGCTCGATGCACTTTTCAGTCTCATCTTGGGTCATGATGCCCTCCATCTGTAGCAGGGTCATCTGGTCCTTCTTGGGCAGGTACGCTACGGGGACGTCCGACTCGCCCTTCTTGTCCTCGTAGTCGCCGAGGTCAAGGATCACGTTGCCTTCGTACTTGCCTGAGGCGCACGATGACACCAAGTCCTTCATGGGGATGCCCGCGTCGGCTAGGGCCACTGCGGCTGCGTTTATGGACGCGCATCGTGTGCCCCCGTCGGCCTCTATGATCTCCACGAAGACGTCTATGACGCTCCGCGGGTACCGTTCGAGGAAGAGCGCCGGCTCGATGGCGTCCGTCATGACCATGCTGATCTCCTGGTCCCTCCTCGAGGGTGCCGGCGAACGCCTCGGGTCGACGCTGAAAGGCGCCATGTGGTACCTGCATCTCAGTATCCCCATGTTGGGTTTGCTGAACCGTTTAGGGTGCATCTCCCTTGGACCGTAAACTCCCGCGATGATCTTGTTGCGGCCCATCTCGATGTAGGCGGAGCCGTCTGCGTTGGGAATCACTCCGCTCTCAATGTGTATGGGTCTGAGTTCGTCGGGTTTCCGCCCGTCCACTCTCGCCCACTTCTTTTTAGAGGTTTTCCTCTTAGTGGTTTTCTTTTTTGTTTTTTTACTCATTTCCTTTCCTCCTTAATCGTTCTAAGGTACTCTTGGATCCTGTTGGTGAGGCCCGATGTGTGGGCCTCCGTCTCAATCTTGTGGATTACCTTTACAACTAGCTCCTCGTCCTCCCGGTTCCGGCCGTTGATCAGTATTTTTCCGTTCTGACCTATGGTGATCTGGCACCGGGTACCCCTGAGGATCATGTTGATCATGCTTCCCTTCTTCCCGATGAGTCGGGGTATCTTAGAGGGCGTTATCTTCATTATGAAGCCCTCGTGGACCTTTCCTAGGTCCCTGCCCATGATGGACAGAATGGGTGTCCTGCGTCTGTCGAGGTCAACGATCTTGGCTACCACGACGTCGCCCACGTCCAGCACCCTAGTCATGTCGAAGTT
>Ga0307427_1000875_pt1 | contig 16800 bp, 13 predicted proteins | sample SalMarWE160190MG_FD_202162 | JGI IMG/M metagenome (GOLD analysis project Ga0307427, IMG submission 202162) | Salt marsh sediment microbial communities from the Plum Island Ecosystem LTER, Massachusetts, United States - WE1603-190 | ecosystem: Environmental > Aquatic > Marine > Intertidal zone >... | reverse complement strand
ATGCTGACAGCATTATCCACCATATATTTAAGTTGGGTCTCAGTATATGGAGTGAAAAACAATATAATACTGTTTTTGGCTCTGAGCAAAGCCTCGAAGAATTTATCGAACTAGTAAAAAAGCAGAACAATGAAGATAAATAATAATAAGAATTCCTCTAAAAAGAAGTGTCTAAAGTGAGCTAAAATTTAAAGTGCCTAAAATGTAAAGATAAATTAATTCTCTTATCTTATGGACTTTTTTATATCTGACAATTCCTCTCATGGCACATCTTAAGCTACTAAATACATTTTCTAATAAAAATAAGATCGGGTCATAGAATCTCATTTAAGGTATAGAAATCCTTTCTCTACAATCCTCACAAACCATCTCATAACTTTAGTTCACTTTAGCCCTGGTCCAGACCTGGCAAAACCTTACTCAGCAAAGATAAACAAGGATTGGTAATACATCAGAAGCAAGCGTATATTTAAATCACGTCGCACCAGGGCGGGCTCACTTTAAACTTTAGGCATTTATTAAACTTCGATATCTATTGAGATTTACCATGACTCTGGCTGCCCTTCCAGGCGTGGGGAAATTGACAAGAATGTTAGCTTTTTCAAACTGTTCTACTTGCTCATCCCATATTCCAGGTGGGGCGGAAAGGCAGGTGATAAGAGGTTTTTTCTGCTTCATATCTTTCAATAAAAACGACAGGCTTTTAATAGAATCAACATTGGCAGAGGCAAACATCATAAACAAAAGTATACTTTCTACATTATCATCTCGCATGACCGCATCTAAAATGCCAGCAAGTGCCTCTGAGTTATACCAAGCTGGGCCCATATCTACTGGGTTCGTTCTTAAAGCCAGTGGGGGCAAAATTTCGTTTATCTTATTCTGAGTTTCCTCACTAAAGGAAACTATATCAAGATCACTCATCTGGCATATATCAGCGGCAGCTATACCAGGACCAGCTTGAGATGAAAGTATAGCCACAGAAGGCGCGTTTGGTATAGGGCATACATCCAAGGCCTTTGCTGTATCTAAAAGGTCTTCAACGCTATTCACCCTCAATATGCCTGCCTGGCTAAATGCTCCTGAATAAATCTCCCCTCTTCCAGCTATAGATCCTGTATGTGAACGAGACGCCCTATCTCCTATGTCTCCTAATCCTGTTTTATAGGCAATAATCGGTTTTTTACCGCCATGGCTTTTGGCCGTATCTATCAGTTGTTTTGGATTATCAACACCCTCCATATAAATAGCTATCACATTTGTATCTGGATCCTGCATCAAATAATCAACCATCTGGGCAAAATCTACATTGAGCCGGTTCCCAATTCCTACTATCTTACTAAAACCTATTCCATCCCTTAGAGCCATAAAAGAGATGAGATGGCACATTCCTCCGCTCTGGCTTATAAGTCCAATACCACCTTTTTGTAACAAAGAAAACTCAGGTGTGAATGAGGCATTGAGATGACCCTGTAAATTTATCATCCCAAAAGTATTAGGGCCGATGACGGGTACATGAGGTTTGTTCACAATCTTTGCGAGCTGTTGATGAAGATCTGCGCCTATTGGATCATCAATCTCCTTAAACCCTGCTGTAATAAGAACTATACCCTTAACACCCTTGGTTAAGCATTCTTCAAAGATAGCCGGAACCATCTTTGCTGGTAGCACTACTATGGCCAGATCTATCTCATATGGAAATTCCGATATGGAGGGAAAAGTCTTCAGACCCATAATCTCTATTGAACCAGGATTAATAGGTATGATCTTACCCGGGAAACCCCCTTTAGTTAGGCTCTTCATTACATGAAATCCAAGTTTAGCTTCCTTTTCCGATGCACCTATAACTGCAACTGACTTCGGGTTAAAGAGGATATTCATGCTACTTATTTTTATATCCATACCTTAATAATTCTTTCTATTGAATGCCCTTTTGATTCTTTGTTAATAGGTTTATTTATTATTCTTATCTCCCTCAGTTATCAAGTATGAGCTTAAAATTTCCTCAACTACTGAATATGGGTCGTTCTTTCCTTCCAGAATGCTTTTAATATATTTTTTCTTCTTTCCTGTCCCTTTAAGGCCCTTGAAAATGATCTTTTGCAGTTCATCTTTAAAGATAAGCCCAAGTTCCTGCTCTATTCTCTCAAATTTGACTCGTTCAATAGCTCTACTGGTATGTAAATATTTCTGATGTTCTAATATTCCTTCTACTAGTTCATCAATACCCTGGATATCTTCTGGTTTGCTTGCTACAGCAACTGTTGGTATCACTTGGGGTATCCATTCTCCTTCTTTAAAGGATGTAACAGATAAGGACGCTTGCAAATTTTTGATACATGTGTTTGCTCCATCTAAATCTGCCTTGTTGAGTACAATGATATCAGCAATTTCCATGAGCCCTGCCTTCATAGCCTGAATTTCATCGCCCATACCCGGTGATGTCACTAAAAGGCAGGTTTGGGCTATATGAATCACGTCAATCTCGTCCTGGCCTGCTCCCAATGTTTCCACAATCACTATATCCCTTCCCATAGCTTCAATTATTCGAATAACATCATTTGTTGCCCGGGCCAAACCCCCAAGATAACCCCTGGAGGCCATACTGCGAATATAAACACCATCGTCTGAAGAGTGGCTTTGAAGCCTGATGCGATCTCCTAAGAAGGCTCCTCCTGAAAAAGGGCTACTCGGGTCTACTACAACAACTCCAACTGTCTTTCCTTGTTGACGAAATTTGCGTATTAAGTGATCTATTAGACAACTCTTTCCGCTACCTACTGAACCTGTTATTCCTATAATCGCTGCCTTTCCAGTATAAGGATATATCTGTTTCATTGTCTCATGGTTTTCTTCGGCCTCATTTTCCACTAAGGTAATTAATTGAGCAGCACTGCGTCGATCACCAGCCAATAGTTTCTGTATCATTTCATTTATAGTTTTTTCACTTTTCATAAATCATATCTACCTTTTTTCACGTACATGTTCGTGTATATATTGAATGATCGGTTCGGTGAGGGAACCTGCTCCAAATACCTCATCAATTCCCATCTCTTTCATGACTGGTATGTCCTCTGCAGGGAATGTTCCTCCGGCAATAAGTAAAACATCATCAAGGTTGCTCTTCTTCATCTCCTCGACAATCTTGGGTGTAAAGATGAGATGCTCTCCAGAGAGATAACTCACCCCAATAACATCAACGTCTTCATCGACAGCGGCTTTTATTATAGCCTCCGGTGTTTGATACATGCCTAAGTATATCACTTCCATCCCTGCCTCCTTAAAGAGAGAGGAGATAACTTTTGCTCCCCTGTCATGTCCATCAAGTCCCACCTTGGTTACTAATATTTTGATTTTTCTCTCCTTATCCATCTAAATAATCTCCCTAAAAATTTATTAATCTCAAAGAGGAGATTCAATGATCTCCATTGGGTCATAGGAATATCCAAACACCTGCCGGACAGTACCTAAAAGCTCCCCAGTGGTACCAAATGCCTTCGTAGCCTCCACCATCGGTGGGATAACGTTTTTTCCTTCCTCTGCATCATCTCGGAGTCGCTTGATGGCATCCTTGAGTTTATCCATATTCCTGGTACGTTTAAGCTCTTTAACATCCTCCACCTGCTGAACTGCCGATTGCTTCGGTACTCTCTGCACTCCCAAAGGTGTGGTTTTTTCTTGTTCAGAGGTAAAGATATTTACTCCAACAACCAGTTTTTCACTACTGTTCAATTCCTTCTGCCTATCCACTGCCTCGGCTTCGAATTGGCGATCCAGCCATTCGGTTCGGATCGCCTCTTCCATTCCTCCCAACTCCTCCACCTGCTTCATGATTTTCAAGCTATCCTCCTCAATCTTATCAGTAAGCCCTTCCACATAATATGAGCCACCCAGGGGATCTGCTACATTGGTAACACCTGTCTCATATGCCAGGATCTGTTGAGTTCTCAATGCCTGGAGATGTGCCTTTTCCGTGGGGAGACACATTGGCTCATCATAGGAGCAGCAATGAAGAGACTGGACCCCACCTAAAACAGCAGCCAGACCCTCGTATGCGATACGAACAATGTTATTAAGCGGCTGTTGTGGAACAAGAGAGCATCCCGCTGTATGGACAGCAAATCGGAACTGCATTGATCTGGGATCTTTTGCCCCATATTTTTCTTTCATTAATCTTGCCCACATTCTTCTGGCTGCTCGGATCTTGGCCACTTCCTCAAAAATGTCTATATGGCAAGAGACATAAAAGGTAAACCGTGGGGCAAATTCATCTATATCCAAGCCCCTCCGGATAAGTTCATCTATGTAGCACATGGCAATGCCAAAGCCGAATGCCACCTCCTGAGGGGCAGTAATCCCTTGTTCTCTTAAGTCATACATGTTGACAGTGGTGTAATACCATTGAGGTAACCTTCTGGTGCAGAACTCCATAACATCAGAGCCAAGTTTGATGGATAGGTCAAGGGGGCAGGCCGGCCTGAAACCACAGTAACGGAAGTGGATTGGGTCATTCTGGATAGAACCACGTAATTTAGTGAGATCAAAACCATTATTCTCAGCAACCGATACATATTGGGCTATACTTACAGATGCCGCTGTAGATGCTGTAATCACAGACCAGCTCACTTTGTCCAAAGGGATGTCTTTGGTTAGTGTCTCCATATCCTTAATGGAGGTGATATTTACCCCGGTCAAGCCAACCTCATTGGCTGCCCATGGGTGATCGGCATCAAGACCCATCTCATAGGTGACATCAGCAATTGTGTTTAAACCTGAACCCCCATGTTCGACCAAATACCTCACCCTTTCATTGGTGTCAGCAGGAGAACCTATCCCGATAACCTCTCTCTTAGTCCAGTAACGGCCCCGAAACATATTTTTGTGAATCCCTCTGGTAAAAGGATAAGTGCCAGCATCTGCAACATCCTTCTCATAATTTTCTTCAGGCCTATCCCTGGGTGTGTAAATTTCCTTTAAATGATATCCAGACCAGCTTTTAGCGCTCTGGGGCTTCTCATAATAGGCCTTGAGGTAATCATCCCAATTTACTTCAATCGTATCTTTTTCCGGGTGTTTAGTATCTTTGTTCATTTCTCCCTCCTTGTTAATTTCCAACATATTAATGAGAAAATAATATTATTTACATTTTTCATTGTGCTTTATAACCCAGATAAGAATTAATTAATCAAAACTTCATGCCCATTCTGGGCACGAAGTATGAAAATTAATTGTAACAGCTCAAAGGGGCCAGGGATCAAGCAGTAGAGGAAACCTTCAGGTTTCCAGAGATGGAAGGCTAAAGCCTTCCTCTACATGCTTTTGGATTTAGATGCAAATACCTTAATGAATTCAATCTATTTAATGATCCCTATGAACTGAACACCATGAAATATTACAGTTAATTCTATTTTCGGACCAAACGTAGGGGCTTAATTTATTAAGCCCGAATAAGGGTTCGACCCGCGCGCCTCGCCTTGCATACTCGCATGGCGGGCAGGTAAATCGAACTCCTACATTTTTAAGTGGAAAAAGTCATCTCGATCATCAACGATTAGATTTAAATGTTTCAATACTGCGCTTCAAAGATGGGCGTTTTTTTTGTCACCCTCCCAAGGGCATCAGGAGAGACAAACTCAATTGCCGAAGGAACACCAAAACGATCTAATATATCCTTAGTGATCTTATTACTCAAATTATCAAGCGTATCCTTACCAAGATTTACACCATGTTCAATCTTAAGCAAAAGAGGAGGCTCTATTTTAGGTGGTAAAGACTTGAGCAGGATCCTCATAGCACCAGTTACCTTGGGGATATAAGATACAACTACATCCCTTATAGCAACCGGATAAATAGATTTTCCATTAATCAATAATCGATCACTGAGTCTGCCGAGTATCCTGATCCTGTAACCGGAGCCAGGGTAATTGCAAGAACATGCCCCTGACTCTATCTGAATAATATCCCCTGAGGCATATTTGATGAGCGGTGTTCCCTCTCTTTTGAGAGAAGTGAGCACCCCTTCCCCAATAGCGCCTTCTTCCACATGGATAGGTTGGCGTGTCTCCGGATCAACAAGATCAGCTGCCCAGATTGTTAGGTCAGGGGCAACCTCGTGTAATCCCTTGTATTCCTCCTGATTACATGAACCGACATAGGCTTCCCCGTTTACCATAAAAACTTCATTCCAGCGAGCACCGTAAAGATCTTCCATATGTTTCTTTACTGCAGGAATACCAACCCCTGGCTCCCCTGTAAGAAAAAGTTTCGTAATTCCAAGCTCTCTCACATCATGGCCCGTAGTTACCTGATACTCCTGGGCAAATGTCTCAGCGAATGATGGGGTTGCCATAAGGACGTTTGGCCTTGTCATGTTGGCAAATTCTATAATCCTTGAAGCTTCTGTTTCAGCACCTATTTCTACTGTAGCAATATTCATTTGAAAAAGAGGATTTTTAACAATTGATCCTGCCCAGCACCCACTTAAAGGAAAGCAAAAAAGCACCCTATCACCCTTTCTTAATCCAGCGAGATAAAAAAGCCTGGCTGTGCCTTCGTTCCAGCGAGCCATATCATTCGCAGTAAAGGAATAGGTAAAGGTTGGCAAACCTGTTGTTCCACCTGTTGTCTTAATTACCAAAATCTCTTCTGGAGATACACAGAGATGCATTCCATATGGATGGCCAAATCTTTCCAAAGATTCATCACGTCCTGCTCTCTCAGTTTCTTTATCCATAAACACAGGCAGCGAGCGAAAATTTTCCCATGTCGAGATATCATCTGGTGTTGCCCCTATGTCAATAAATTTTTTCTTATAAAATTCAGAGCGTTCATAAACATACTTCAACTGTTTTTTTAAGTTATTTAGGCGAAGGGCTTCAGCTTCATCTTTGGATAATGTTTCTATATCTTTATTCCAGACATCAGCTTTATTTTTCATGCTCAAACCTCACAAATGACTAATGTTTTTTTCTCAGTAGTGACAATGACCATGCGGCCAGCTCAAGGGTCGGATATATCATTATCCTCTTTTTGGACTCAAACCGTATGCTGATCTCTTCAGGATTCGGCCCATAAAGCCATGCTACTACCGGCTTGAGAGGCAATCCCTCTATTGCCCTATTCAGGGACTTGGAAACATCGAGAAATGAAAGCTCTGGTAGCTTGGGAGCAATTGCTATACATATCACGCCATCCACCTGTGGGTCATTCATGACTGCCTTGAGCGCTACCGAATATGCCTTTTGCGTACCGTGCTTCATAACTGCTGGCCATATGTCTAGGGGGTTTCCAAGCGGCATCCAGGCAGGGGAAAGTTCAGCCACCATATGAATGGCCTCAGGGGAAAGGGGAGCAAGTTTAAGACCATATCTCTCCAACGCATCAGTGACCATAATACCTGCCGCCCCGCTATAGGTGATTACTGCAATATTATTCCCTTTCATGGCAGGAAGATTGAGCAAGGTCTTAACCGCATATGTCATCTGCCCATCCTCTTCCAGAAATATCACTCCTGCCCCCTTTAAAGCAGCCTTATATATCTGATAATCACCTGCCATGGTACCACTATGGGATATAGCTGCTTTGGCCCCAGTCTCGGTGCTACCAGTTTTCAGGATAATGATTGGCTTTTTTTTGACTATTCTTCTGGCCAGGGAAAAAAATTCCTTTCCTTTGTTTAAGCCTTCCATATGGATGGCAATGATCTTTATATCAGGATCTTCCCCCAAATAGGATAGTGCCTCACAAAAACCAATATCACAAGCATTACCAACGTCGATGCCCTTACCTATTGTTCCGCTAAATTCCACTGCCCCCACAAAAAAGATACCCGATTGACATATTAAACCAACAGGGGTCCTCTCTTTAGTTATAGGCATAAAAGAGGTAGTGAAATTATTGAAGTTATTAAGAACTCCAAGAGTGTTTGGACCAAGAATCCTGATACCGTCTTTTTGTGCAATCTCTGTCATTTCCTTTTGTATCTCTTTCCCTTGCCTATCTGCATCTGCAAAACCTTGATTTACTACAATTACTGCTTTAATCTTTGATGCAACACAATCCTTAAGAATGCTTACCGTATCTTCACGGGGAGCGCTTATAACTGCCAAATCTATCCTCTCCTTCACTGATCTTACATTAGGGTAAGACTTCTTTCCAAGGATCTCCCTGGCATTAGGATTAACAGGAAAGATCTTACCGGAAAAGCCAAATTTGATCATATTTTCCATAACATTGAAGGACCCGGGACCGCTCTTTCGACTGATCCCAATAAGGACTATACTTTCAGGTTCCATAAATTTTCTCATTAAAAACCTCTCTTATGAATTGAGCCTTCGGTTATCAGCCGTCAGCTATCGGCAAAACCAATGTTAATGAAGATCAGAATCAAGCTTATTCCGATAATGCGTTAAGGAGAAAGCCAAGGCCTTCAATGCATCATCTGGTTCTGTAAATATGGGAAAATCTGTTATCTTTTTCATCTTAAACCACTCATATGAATCTGATATTAGGCACAGAGCAACCGGTTTTTCATAACGTACCGACAATTCCTTTGCAGAGAGTATAAGATTTTTAGTCGCCATCTCATCGATGCCAGGAAGGTAGGAATGTGAAAACAAGACTCCGTCAATCTCCTTTTCCTGTAATGCTCGCTCCAGAACGTCTCTGTAGAAATCAAGATCAAAAACATCCCCGAGATCAAGGGGATTGGTCATTCGTATCACCCCAGCCCTTGCACCTTGTCTCACGTGGCTAAGAAAACTTTTAGAAAACGGGATAATCCTAAAGCCATACCTTTGGGCTGCATCCGCTGCCATTACCGCACTTCCGCCTGAACGGGAAATAATTGCTAAATTTGCTCCCTTTATCAATGGGAGATTAAATATCTTAAAGGCGTTCATCAGCTCTTGAAGAGTAAAAACCCTATGTATGCCAGCCTGGCTCAAGGCCGATGATGCAACCTCATCATTGCCGGCGAGGGCTGCGGTATGAAATCTGGCAATCTGATTGCTTGCCGTATTGGTGTTTGATTTTAAAACAATAACTGGTTTCTTGGTTGAACGTGCCAGATCCATTAAGCGTCGCCCGTTAGAGACACTCTCAAGGTACAGGCCTATAGTCTTTGTCCCTGGATCAGATATCAGAAATTCAAGGTAATCATTCTCGTTTAGATCAAGCTTATTCCCCATGCTGACGAGCTTTGTAAAGCCTATGTTTTCGCAGGAAGAAAGCCGAACGCTGTAGTTTACCACCCCTCCACTCTGCGCCACAAATGATATGGGGCCAGATTTTATCCTTTTCTGATCGAGGGGTACAAAGGGGAGGACCAGACCATTTTCCAGATTTATAATGCTAATGCAGTTTGGCCCGACTAATCGAATATCTTGCTTTCTCGCGATGGAAAGAATATCCCTTTCCAGCTTTTTATTTTCATCGGCAAATTCACTGAATCCTCCCGACTCTATTACTGCGTAATGGATACCCTTTTGGCCACAGACCTCGAGCGCCTCAGGTATATAAGGGGCAGGTATCAGAAAAACAGCCATATCAGGGCACGCACCTATCTCCTCAATTTTTGTGTAAATCTTTCGACCATTCAAATTACCACCTTCCTTGCCTACAAGGTAGATAAGACCCTGGAAATGAAATCCTTGTAGATTTTCAACAATATTTCTGCCTAAATTAGTCGGTGTGTTAGAGACGCCGACTACCATAATGCTTTCAGGATAAAATAATTTTTGCATTCTTCGTTACTATCAAGTGTGTATCGCGGTAAAATTCCAGTCCCTATTCTGCGCCCATTTCTGATGATATCTTGTTGGCAACTTCCGTAACTGCTTCACCTAAATACTTTCTATTTTCGAGTTCAAAGCTGAAAATTGGGGATGCTATTCCAATACAGCCTGCAAGTCCTCCGTGGCAATCATAAATGGGAGCCACAACCCTTCTCACTCCTTCACGCAACTCCTGATCCTCAAATGCATAGCCATTTTTTTTGACTATTGATAATTCAGCCTCAAGCTTATTGTTATCCGTAATGGTGTATTTTGTAACCTTGGGTAGACCAATTTTTTTTAAAACATCCTTCCTCTTTTCCTTCTCCATATGGGCCAAATATATCTTGCCAGCTGCAAGGGTATGGAAGTAAGGATAGGCAGAGCCAACGCGAGAGAAAAGACGAACCCCTTCATTTCCTTCTATCTGATCAATCAAGACAAGCTGATCTCTGTCAAGGGTGGAGAGCTCTATGGTTTTTCCAGTCTTCAAAGCCAACTCGTGCATAAATGGCAATGCTACAGACTTAAGCTTGAGCTTACTTTCAAGTCTGTTGCCCAGATATATAAGCTTCATTCCCAGCCGGTATAGGCCTCTGTCTCCTGTCTTGGTTATTAATTCTCTATCTATTAATATTTTCAGTATCCTGACCAATGATGGTCGTGGTATATTTAAAGAGTTTAGAATTTCTGAAAAGGAGAGATCACTTTCATGCGATGCAATAAGGTCTATAACATCAAGGGCCCTTTCAAGGGCAGGAACATGATATATTTTAGTGGTCATGATTTAGCATCATAGTTACTGTTAATAATGTCTTTCGCCAATAGGAAGAGATTAATGGAGCATTCCGTGATTTATTTAGTATCATATATGATAATTGATATTTATTATATGATACTATTTTACAAAGAAAAAAATATCAAGCCAAAAACTGTCTTCATTGACATTGCATTCTTTTAAGATATAATCCCACTAGACCCCAAATCTTAAATCTGAGAGGCACCTAAATATGGAAGATACAATAGAAAATAAACTCGAAGAAGACCATCGCCCCTGGGGATTTTATACGGTACTTTCGGATGAGCCCGATCATAAGGTAAAAAGAATTGTTGTATATCCTGACAAAAGATTGAGCCTTCAGAGACATAGTCACAGATCTGAGCACTGGCATATGATAAATGGGAAGGCTCTTGTTACCCTTAATGAAAAGCAGATTCCCCTTAAAAAAGGGATGTCTATTGATATTCCTGCTGGTGCAGCCCATAGGATCAAAAACACGGGATTAGAAAATCTCGTCTTTATTGAAATACAACAAGGAGACTACTTTGGAGAAGATGATATTGAGCGGCTTGAGGATGATTTTGGGAGAGTAGGCGTAAAAGACACTTAAGGATAAGCAAAAAGATCCATAAACTCAAATTTAGATACATCAAATACCCCCTTATCGCTCAGCTTGATCTCTGGAATAACCAGTAATGCCATAAATGAAAGGGTCATAAAAGGCGCCCTTAATTGTGAGCCCAACTCTTTTGCGAACCTGTCCATCTCTATATATTTTTTAGATACCTCTATATAATTCCAATCACTCATAATCCCAGCTATTGGTAAGGTCAAAACCCTTTCTGCGTCTCCACACACAGCACTAAGCCCTCCCTTATTTTTAATGATTATATTTACTGCCCTACACATATCCATATCATCTACACCAACTGAGATTATATTGTGGGAGTCATGGGCAATACTTGACCCTATTGCCCCTTTTTTGAGCCCGAAATTTTTTACAAAGCCTATTGATGGAATTGAATCCTTATATCTGTTGATAACAGCTATTTTAAGTATGTCTCTTTTAATATCCGAAACAATGTAATCATCAACCACTTTTGCTTCATCTAAAACCTGATGAGTAATTAGCTCTCCATCAACTGCCTCGATTATATGTATCTTTCTATTTTGATCTTTGATAGCAACATCATGAACACGCTTGGCTTTTGCATTAAAATTATTAACTATCCTTTTGCTTGACTCCTCTATTAATGTCTTTCCATCTTTCGCAACAAGCCTTCCATTAATAAATGTTTTTAAAATGGTAAGGTCTTTAAGGTTATCAATTGCTAAAAAATCTGCGGGATCGCCAACCTGTAGTAATCCCACATCCAGACCATAATGTCTGATGGGATTAAGAGATGCAATTCTCAAAACATCTATCGTATCAACGCCATAATGAATGGCTTTTTTTACCATTTTATTAATATGCCCTACCATTAAATCTTCCGGATGTTTGTCATCACTGCAAAACATGCACGTGTTTGCATGTTCATTTGCTATTGGGATTAACGCATCGAAATTTTTAGCGGCAGAACCCTCCCTTATCTGAATCTTCATGCCGAATCTGATTTTCTCAAGTGCTTCAGATTTTGAAAAACACTCATGATCCGTTGATATCCCAGAGGATATGTATTTTTCTAATTCTTTGCCCCTTAGACCAGGGGCATGACCATCGATCACCTTTTTATACAATTTGGCCAAATCGATTTTTGCCATAACTTCTGGATCATTACCCAAAACCCCCGGAAAGTTCATCATCTCACTGAGACACTTGACTTTATCAATCTTTAGAAGTGCTTGAACCTGATCAGCATCTATCATTGCCCCGGCAGTCTCAAAAGGAGTAGCCGGCACACAAGAGGAAGCTCCCCAATAAAACTTAAATGGAACAGAATCACCTTCTTTCATCATATACCTGACTCCATCTACTCCCATGACATTAGCGATCTCATGGGGATCGCACACCGCACCCACTGTTCCGTGAATCACAGCCACCCTTGCAAACTCCGTTGGGGTAAGCATGCTGCTTTCAATGTGAATATGGGCATCGATGAATCCGGGGACAATATATTCTCGGTACCTTTCATGCTCTTGGGTAATCCTCGATATCTTTCCACGCGATACCTCTCCCGTCCCTGGATAGATCCTCCCTTTTAGGATATCGACGATATTACCGGATATGCGGGTGATGGTATCCATCATGTCCTCAGCCTATCGTTTTTACTTTTTGAACTACAGCCCTTCTTGACAACAGGGCGAAAGGGACATACATTTTCACAGCAAGAGATGCAACGGCGTTACCGAACAATACAAATGTTTCCGTCTTTTGGGAAGTCTTTTAAATAGAGAGGCACCTATGTTCAATTCATTTAAAACGGCAATCCTTTTATGTGCTTTGACTGCACTTATTCTTATCATAGGAGAGGTATTCGGGGGACAGCAAGGACTCATCATAGCCTTTGTATTCGCGCTCATAATGAATGGGGGAAACTACTGGTTCTCGGACAAGATCGTGCTCTCGCTCTACAGGGCACAGGAGTTAGCATATGAAGATGCGCCTGAGCTGCACAGGATAGTAGAGAGGCTGGCACAACAGGCGAAAATTCCCAAACCGAGAGTCTATCTGGTACCATCGCAGAACCCGAATGCCTTCGCGACCGGAAGAAACCCCGATCACGCGGTCGTGGCGGTTACCGAGGGCATATTGAGGCTGCTCAATGGTGATGAGCTCGATGGAGTCCTCTCACATGAGTTGTCTCATATCAAGAACAGTGACATCTTGATAGGCTCTATCGCGGCCACCTTGGCAGGCGTGGTCATGATGCTTGCCAGCATGGCCAGATGGGCAGCCCTTTTTGGGGGGTTCGGAAGGGATGACGATGAAGGGGCCGGGGGCGTAATAGGGCTCATCGCCATGTCTATTCTTGCCCCTATTGCGGTAATGCTCATTCAGTTCGCTATCTCGCGCTCCAGGGAGTACCTGGCAGATGAAACAGGTGCGAGGGTATCAAAAAATCCCCTGGGATTGGCCCGAGCACTCGAGAAATTAGCCACGGCCTCCAAGAGAATTCCCATGGATGCCGGACCCGCTACCGCTCAGGCCACCTCTCATCTGTTTATCGTGAATCCCTTCTCAGGGAAATTGCTGATGAGCCCGTTTAGCACCCATCCCTCAGCGGAAGTGAGAATCAGAAGGCTCAGGGCGATGGCGAGATATAGGGCATAAGGGGGCTTCGCGCCCTTGGGAGTAATGGAGTGAGGGGCATAAATAGTGGGGATAAGGTCTGAGGAGTAAGGCTCAAGGCAATAACAAGGGCTCCTTCTTTATGCCTTACGCCTTGTGCCGTTTAGCCTAAACAGTGAGGATGCTCCAAAATAAAGGTAAACCGCTCATTGGCTCTTTACATTATTTCTTGTGGATATTGCTATGTTCTGAGGTAGTCCTCGGGTCACACGATTGAAACAAGATATGGTCTGTAGCCTGTTAGTAACACAGCAAATGCATGCGAAATACCAGAGATCATCCACGGTGCATTTTCTCTTCCGCCAGGCGTCACGCAGGGCCTCAATAGCCACATCAAGACCAATCTTGTTGCGAGACTTGAAGTAATCCGCAATGTTCTTTGCCGGACAATATACCCTAACCGGTACACACTCGACGTTATGGGTTTCAACTCCCTCATTTAGGGCTTTCCCGGAAAAGCACATAATGCGAAGTAGGCCGGCGAGCTCTTTCGGATGACATGCTTTTATAAAATGTTCATTCGTTCTAATACCTGTTTAAGTTTTTTTCTATTTTCTTGATTCAAAGGTTTTATGGACCTTATCGGTAGGCCGACAGGTAGATTGATCATATTTAACGCCTCCTTTAGCACTGCGGGGAATGTACCAAGAGCGAATGCCCTTCTTAAGGGAATCAATTCATACTGTGCTTGACGAGCCGCCTCATAATTGCCATTCATGAATGATTCATATATCTTTACCACTAATTCTGGTGCCACATTGGCAGTTGAAGAAATGCTGCCCTGGGCTCCACAAACAAGACTAGGAAAGATCAACGTATCTATCCCCGCTAACACTGAAAAACCTTCATTATTCTGCCTTATGTACTCCATTGTAAGCGCAAGATCGCCGCTGCTGTCTTTGATGCCAATTATGTTATCTACCTTGGCGAGCTTTACGACTAGATCAACTGATAGATCCACGCCTGTCCTTTTAGGATGGTTGTAGAGGATCACTGGGAGATTAGTGCTCTTTGCTATCTCGGTGTAGTGATCATATAGTTCATCTTGACTGGGGCTAATCGCATAGGGTGCAATCACAGAAATTACGTCAGCCCCTATTTTCTCAGCGATTTCAGTTAAGTGGACCGCCTCCCGCGTTGTCACGGCTCCCGCCCCGGCATAAACAGGAATCCTCCCGTTGACCCCATCGACAACAGTTTCCAACAAATCCTTTTTTTCCTGAAGTGTTAATGAAGAGAATTCACCAGCACCGCTTATCACAAAAACCCCATGGACACCCCTGTCTATTACATAATTCAAGAGGCGGCTTATTGCCTTTTTGTCAATCTTTTGGTCCTCCGTGAAAGGAGTCACCATGGCTGTAATAATGCCCCTTGCCTTAAAAGAACTCATCTTACCTGTTGTTCCTCCCTTATTTATGATTAAGAGCAACAGTGATTCACTGCTCTTTACCTGTGTTGCTCAAGACTATTTCATGTAACCGTGAAAAAATCCTATAATAGTATGACAACCTTGACGGCTTCTCCTGCTTCCATTAAATCAAAGGCATCTTGTATATCTTCAAAGGCTAAATTATGGGTAACAATAGGTTCTAATGCTACACGATTATCTTCGACTAAGTCCAATGCATCGCTAAATTCATCAGGATTATAGGCAAGTGACGAAAAAATCGATAGCTCTTGATACACAAAGGGGAATATATCGATATTGATGCTCGTCGTAGGCAAACCTAACCAAATTATGCTTCCACCTCTTCCTGCAATCCAGAGCGACCCTTCGAGAGTCTCATGGACACCTGCAGCATCTATCACTGTATCAAAAGGCCCATAGGGCTTGAGAGAGGTCTCAAGATCATTCTTGGATATGTGTACTGCCCTGTCAGCACCTAATGTCTCTGCAATGCGGAGTTTTTTTTCGGCCTTATCCGCAATGGTAACATGGACTCCAGGCATCTTGAGCAATTGCACAAGGACAAGACCTATCATGCCTGCTCCGAGAACGAGGATTCTATCACCAAAATCAATGCTTGCTTTGTGTCTCACGTGAAGTGCAACTGAAACTGGCTCGATTATCGCTGCTTTCCAGATCGGAAGTAATGGTGAAACCTTCAAAACATTCTCCTGAGGAACCTTCACATACTCTGCAAAACATCCAGGCAGGGAAACACCTATCACCTTTTTATTGATGCACAGATTATAATTGCCATGTCTACAATATGAACACTGACCACAATGGATGTTCGGATCGATAACAACCCTGTCCCCTTCGGACAGATCCTTTATTGAGGAACCGACACGCACTACATCCCCTGTTGCTTCATGCCCTGAAATATGGGGAAAGTCCACTTTTCGAATGCCCCTTATAAAGTGTAAATCAGTGCCGCACACTCCGATAGCACGAACCCTGATCAAAACCTCATTTTCCTTGACAGAAGGAGTAGGCATCTCTTGAAACTCCATAATGTTTCTATCTACCATAACCGCGGCTTTCATAGCCTTTATCTCTCCTCCCTCGGCATTTTCCAAAGATATTTAGGCAAAGAATCCAAGGCCCCTTTCCGCTCTAAAGCATGCTCTCAATACGGATGAAGCCGATGCCTATATATTTTTACTGCTCCACCAATATTGCCCTGGCTGGAGCAGCATCACCCCCTACGATCTTTAACGGCAAGCATATCAGTAGATATGATCCAGCAGGCACGTTTTCCATGTTAAGACCTTCAATGAGGACAATATTGTTTCCGAGTAAAATATGATGAACGGGTCTTTTCAGGTCATCCAAGGCTTCAGGAATAATGTAATCGACACCGACAGCACGCACTTCTTTTTCCGCCAAATAGCTCGCTGCTTCTTTTGTCAAGAACACGTAATCCTTGCGAAAGTCCCTCACCTTCCAGAGTTTGGAATTACGGGTCTTGAAGAGCACTATGTCATCTTTCTGTATGCCCAAGGGTTCT
>Ga0307427_1000874_pt1 | contig 16815 bp, 17 predicted proteins | sample SalMarWE160190MG_FD_202162 | JGI IMG/M metagenome (GOLD analysis project Ga0307427, IMG submission 202162) | Salt marsh sediment microbial communities from the Plum Island Ecosystem LTER, Massachusetts, United States - WE1603-190 | ecosystem: Environmental > Aquatic > Marine > Intertidal zone >... | reverse complement strand
ACGGCAAGATTAGTTTCCTGGGTCTCGTGTGGCTCCGGGCGTATCTGGAGACCGACCGTGCCCCGGCGTCGGCAGCCGACTGGGCTGCATTTATCCGAGGCTGCCAACACGAGGCCGACACCTTCCGGACCCGGCACAACCGCAGCCTGGCCTCCACCGTCCATGGCTATGTGAACGGCCAACCAGTCAGGCGGCCCGCAGCGGAGGATATTCCCGCTCCCGCCAAAGGGCCTTGACAGACGGCCGGCGGCCGGTTATGGTTCTATAGTATCATCCGCGTGGATGATGAGGCTCAGAGACCTGTGGAGGACAAACGCCCGGCACTGGCCCGCATGATGGCGGCCGGGCACCCAACGCTATGCCTACGGTCAACCTTCCTGATGGACATACTTTGGAAGTGGCCGATGGGGTTAGCGTCGCAGACGTTGCCAGCCGGATCGGTTCACGCTTGGCCCAAGCCGCCGTCGCTGCCAGGCTGAACGGCAAGTTGGTGGATCTCGCAGCCGTTCTCGGCCCCGACGGGCCGCAGGCCATCGAGATCCTGACCGACAAAAGCGACGAGGCCCTCTCGATTATGCGCCACTCCGCCGCTCACGTGATGGCGGCCGCCGTGCGCCGCCTCTACGGAGAGGGTGTGAAGTTCGGCATCGGTCCGGCCATCGAGGACGGGTTCTACTACGATTTTGACCTGCCCGAACGCATCGCGGAGGAGGACCTGGAGCGGATCGAGGCCGAGATGGCCAGGATCGTCGGCGAGAAGGCCCCCTTCGAGCGGCAGGACGTCTCGCACGAGGAGGCCGTCTCGATCATGCAGGCGGCCGGCCAGGACTACAAGGTCGAACTGCTTCGCGGCATCGCCGGAGGCGGCGCGGCCGAGGGGGAACAACTCCACGACGCCGAGGCCAAGCCCCAGTCGCGCGGAGCCGTCTCGCTGTACCGATCGGCCGACTTCGTGGACCTCTGCCGCGGACCGCACGTCCCGCACGCCGGCAAGATCCCCGCCGTCAAACTGCTGAGCGTCGCCGGGAGTTACTGGCGAGGCGACTCGACACGCCCGATGCTCCAACGCATCTACGGCACGGCCTTCTTCTCGAAGCAGGCGCTCCAGGAGCACCTGCGGCGCCTCGATGAGGCCAAAAAACGCGACCACCGCCGCATCGGCAGGGACCTCGATCTGTTCAGTTTCCACGTGGAAGGCCCCGGTTTTGCCTTCATGCACGCGCGCGGCATGGTGATCCTGAACGAGATTCTCGCCTACTGGCGCCGGGTCCATCACGAGGCAGGCTACGAGGAGATCCGCACGCCCACCATCCTCAGCGAGGCCCTCTGGCACCGCAGCGGACACTGGGACAACTACCGCGAGGCCATGTACTTCACCGAGATCGACGAGGCGGCCTACGCCGTCAAGCCGATGAACTGTCCGGGCGGCCTGCTCGTATACCAGAACCGCCCGCACTCGTACCGCGACCTGCCGATGCGCGTGGCTGAACTCGGCCTCGTCCACCGGCACGAAAAGAGCGGTGTGCTGCACGGCCTGATGCGTGTGCGGCAGTTTACCCAGGACGACGCCCACATCTACTGCCTGCCCGAACAGGTCCAGGAGGAGGTCGTCGGCGTCATCCGCCTGGTCGACGCCATCTACCGCACCTTCGGGTTCGAGGATGTGCGGGTGGAACTCTCGACCCGCCCCGAGCATTCCATCGGCACCGACGAGATGTGGGAACATGCCACCGGGGCGCTGCGCGGGGCACTCGATGCCTCGGGCCTGGAGTACGTGGTTAACGAAGGGGAGGGGGCGTTCTACGCGCCGAAGATCGATTACCACATTCGCGATTGCCTCGGCCGGTCGTGGCAGTGTGGAACCATCCAGGTCGACCTCGCGATGCCCGAACGCTTCGACCTGACTTACGTCGGCCCCGACAACGCCGAGCACCGGCCGGCGATGATCCATCGGGCCATCCTCGGCAGCATCGAACGCTTCCTGGGAATCCTGATCGAGCATTACGGCGGCGATTTCCCCCTCTGGCTGACACCGGTGCAGATGGCCGTTCTGCCCGTCAGCGACCGGTTCAATGCCTACGGGGCCAAGGTCCTGGAAACGTTGGACACGGCCGGCCTTCGCGCCGAACTCGACGACGCGAGCGACAAGGTGAGCGCCAAGATTCGCCGCGCCACGCTCCGCCGCATCCCCTATATGCTCGTCGTCGGCGAGAGGGAGCAGGAGGTGGGTACGGTGAGCGTCCGCGACAAAGCACTGGGCGACCTGGGCGCCGAATCGGTCGATGGCTTCGCCGCCCGCGCCACCGATGAGATTCGTGAGAAACGGTTGCGGCCAACGGCACAAGGTCCCGCTTAGGCCGCACACCTTCCGACAGACCGAAAGGGGACCGCTTGTGAGGAGGAACGCTTGAAACAGGCGAGGCAGCGGATTAACGATCAGATCAAGATCAGCCCGCTGCGTGTGATTGGCCCAGACGGCGAACAACTCGGAATCATCGAGCGGGACGAGGCCCTTCGGATAGCAGCCGAGGCCGGCATGGATCTGGTGGAAGTGGCGCCGCAGGTGCGGCCGCCCGTCTGCAAGGTCATGGACTACGGGAAGTTCAAGTACGAGCAGTCCAAGAAGAGCCACAAAAGCCGGACCAAGAGTCACGAAGTACGCCTCAAGGGAATTCGGATCCGACCCAAGACCGAGGCCCACGACCGTGACTTCAAGATTCGCCGGGCACGCCATTTTCTCGAGGCCGGCGACAAGGTGATGGTGACCATGCTGTTCCGCGGACGCGAACTGGCGCACATGGACTACGCGCGACAGAACATGCAGGCCTTCGTCGACCAACTGGTCGACGTGGCCACGGTCGAACGCGGCCCGGCGAGAGAAGGCAGGCGGATGATCCTCATCCTCGTCCCCAACAAGAAACCGTCCTGACAAAAACCAGGCCCCAAAATCCCAATGCCGGCCCGGCCTCACAGCCGACGGCTGGGTAGGGGTACGTGTATCATCCGGGCGAACCAGGAAAGGAAAGGGCAATCCATGCCCAAAGGACGAACGCACAAGGGAACCGCCAAACGCATGCGCCGAACCCGCACCGGCAAGATCGTCCGAAGCCGCGCGGGCACCAGCCACCTGATGAGCGGAAAGACCGGCAAACGCCGACGCCGACTCCGCGCCAAGGATACCGTCAAGACGGCCCAGGTAAAAACGTACTCGCGTCTGCTCGGCCGATGATGCCAGGCCGGCGCTGCGCCTAAGCAGGAGATCAACCATGCCTCGAACGCGTAAGGGGGCCACACGCCGCCAGAACAAAAAGGGACTGCGACGGCGAACGAAGGGATACTTCGGCGCGCGCAGCAAACTCTACCGCGTTGCCAAGCAGTCTCGCATGAAGGCCGATCAGTACGCCTACCGCGACCGCCGCAATAAAAAACGCGACTTCCGCCGCCTCTGGATCATCCGGATCAGCGCAGCCTGCCGCCAACGCGACCTCTCGTACAGCCACTTCGTCGGCGGCCTGAAGAAGGCCGGCATCCAACTCGACCGCAAGTCGCTGGCCGAGATCGCGTTGAACGACCCGAAGGCCTTCGACGCCGTCGTTGAAGAGGCGCGTGCCGCTCTCGGAGACGGAAATGGCGAGTCTGGCTGAACTCAAAGCGGTTCGGGGCGCGGCTGTCGCCCAGATCGACGCCGCCGCAGACGCCGAGGCGCTGGAGGCCGTACGCATCGAATGGCTCGGCCGCAAAGCCGGCCGCATCACGGCACTGCTGAAATCCATCAAGTCCGTCCCCGCCGATGAGCGGGCCGCGTTCGGCCAGGCCGTCAACGCACTCAAGAACCTCGTCGCGGAGCGGTTGGCCTCACGCCGGGCCGATTTCGGGGAAGCAGCGCCGAAGCGGCCGATGGTGGACGTGACGATGCCCGGCCGGCGGCTCCGTCTCGGTCGCCTTCACCCGGTCATGCGCGCCACGCGCGAGATGGTCGAGATCTTCGGTCGCCTCGGTTTTGGCTGCGTCGAAGGGCCGGAGGTGGAAGACGAGTGGCACAATTTCGTGGGCCTCAACATTCCGCCCGCCCATCCGGCGCGCGATCCGCTCGAGAACTACTATCTGAACGACAACGTCCTGCTGCGGACCCAGACCTCCACCGTCCAGATTCGCATCATGGAGAACCAGCCGCCGCCTGTCCGCGTCGTGGCGCCGGGCCGCGTGTATCGGCCGGATACGGTCGATGCCGGGCACTCGAACATGTTTCACCAACTCGAAGGGCTGTGGGTGGAGGAGGGCGTCACGTTCGCCGACCTGAAGAGCGTCCTGACGACCTTCGCGCGGGCCTTCATCGGCCCGGAGGCCCGGACGCGGTTCCTGCCGAGTTATTTTCCCTTCACTGAGCCCAGCGCCGAATTCTATTTCTCGTGCCTGCTGTGCGGCGGGTCGGGCTGCCCGGCGTGCAAAAGGACCGGCTGGATGGAGGTCGGCGGCTGCGGCATGGTCGACCCGAATGTCTTCGAGGCCGTCGGCTACGATCCGGAGCAGGTGACCGGCTTTGCCTTCGGCTTTGGCATCGACCGTGCGGCGATGCTGAAGTACGGCGTTAAGGACATTCGCCTGCTGTTCGCGAACGACGTGCGGTTTCTGGGCCAATTCTGAACTGTCAAGACGCCACGCCGCGCCATCAAAACAGCGACTTGCGTTGGGTGGCGGTGACCATGGCGCCGGTGTGGACGTTCCCGTTTTCGAGTTCGAGTTCGACGCGGACCTTGTCGCAGTCCTGCACGTACGGCGTGTAGGTGTAGGTGTGTGTGCCGCCGAGGTCGCCGTAGAGCAGTTCGCCGTCGGGTCCCATGACGTCGCGGTCGTAGGCGGCGGTGCCCCAGTGAACTTCGAGTTGGGCGCTCGTGGGCGTCTCGGTGACCTTGAGCATGAAGTCGTTGTGGTCCCAGTCACCGTCCGGGAGGGCGATGGGTGGGGCCTGGGCGTCTTCCATGCAGAGCCAGTAGACGTTGGGGTTGTCGTCGGGCTCGTATTCGGGCCTGGGCAGATAGTCGACGCATTCCTGGGGAGGCCGATCGTTGTACTGGGTCTGGGAGAGTTTGAGGACGTAGGGTCCCTCTTCCATCGGGATGGTGAAGGTATTTCCGATGTTGGGGCCGCAGGTGGCGGTGATTTGGCAGGAGAGGGTCTCGGTGATGGTCCGGGACGAGGTAACCTCGGACCAGACGTTGAACGTTGCGACGTTGGACGTGAGGACAGCGCTGGTGGCGGAGCCGCCGGGGGTTGCGGGCGGCATGGCGATGGGGTTTGAGTCCTCGTAGACCGTGATGACGGTTTCGCCGCCGACCTCCTCTCGTCGGTACTGGCGCCAGACGGTTTCCTCCCCGCCGCCGGGCAGTCGTCTGGCGAAGGAGATGCTGATGGCGCTGTTGTCGTCGGAGGCGAGTGTGGCGTCGGCGCGCCAGACGTCGGCAGCGACCCGGTCGAGGACGCCGCGCGCGCACGCCACCAGATCGGCCCGCCTGGTGTTGTAGTCGCTGGTGGTCTCGGCGCTGTACATGCCGTAGGCGATGGCGGACATGAGCAGGCCCATCAGCGCCAGAGCGATGAGCAGTTCGGCGATCGTGAAGCCGCGCGTTTGACCGTGCGTGTATCGCATGATTTACTCCCTGTACGATCCCTTGACACAGACCAGCGTGTACCGGGTGCTGAGGCCCGCGGGGTGAAGGTTCGTTGCACTCTTGTCGACCGTAAGGTTGGCGCTGTTCTTGAGTTTGACGACGGAGTCGCTGAGGTTGAGGATGGGTCCGCCGACGGTGCCGACTGCGTTTCCCTGGAACAGGAACTTCCCGGCCGCCATGCACCCGTTGATGGTGTTGAAGGTGTCGGAGAAGGTGGTGGCGAAGCCGGGCGCCAGGAGAAAGGAGCCGGTCTTGTCGCGGAGTCCGTCGTAGCGGCTGTCGGCGGGCAGGTTCTCGACGCCGGAGGCCATGAGGTTGCCGTCGAACCGTATCTGGTTGACCGTCAGGTTTTCAATGGCGGGTTCCTCCGCCACGACAATGCCGCAGATGTTGGTGGTTCCCGTGAAGGTCACGTAGTTGGGGGACTCGATGTAAACGACGCCGTATAGGTTCATGTTACCGCTGAAGGTGGGGTTGGTTCCGGCGGGGATGCGGATGTTGTGGAGCGTGGTGTTGCTGACGTCGCCGGTGACGGTGTCCTCGACGTACTGGACGAACTCGGCGGTCTCGACGGTCGGCCACTGGGGTTCGGCGACTCCGAGGATCTCGTCGCCGCCGATGGTGGCGTTGTCGATGACGTGGATCAGCGCGTCGGCGTCAACGGCTGCGGCGTCTCCGCTGAGGGTGGCGTCGTCGCTCAGGTCGATGGCGTAGGTCGCGGAGGAAGAGGCCGAAACCACGCTGCCTTCCTGATCGTTGTTGGCCCCCTGGATGGCGGCATTGTCCTTCATGATGACCCCGGACCGCGTGGCGACGGCGTAGTCGTTGATCACCATGATGGCGTTCTCGAAGGCCAGTTCGTAGAAGGACGTTCGTGCGGCACCGCCGAACCTGCCCGTGGACCGGACGGCGACGCTCGACGCCTCGTCGGCGCCGCCATCGGCCGTGATAACCAGTTCGATGGTACCCACGAGTCCGTCGGCGCGCGGCAGGGAGATGGGGGGTACGACAACGCCGTCGGCATCGTCGGTAATGGCCGCAGCGTCCACCATGACGGAATCGCCCCATGCGGCGCGGAAACGGTCGGCAATGGCCTCGTGAACCGAAGCGGGGGTATCGCCCGAGACGGCCAAGCCTCCCAACTCGCGCTGGGCCAGGAGCAGTCCGATCTCGGCCAGCGTGGCGGACTGGTTGCTCTGAAGGCGGTTGCGGCCGATGACGAGGTTGGTGTCGGCCATCGTTGCCACCGCCACGGCCACACAGGCGAACAGCGCCACAAACATCACCGTCAGCAGGAAGGCAACGCCTCTAGGGCTTGCCCTGGATACGATTCGCCCCGACCGCATGGTAACACCTTCCTTTCGGCCAGGCCGCGCCGGGGCGTGAAAACGCGGTCGGTTGGCGGCAGGGGGGTCCACTGCGTCCGTTCCTGCCGCACCTGTCTCCGCGATGCCGTTGAGCCCGATCTCGCCTTTTGGGCGTCCCGCGAGGGTGTCGCAGGGCCGCCCGGCGCGGCGGCGGCGCTGGGCATCGCAGGTGCTAGTCCTTATAGGATCCTGCCACACAAACGAGCCTGTATGCGCTTCCGAATCCAACAGGGGTCGAGTCGGCGTTCTGCCTGTCGATGGTCAGATTGGCACTGCCCTTGAGCAGCAAGTTGGCGTCGCTCAGGTTCATAAGCCCCCCGCTGATCGTTCCGTGCGCATTTCCGCTGAAGATGAACTGCCCGGCGGCCATGGCGCCGGAGATCGTGTTGAAGTTGCCGCTGAATCTGGTCTGGAAACCCGGGGCCAGCATGAAAGTGCCTGTCTGGTCACGGAGACCGTCATAGCGGCTGTTGTCGTCGGGCAGGCTCTCGACGCCGGAGACGGCCACGTTGCCCTGGAACAGAATCTGGTTGGTGTTGAAGTTCTCGACAGGCGGCTCCTCGGTCACGATCATCCCGCAGATGTTGGTGTTCCCCCTGAACTCGACCGTGTTGGGCGACTCGATGTAGACGATGCCGTAGATGTTGATGTTGCCGTCGAAGCTGGGGTTGGTGCCGGCGGGGATGTAGATGTTGTAGAGCGTGTGGTTGCCGGCGACGTCGCCTGTGATGGTCTGTTCGACGTACTTCTCGAAGCCGGCGGTGTCGATCTCGGGCCATTCGGGTTCGGGCTGGTCGAAGGCCTGGTCGCCGTGGATGGTGGCGCTGTTGAGGAGCCGGATGCTGCCGTCGTCGCCGGTGACGCCGGCGTTACCGCTAACCGTCGCGCTGTTGCGCATGTCGATGGCGTATTGACTGTCACTGCTGGAGAAGATGCTGCCCTCGGCGTCGGTGTTGGCGCCCTGGACTCGGGCGTTGTTTGCCATCAGGATGCGTGCCTTGCTGACGATCCCGAACTCGCTGAAGGGGCCGTGTGCTTCGGCGGCGAGGTTATAGTAGGCGGTCCGAACGGCGTTTCCGAACCGGCCGGTGGCGGCGATTTCGATGGTCGGGTTGCTTCCTACGCCCCCGTCGGCGGTGATACTGAGTTCGACTGTGCCGGTGCGGCCGTCGCCACGCGCCAGGGTGATCGGCGGAAACGTGACGCCGTCTTCACTGGCCGTGATGGTGGCGGGATCGAGGGTGTTCGAGTACGTCAACTGGTCACGCAGGTGGCTGGCCAAGGCCGCGTGGACGTCCGAGGCGCTGTCGCCCGAGACCGCAGCGCCGCCGAGTTCCTTCTGGGCGAGGAACAGCCCCGTCTCCACCAGGATGGAGGCCTGGTTGCTTTCGAGGCGGTTTCGCGACACCAGCAGGTTCATGTTGGAGGTGGTTGCCAGCGCGACGGCCATGCAGGCAAACAACGCGACAAAAATGATGGTGACCAGGAACGCCGCCCCGGCTGCCTTCGTCCTGCCACGAATTCGTTGCGTGCGAATGGTTCGTCCCCCTTCTTTCTGGAGTCGCCGCGCCGGGGCGTGAGGAGCGCGATCTGTCCTATCCACCATCTTCGGGGAATCACCCGGCGCCGGGTTCGTCCCCGTCGGGTTCCGCCTGCGTCATCCTGCGTCCGTCCTTCGGCGCCGGCCGACCGTCACCCATCACTGGAACGGAACCGCCGAGAGGTCGAACACGTAGTAACTCTGCACGAGAACGGGCTTGTCGTATGCCGAGACCGTCACGGTGACCCGGGCGGCGTCGGCCTGGGCCGGCGCGACCTGGGTATTCAGGTCGGCGGCGGTGACCGGGACCACGGCAATCTGCTGCGCGTACTGTGTCTGGGCCTGCTCGATGCCCGTGCTGAGCATCGCGGGGTCGTAGGTGGTGCCGCCGAGTTCCAGGACGTCTGCGAAGTCCATGCGCAGGGCCATATCTCGGACTTCGTCGGCCAGGAACGTTCCGTAGGTGATTTCCTCGCCTCGCTGGATGACGACGGACTCGTACCCGTAGGCCGCGACGAGGGCGAGGAACGCCAGGCTCAGCAGGACCGTGCAGATGAGCACCTCGGCCAGGGTGAACCCGGCAGCGCGGCGCAATGGCTTCGGCATGTTGGGTGTCTGTTTCATGGCTATTTCATCAACTGCGACATCTTGAAGATCGGGAGCAGGATCGAGGCGGCGATAAACCCGACGATGCTTCCCATAATCACAATCATCAACGGCTCGATGGCACTGGTGACCGCCTTGATGGTTGCCTTCAACTGGTCGTCGTAGAACTCGCTGACGTCGTTGAGGATGTCGGCGAGGGTGCCGGTTTCTTCGCCCGCGGCGATCATCTGGGCCACGCTGCTCGGGATGAGCGGACTCCTGGCCAGCATGGGGGCCAGACGTTGGCCCTTGCGGACGGAGGCGTGGACCCGGTGCCAGAGTCGGCCGTAATGGAGGTTGCCGGTGACCTCGGCGGTGATGGCGATGGTGTCGAGCATCGGCACGCCGGCGTTGACGAGTTCGCCCATCGTTCGAAGGCCCCGCGACAGGTAGAGGGCGTGGCAGACTTTCTTGATGAGGGGCACCCTGAGTTTCATCATATCCCACCACGACCGGCCGGCATCGGTGCGGATGAAGTAGATGAATCCCCCCGTCCCGCCGCCAACGACCACGAGATACAGGTACCAATAGCCCCGTAAGGATGCGCTCATGGCCATGAGCATTTTCGTCGGAAGGGGAAGGATGTCCTCCTTGCCCTCGAACAGGACCATGAACTGGGGCAGAACGAAGGCGAGCATGAAAACCGTCGTCGTAATGGCGAGAACAACGATGATGAACGGGTAGATCATCGCCCCGATGACCTGCCGCTTCGTCGCGGCCTGTTGGGTCAGGTAATCGTTGATGCGCTTGAGCATGTGGCCGAAGGTTCCCGCCAACTCGCTGGCCCGGACCATGTTGAGGTAAAGCACCGAGAAGATCTTGGGGAACCGCTGAAGGGCTTCCGAGAACTGTCGCCCGGACTCGACGTCGCGTTTGAGGGTGTTGACAACGGTTTGCATACGGGGGTTGACGATCTGCTCGCTGATGTTCTCGAGCGCGGTGGTCAGGCCGATGCCGGCCTTCGACATGACGCTCAACTGGCTGGTGAAGGCGAGCAGGTCCTTGCTGCCGATGCGGTTGAAGAGGGCGAACCCGGCCGACTTGGCAGCCTGGTCGGTGTCGCCCGCGAGGCGGACCAGGTCGAGGACGATGCCGCCGAGTTCGCGGACCTGCTCGGCGGCCAGGGTCTGGTTGTCGGCCTGGAGCGTGCCGACGACCACCTGGCCGTCACGTTGCTTCATCTGGTACCGGTACGTATGCATGATTCACCTAAGCCGAGAGCGCGCGGGCCAGTTCGGCCGGTACGCGTGCGTGGTCGATTGCGGTGTCACGGCTGATCATGCCGGTGAAGACAAGATGCTTCAGGGAGGCGTCGAACAGGTGCATGCTCAAGGCGCGGTTGGTTTCGATGATGTTCGAGATCTCGAAGATGCGGTTCTCACGGATGCAGTTGCGGACGGCCGGCGTCGAGACCAGCACCTCGGTGGCCGGCACCATCCCCGGCTCGTCGGTGCGCGGCAACAGCCGCTGGCAGATGACGCCCTTGAGCGTGTTGGCGAGCATGGAACGAATCTGGTTCTGCTGGGCTGCCGGGAAGACGTCGATGATGCGTTCAACCGTTGAGGCCGCGTCGTTGGTGTGCAGGGTGGAGAGGACAAGATGCCCGGTTTCGGCCGCCGTCAGGGCCGTCGAGATGGTCTCGAGGTCGCGCATCTCGCCGATGAGGATGATGTCAGGGTCCTGGCGGAGAACATGGCGAAGCCCGGACTTGAAATCCGGGACGTCCGGGCCGACCTCGCGTTGCTCCACGGCGCACTTGGCCGACGCGATGTAGTATTCGATCGGGTCCTCGAGGGTGATAACGTGGTATGGGTACCTGTGGTTGATGTAGTCGATGATGGAGGCGAGGGTGGTGGACTTCCCGCTGCCCGTCTCGCCGGTTACGAGAACGAGCCCCTCGTGGGGCACGTCGGCAAACGTCTGGACCGCATCGGGGAGGTTCAGCGTCGCCAACTCGGGGACCTTGGGCGGAATGGCCCGGAATGCCAAGGCGGGCGTTCCGCGCTGAAAGTGAGCGTTGACGCGAAACCTCGTTCCGCAGGGCAGGGCGGCCGAGAAATCCAGGTCCCGCTTCTCGAGGAAGCGTTTGTACTGGTCGGCGTCGAGGATGTCCTGAGCCGCGGCGTCGGTGTCCTCGCAACTCATGACGGGCTCACCATCCATTTCGCCGAGGATGGTATGGATGCGTAGAAGCGGCGGAAGACCCGCAATGAGGTGCAGGTCGCTTGCCCCGCCGACCACGGTCTGTTCCAGGAGTTCCCAGATGCGGCTCACGCTTCACCTCCTTCGACATTGGGCAGGGCGGCGTCTTCGGTGGCCCGCAACACCTCTTCGACGGTGGTGAGGCCCCTGCGGAGTTTCCGGAGCCCGTCTTCGCGCAGGCTGACCATGCCGCGCTCGACGGCGTAACGGCGAAGATCGGTCACGCTCGGCCGCGTCGCCACGAGGTCGCGGAACCCGTCGTCGAGTTGGATCACCTCGTAGATGCCGCACCGTCCGCTGTAGCCGGTGTTGCGACAGTGGTCGCAGCCGGCCCCGCGGTACAGCGTGTCGACGCGGATGTTGGCTTTCTCGAGGGCGATCTTCACGTCGTCGCTCGGTTCGTAGACCTCTTTGCACTTCTCGCAGATACGGCGGACCAGACGCTGGGCCAGGACGGCGTTCACCGACGCGCTGATCAGATATGGCTCGATGCCGATGTTAATGAGCCGCGTGATGCTCGACGGCGCATCATTCGTGTGCAGCGTCGAGAGGACGAGGTGCCCCGTCAGCGCGGCCTGCACGCAGATGCGGGCCGTCTCCTCGTCGCGAATCTCACCGACCATGATGATGTCGGGGTCCTGCCGGAGCAGGGCGCGCAAGGCGCTGGCGAACGTGAAGCCGATGCGGTCGTTGATCTGGACCTGGTTGGCGAAACTCAGAAAATACTCGACCGGGTCCTCGGTCGTCGAGATGTTCATCTCCGCCCCGTTCATCGTCATCAGGGCCGAGTAGAGCGTGGTCGTCTTGCCCGACCCCGTCGGGCCGGTCACCAGGATGACGCCGTGCGGGCGTGCGATCTGTTCCTTGAACGTGGTCAGGTGATCCGGCTCGAACCCCAGCCGCTCCAGACCAATCAGGATCGAGCGGTTGTCGAGAATGCGGATGACCGCCTTCTCGCCCTGGGTGGTCGGCAACGTGTTGACGCGGAAATCGACGTACCGGTTGCTGACGATGGCCCGGATGCGTCCGTCCTGCGGCAGGCGGCGTTCCGAGATGTCGAGGTTCGACATGATCTTCAAGCGCGACACCAGGGCAGGGTGCATCGTCTGGGGCGGCGACATGACCTCGAACAGGACGCCGTCGATCCGGTACCGGACGCGCATCTTCTTCTCGCCCGGTTCGATGTGGATATCGCTGGCGCCTTCCTTGACGGCGTTGCAGATCAGGTAGTTGGCCAGCCGCACCACCGGCGACTCGCCCGCCACCCTGGCCAGGTCGGCGGCCACGTCCTCGTTTTCCTCGATGAGTTCGACCGCGTCGTCGGCGATGTCGCGAATCAGGTCGTCAAGGTGGAAATCCTCGGGACCAGCCAGAAGTTCGTCGATAGCCTTGGTCAGTTCGCTGGCGGTGGTTACGGCCAGCTTGACGCGGCCGTCCACCCGGCGCCGGACCTCATCCAGCATGAACACGTTCGCCGGGTCTGATGTGGCCACGGTCACGGTGTTGTTGTCGCCGCCGGCATCGATGACCATGACCTTGTGGTAGCGGCAGAAGTCCGCAGGCAGCAGGTCGCGGGCCTTGGCGGGAACCTCCAGTTGGCTGACGTGGACGAAATCCAGGCCGTACTCGGCCGCCAGACACGCCATGATGTCGCCTTCGCTGGCGTAGCCTTTGCGCATGAGGATCTGACCCAGCCGCTCGCCGGGGCTCGACTTCTGCAGCGCCAGACATTCCTCGAGTTGCGCTCGCGTCAGCACGCCGAGTTCAACCAGGTGGTCGCCCATGCGGATCGGCCGGGCGGAGTCCCCCTCAGGGGGCGCGGCCCGTTCGGGACTCTCCGCCTCCGGCGCGAACGTGGCCACCGTCGAATCAGATGTTGTCTGGCTGTCGGTCATTGCGCCTCCTCAGCCCCCGCCGGTCTCCGGCCTGAGCCGGAGTTCCACGGTTTCACCCTCAAAGGAGAGCGTGACGCAATCAGGGTCGATCGCGTGGACGCACAGGCCCTGAATGGTGTCTCCGACAGCGCACAGTTTCCCGCCCACGATGGCCTTCCGCCCGTCGCCGACGATGAGGATGGACCCGACCTTGAGCGCGCGGGCGGCTTCGAGCATCTGAGCCCGGCGCGCCTCGGCCTCGGCCTCTTCATCGGTCTGGGTCTCTTCCTCCGCCTTACGCTCGGCCTCATCCGGCACGACGGCGAACGGGTTGACGCGAAGCCTGTGCAGCGGCACCTGCCGCGACTGGACGTACGTGTCGAACGTTTTGACGATCTCCTCGACGCGGTCCACCGAGAGGGCATCGCGGTCGCCGGCCTGGGGGCCGGCCTCGATGCGTTTCAGGACGCTCTCGACGCTCGATGCGTTCACGGACACGCTCGTTGACGCCCCCGCGCGACCGGGCGTCCAATCCGCAACCGCCTGCTTCGGACCGTGCCCGCCCATAAACTGGTAGGCGGCAATGCCGGCGCCCCCTACAAACAGGACCGCCAGGATGACGACCTTCTTCTTGTCGCCGAAGCCTGTCTTGGCCGCGCCCCCGGCGGGCACCGCCTCGATGCCCTTGTCGCCTACGCGGATCCGGTCCGACGGTTCGTCTAGTGCCTGAGTCATGTTATTTCTCGAAGAAAATGTCCATGAGCAGGTCCACCTCGACAACGCCCTCGACCATCGGTGACTTGGTGACCTGCATGTGCCGTACCTTCGTGAGGCGCGGCAGGCGTTCAAGGCCCAGCAGGAACTCGTAGAAGCTCTCGAACGGTCCCTCGAGCGAGAGCGTGATCGGCTGGGAGTTGTACCGCGGCATGGTTTCGGGCTGATTAGTTCGCACGCTCCGGGGGGTCATGGATTTCGACTCGGCAATCAGCCAGACCTCCCGCAGGATCACGTCGATCTCGCGTTCCTCGGGCAGGCGGTTCTCGAAGAAGGTCAACGCGTCTTCGAGCCGCTCAATCTCTCCCTTGAGGTCGGTGATCCGAGCGACCACACGCTGGAGTTTGACGAGTTGAGCCCGCCGGTCCTCAACCGCCGCCCGGTCCGCCTCGGTCCGGCGCAGGACCGGCACGACGACCAGGACCACCACCGCGGCTATAACCACGATCAGGCCCAGCACGGTCAGCAGCATCCGGATCGGACCTTTCATGAGTTACCTTTCTTGGCGCTCGGCGCCGACTCGGCGACAGACGGCGGCTCGGTCGCAGACGACTCCAGCATCTTGTCGGCGTCCTTACGCAACAGAAACGACATCTGAAATCGCCGCATCGTCACGCCTTCCTGGTACGGAAACGCCTCGGAGAACTGCAGGTCCACCGTCTCGAAGAGCGGGTCGGTGTGCAGCCGCGAGATGTACTCGGCCACTTCCACGTCGGTCTCCGCGAGGCCGTCCAGCCGAAAACGCACCCGCTTCACCCGGATGACGCGTGGCTGCTTTTTCCCTGCCTGACCCTTTGTACGCTTGCCCGCCGCCGGCGGGGCCGTGCCGTCGGCGGAGCTGTCCACCGGCACCTTTATCTGTTCCACCTGCATCGTCATGGAGGTCAGACTCGTGTGCTCCGGCAGGTAGTTGGTCAGTCGGGCCAGGACGTGGCTGCGAGGAACCCGCTCGAGAAGGTCAGTGCTCAACTCGACCTTGCGGAGCAGGCCGGCCTTGTGTTGTTCGAGTTGCTTCAGGTCCTCAATCTGTCGGCTGGCTTCCTGGTACTGGGCCTCTGCAAGGAAACGCATCCCGGCCATCGCCCACGACTGAACCAGCACGAAGGCCACCGCCACGCCGAGAAGCAGTAGCGTGCCGGCGGCGATCCCAAGGCACACCCAGTTGGCCCGGCGGATCCCGCACCGCGTCAGGTAGTCGTCCGGGAGAAAATTCGTGACTTGCATTACGCGGTCCTTCCTCGCCTCATTGCACGCCGAACAGGCTCAGGCCGACGGCCACAGCCATCTCAGGTTCGGTCGACTCCGGGTCGGCCTTGCCCATGACCACGCCGAACGGATCCCCCACCTCGCACGGCACGTGGAGCCGCCCGGACAACACCCGGACAAGCGCACGGTCCCGGGCCCCGGGCCCGACAAAGTACAACCGGTCAACCGCGGCGCCGCGAGCCAGCGACGCATGGTATCGCACGCACGACTCGATCTCGTCGGTCAGGTGATCCAGGGTCAACGGGGTGCGGCTGTATGCCTGGACCGCCTCGTCCAACATCTCAGGCGTCGGCGACTGCCGCCACGTCTCGATCAGGTCGGCGGCCTCTTCCAGGGAAACGCTTCGGCTCGTGGCCACGCCTCCTATCAGGCTGTCCGCTCCTTGCTTGATGCCCTTGACGAACGTCGTCCCCTGGCCGCGCAGGATCGCCACGTGTGTGGTCCGGGGGCCGATGTAGACGATCATCACGCACGGCGGACCGGCTTGGCTCGGCCCTGTGCGACCCGCCGCATACGCAAAGCAGTAGCACATGGCACACGGCTCGATGCCCACGCCGGCAACTTGGAGCCCCAGCCGCGTCATCGCCGAGATATGCTTCTCCACGACGTGGCGCGGCGCCGCCAGAACGAGAACGTCGTGTTTCGTCTCATTGTTCTCCGAGACCGCGCCGGCCACGATGTGTCGAATGATGGCGTCCGTCGGATCATACGGCAGGTGGCCTCGCAGTTCGCCGGGCAGGGCGGTTTTCAGTTCTTCCGGTTGCATCGGCTGCATCCGGACGTGCTGGATGGTCAGGCATTCCTGCGGCAGGCTGATGACCACGTTCTTGCCCTGGAAACCGTCCGTCGCGAGCTTCTGGCGGACGAACCGGCGGGCCCGGCCGTAGGTCGCCTCGTTCGGCCCGTTCCCGGCCTGGCCGCCGCCGTCACCGTTGGCCGCCGCCATGCGAGCAACCGTTTCCGCCGAGGTGGAGAGGTGGCAAGTAGCCTTGGAGACGACTTTCACGCCCTTGCTGTTCTGTTCCAACTGGGCCATGTAGACGGCATCCGAGTTCAGGTGGATGCCTATCGGCAGAAGGTTGCGTCTGACCTGCGCCATGCTCGATTCCTCACCGGCGGAAGCCATAGTCCTGCCCTGGTCCAGGGCGGACCCTTGTTTCCTAAAAGGTACGGCTATTAAGCGGTGCGTCAAATGGTTTGGAGGGCCGGGATGAACAAACGGCTCCGACCCACGAGACCCTTCGCGCAAACCATTGTCTCATAAGGCTTTACGCGCACGAGTTTCTGCCTTGTGTAGGGGATACACTGCGCTGGTGCTGCAGGGGGATGCGCGGCGCCGCCGGAATCTGCCCGATTTTCTCCGACCCATAGGCCCCGAACGCCTCGTCGGCAGGGTGCATACCGACGACGGCAAACGCCTCCACCACAGGCACGCTCGGGGGCATTCGCCGTCCGTTTCATCGGCACACAGCGGCAGT
>Ga0307427_1000871_pt1 | contig 16848 bp, 16 predicted proteins | sample SalMarWE160190MG_FD_202162 | JGI IMG/M metagenome (GOLD analysis project Ga0307427, IMG submission 202162) | Salt marsh sediment microbial communities from the Plum Island Ecosystem LTER, Massachusetts, United States - WE1603-190 | ecosystem: Environmental > Aquatic > Marine > Intertidal zone >... | reverse complement strand
AGCGATTGCCCCTGTCTCGGTTGGTATTGCTGTTGGTGTCTTTGGCATTACCCTAGTATTATTCAGACGCGTGTCGCTTAGCTCCATTGCTGGAGCACTGACTATTCCTCTATCACTTGTTCTTGTGAATCGGTATACTACTATCCATCACCATGCGTTGCTGATCTGGCTAACTATTGTCCTATGTGTATTTATCTTGTTTACTCACAGGGGAAACATCTCGCGACTAGTGCGCGGGAAAGAGCAGCCCCTTCCCGGGACACAGTTCTCGAAACGGATCGGGAGAAGAAAGTAAGCCTGCTCATCCTTTTCTGCATTTACACCAACGATTCTATGGTAGTTAAACGCTAGTATCATCCAGGTTTGACGAGTAGGGAGCATAATGCTACAATCTCTCTTTGTACAAAGGAGTAGATAGTGAAGAAGGATCCATTACGAGAATTTCGAAACAGAAACTTGAGAAACATTGTAGTTATCACTGTCATTGTAATCTTTGGATTGATTCTGCTTCAATCCATGTTCGGAAGCGGTCGAAAAACGGACGAGATTACCTATTCGTTATTTAGAATACTAGTGGACAGCGGTCAAGTCTCTACAGTAACAATAAGGGATAATCTTGGAGAGGGAACAACCGTTGATGGGGGAACATTCACGGTTCAGCTTTCCGATGAGGCAGCAAACTATGAACCGTTTTTGCTGGAAAACAATGTTCAAATCGAGTACGAGCCTTCTTCAAATGGAAGTTGGTTTATGTCTGTTCTCGTCTCGCTTCTTCCAATTGTCCTTCTAATTGGCGTTTGGGTTTATATTATGCGTCGTAGCCAAAGCGGTGGTGCTCTCTCGTTCGGGCGCTCTAAAGCAAAGCTTGTGCAGCCAGACATGGTTCAGGTGACGTTTGCCGACGTTGCTGGAATAGATGAGGTGACAGAAGAAGTTGGGGAGATTATCGAATACCTTAAGGACCAAAAAAGGTTTTCGCGTCTCGGAGCTGAGATTCCTAAGGGCATCCTTCTTGTTGGTGCTCCAGGAACTGGGAAAACGCTGATAGCGAAAGCAATCGCCGGAGAGGCAAAGGTTCCTTTCTTCTCGATTAGCGGCTCAGATTTCGTAGAGATGTTTGTGGGAGTTGGTGCAGCGCGAGTACGTGACATGTTCGAAAAGGCAAAGTCAAGCGCACCCTGCATCATTTTTATTGATGAGATCGATGCCGTTGGCAGAAAGAGGGGTGCCGGCCTTGGCGGTGGTCATGACGAGCGTGAACAAACCCTGAACCAACTGCTGGCTCAGATGGACGGTTTTGAACCAAATAAGGGCATCATTCTGCTAGCCGCGACGAACAGGCCAGATGTGCTTGACCCCGCGCTTCTTCGTCCCGGGCGATTTGATCGACGGATCACCGTACCAAGACCCGATCTGAAAGGAAGAGAGGCAATTCTGCAGCTCCATCTCTTGAACAAGACAATTGCCGCAGATATTGACGTGTCGATTTTGGCACGGAGGACCCCAGGTTTTGTCGGAGCCGATATAAAAAACCTGTGTAACGAAGCAGCCCTTCTTGCAGCACGTCAAAACAAGACGGATATTGAGATGGTTGACTTTGAAGAAGCGATGGACCGTGTGATCGCTGGAATCAGACGCAAAGGAGTTGTTATCACAGAGGATGTACGCAAACATATTGCCTATCACGAGTCTGGACATGCATTACTGGGAAAACTTCTCCCTAAAGCTGATCCGGTCCACAAGATTTCTATCATCCCCCGCGGAGATGGTTCGCTGGGGTTTACCCTGCAGCTTCCGATGGAGGAAAAGTATATCGTGTCTGAAGAAGAGCTGAAGGATAAGCTAACTACGCTATTTGGCGGCAGGGCAGCCGAGGAACTTGTGTTCAACGAGCTGAGCACCGGTGCCTATGATGATCTGAAGAAAGCAACTGATCTTGCCAAACGGATGGTTGTCGAGTATGGAATGAGCCAGAAACTTGGACCAATAAGTCTTGCGCGTGAGCATGTTGATGTGTTCCTTGGTGAAGAAATTGTGAGGAGCAATGAACATTCGGAAGACCTCTCCTCATTAGTGGACGGTGAAATTCGCTCATTGATCACTCGTGCCTATCAAAAGGCCAAACGACTTCTCACTAACAATCGCTCTGTGCTCGATCGACTAGCCAATGAACTCCTTAAGCATGAAGTAATTGCTGGAGATGAGCTTGATAACTTATTCAAGGTACTTATCCCTGCTCCAGCTGCCTAATGCCTGAATCACAACAGCGTGTCACGATCTTGGGTTCTACGGGCTCAATCGGCTGTCAAACGATTGATGTCATAGAGCGGCTTAACAAGCAAGATTACGCGTTTTCTGTGGTAGGACTTTCTGCCGGCAAAAACATCGATCTTCTCAGCCGACAAATCGACCGTTTACATCCGTCAGTAGTATGCATTAGAGAAAGATCAAAGGTTCAAACACTGTACAACAGATTCCCCCACCTACGCATTCTCACGGGGGACGAAGGACTGAAGAAAGTCTGTAGCATGGATGGAGTCGATCTAGTCGTCAATGCCCTTACGGGAGCAGCTGGTCTTGGTCCCACTCTGGATAGCCTTCAACTTGGTCGCACCGTTGCTTTGGCAAACAAAGAAAGCCTGGTAATCGGAGGAGAACTAATAGGTGAACTCTTGGCCAAATACAAAGGAAAGATCCTACCAATTGATAGCGAACATAATGCTCTTGTACAGTGTTTGTGGGCAGGCACGCGGGCTGAGGTAGCCCGAGTGATCATTACCGCATCAGGTGGACCATTCTTAAATACACCTACAGAAGAACTCGTTCATGTTCAACCAGAGCAAGCCCTCAGACACCCTAATTGGTTAATGGGTAAGCGAATCAGCGTCGATTCTGCGACGATGGTTAACAAGGGCTTTGAGGTAATCGAAGCTCATTACTTGTTTTCACTTCCCTACGAGAAAATCGATGTCATTATTCATCCGGGATCAGTAATACACTCATTTGTTGAATACTGCGATGGATCTATTCTTGCTGAGTTGGCAGCACCGGATATGCGTATCCCTATTCAGTATGCCTTAGTCTACCCTGCTCGTGTGGAGACGGGGCTTCCTCGACTTGATCTTGAGAAGATAGGAAGAATAGAGTTTGAGGCACTGTCCCAAGAGCAGTTCCCTGCTTTTGCAACAGTTCTCAGCGCTGGCCAAATCGGAGGAACCGCTCCTGCTGCAATCAATGCAGCTGATGAGGTACTTGTGGATCGATTTCTGAAAGGAAAAATCCCATTTACCGCACTTGCTGAAGGACTTGAGACGATTCTGTCTCGACACATGGATAAGAATACTGGCACCAAACAAAGAGCTGATTTCTCTGCAATCCTTGCTGCTGACAAGTGGGCACGCAAGGAGGCAGGGGATCTATTTCCTTAATGAGGAATAGCTTTCCTATATAATTGTCCCAATCTTGAGGTTAGCTTCGTATGGGATCCGCCATGGACCTTGGATCGAATGTCTGAGACGGCCAAGAAACATCTTGGCTATGATCGTTGAGAACAGCTTGGCGTAATCGTTGTGGGGACTAGCCCTTCCCACCCATCCACATAAGCTGCCACAATCCACTTAACCTAGCATAAATCAAGTAAGAAACAACTGCGGCTGTTATTGGAATAATAACCTTCAACAGTTGTGAGGCCTCACCTGCCAGTGACCTGGCACACCAAGAAACAAGAAAAACCACTGCTGCTCCTCCTATGATCTTTAGCAAGTGGGTAGCTAGTTCACTATCTGGATGAAACTTTCGCCAGAGGAATACTGCAAGTACACTTGCGTTGACACAACCAGCAATTGAAGTTGCGAATGCTAATCCTGCTTCACGCATTGGCCCAACAAGCAGTAGATCAAAGGCAATGTTTGCCCCTACCGCACAAGCAGATGCAATTACTGGAACAAGCGTTTGACCGCTGGCGTAGAAAGCACGTGTGAAAATGGATACCAACCCATAGAAGAAGAGGCCAATAAGATAAAAGGAAAGCACGTGTGCTGTGCGTATTGTTGCCGCTGGAGTGAAGCATCCGTGTTCAAACAAGAGGCGGATGACATCACCGCCAATCACGTACAAGCCAACCATTGCCGGAAGAAGCATGAATGCGGTAGCACTTATTCCTTCACCAAGATGTTTTGAGAACCTCTCATTGTCTCCATGGGCAAGAGCAGCTGAGAAGCGTGGCAATAAAGCACTCGCAATACTTACCGCAAACATTCCAAGCGGGAGCTGAAATAGTCGCATTGCGTATTGGAGAGATGAGATTCCGCCCTCTCCCAAATGTGAGGCGAGCTTGTTATCTACCAGTAGATTGATTTGAACAACAGCAAGCCCAAGAATAGCAGGTGCCATCAATCGCGTCATCTTGCGAACGCCTGGATGCAATGGAAGCAAGGTGAAGTGAAATCGAAACCCCGCCCGGTAAAGAGCAGGCACCTGAATAAGGAGTTGTCCAGCGCCGCCAATTAGTACTCCGAATCCCAGCCCAAAAATCGGGTTAGGTAGACGAGGAGAAAGGACAAGTACCCCACTGATCATCCCCAGGTTGAATAGAACTGGGGCAAGGGATGGGACGAAAAAACGACGATATCCATTGAGTATGCCCATGAACACCGCCGAAAAACCAACAAGAGCAATGAATGGAAACAACAAACGGGAAAGACTTATGGCTAAATGAAGTTCTTCCTCAGCAAATCCGCTAGCTAAGAAAGAGAGATAGGTCGGCGCAAACAGAATCCCTGCAGCAACAACTATTGGGAAAAGAAGTAGCAGGAGTGAAAGAACATTGCTGGCAAAACGGTTTGCGTCTTTGCCCACAACTAGTGAGTCAGTGAATACGGGAATAAATGCTGTGGATAGAGCGCCTTCTGCAAGGAGTCCGCGAAGAAAATGAGGGAGGAAAAACGCAATTAGGAATGCATCATAAGTACTGCCGGCACCGAAACGATCCGCTATTGCTACATCACGAAACAGTCCAAATACACGTGAAATCCCGGTAGCCAGCGCCATGAGCAGGACATCGCGTGCCAGGCGTTTCATCGATTGTCAGGAATAAGAAGGAGGCCAGCGGCAACTTTTCCTCCCGTTCCAATTTCCCAGTAGCTTGCGCCGTCCTTGAATACGAGGGAGCTCGAATGACCGCCATCGAACGCTATGGCGTTCTTTATCCTTACTGGCAGACTGTGAAGTATTGCGAGTAGATCAACAAAATCCGCTCCAACCGATTCCGTACCCTTTACTACCGCAAGCAAGATCAATCCACCATACCAGTCAGTTGCAAGGACGCTGCGACTAGCAAGCCCACTGACCAGTGAAGAATTGAGACTAAAAGCTTCCTTTCCGGGATCGAGAACATCCTTACCGGCAACCATTAGAAGCGGCCCTGCGCTGACTGCATCAGTAATAAGTGGGCCGCCTTGATCGAGCACGTGTTCCACATTCACCTCATCGGAGATACCGATCATTGCCAATCTGGAACAAGCAACTCCGCTTGCCACAACAAGTATTGCGGAGCTATCTCGTACTACGTACGGACTGTCTTCTGCTGCCACAACACGATTGGAGCGCACCTTGAGAATGCGGTATGACTTTAGAGATCCTCGGCTAATGGTACCTGTGTAACTTGGGGTATAAACGACTACCTCGTCTGACTTGATCGGCCGATTTACATCATCAATGGTGATCTTCTCGCCGTTTACTCGTAGGAACATCGTAATAGTAGGATTAAAAAACACCAGGTGTCCGAAGATATCAATGCCAAGGGCTCCTCGTCGCTCGTAGTTAGAACTCTGCACTTCACCGTTCACGATTAGTAATCCCACCGGAATGTTTGTTGCGGTATCAAAGAAATTGGTGTTGATCGCCACAGGTGCGCCGTGGAATTGTGCTATGTCTCTTAGGTACGCAAGGCTGCCAACTCCAGTGTGGGGAATGGCTGGGGAAAGTCGGTAGTGGTCGCGCCAGCTATCAATGTACAAATAGTTGGTTCTTACTGTCCCGTGGCCAAGATCACTTTGGATCTGATTGTAGGTAATCCAGGGTAGGATTTCTTCTTTCTCTTTGGCTTGCAATTCATGGTCGAAAACAAGTGATAGTGAGTAGAAGCCCGCTGAACTAAATCTCTTGAATTGGGGCAGGCAAGCACTGGAAAAACCAACTGTTAGCTCCACTGTTTGGTTCTTTCCTTCTCGCAACTCTACCGAGCTGATAGGGCCCTCGCTGAAGGCAAGCCATTGTGAGGCGGTAGCAAGAGAGCAGTGATAGAAACGAAGGCGGATCCTTCCACCGCCTGCTTCTATTGTTCTGCAGGGAACAAAGCCATCGAAGCGCGCTGTCACCTCATGAGATGTTGGATCAAAACAAGTAAGAGATGCTGGCTCACTTTCTACATAGACTTCCTTGCCAATTGTATGCATTCGCGCGCCAGTGAGCTCCGCAAGTTCTGTAAGTGAAACATAAGCAATTCTGTTGTGGATAAAGAAGTGTTCCGCTGGAAACAGTTTCTTTCCCTTACTAGAACGTGTAAGAATAGATGCGTCTTGATCGACATAAGATGCTTCTAGGCCAACAAAACGACCAAACTCAAGCAAGGGAACCATTACTCGCCCGGCATCTTGGAACGCTCGATGGAGAAGGATAACTTGATCGTTATTCACCCATACAAGCACTCTATCACTAGCCGCAAGAACAGCGACAAAGACACACAACAAAGCAATCCCAGCTAGGCACCCGCTTCTCATTGCGGGTTAATCCTCCCTTATCTCCTCCCTATCGACACGAATACGAAGCTCTACTGAAATATCCTTGTACAAACTGATTAGCACCATGTGTGGGCCAAGGGTCTCAATAGGGCGCTCCAACAGGACACGAGATGCCTCAATATGTTCTCCGAGCTCTTCTTCAATCTTAGAAACGATTTCCTCTGCTCGCACAGAGCCGTATAATTGATTATTGTCATGAGCTTTGCGAGCAAAGATGAAGTCACGGCCTCTAAGGGCGTTGCGCAGGCGAATGGCTTTTGCTTCTCGCTGTTCTATTTCCACCTCATGTGCTAGTTTTGCTTTTGCATAGCGAGCAATGTTGTGCTCCGTTGGCGTAACAGCTAGCCCACCAGGAAATAGGTAATTTCGCGCATAACCATTAGCAACATCTACTACTTCTCCTACATGCCCAAGCGAAGAAATAGTCCCCGTTAACAATACTTTAGTAATGTTCATCACCTCTTTTCGTTATTGGTACAAATTGTAGTCTGCGCTTTGCGGGGCGTCAAATCGCTACTATATGGCCTTGCCTGTGTGTGGTATACTTGGAGTATTGACATGAACTGGTTAGAAAAATGGGAGGAGAAGAGGGATCGAGTGCTAGTGATGGGGGTGTTGAATCTCACTCCGGACTCATTCTATGACGGAGGAAGCTATCCCACACAGAGGACAGCGCTCAACCGTGCCCTGGAGATGGTGGATGAAGGAGCGGATATCATCGATATTGGTGGTGAGTCAAGCAGACCAAGCGCAGCGCCTGTCTCTGAACGTGAAGAGCTAGGCCGTGTTCTGCCAGTAATCAAGAGAATACGCAAGCAGAGCGAGATCATGTTATCCATTGATACTACCAAGGCAACGGTTGCCGCCGAGGCAATTGCGTGTGGTACAACAATCGTGAATGATATCAGTGCACTTAGATCTGACCCTGGGATGGCTCGCGTGGTAGCCAGAAACAAGGTCTTTCTCGTATTGATGCACATGCAAGGAACACCAAGGACAATGCAAGACAACCCTACTTACGGTGATCCTGTTCGTGAGATTAGTGGCTTTCTGCAAGAACGAATCAAGGTTGCCCTAGAAGCTTCTATTCCTTGCCAGCGGATCATCGTTGATCCAGGAATTGGTTTTGGAAAGAAGCTTGAACATAATCTAGTCATTCTACAAAACCTAAATAGATTTGCCACACTTGAGGTGCCAATACTTGTCGGACTATCTCGTAAATCATTTATTGGGGAGATCCTCGGCTCAAGTGCTGAGGATCGCTTGACTGCCACAATTGCTGCTAATGCGATCGCTGTAGCGAATGGAGCCAACATCATTCGCGTCCACGACGTAAAAGAAGGGAGAAGAACGGCTGACGTTGCTTGCCGTTTACGAAGAAGAAATGCTTAAGACAAATGATTTCTTTGAACATCCTGGAAAAGAGCTCCCGGTAGAAGTGTGTTTCAGAGGGATTTCAGCACCATCTCTGCAAGGATGCTTGCGAGAGGATATTGTTGCTGTCGGCCATGGCTTTGGGCAACTAGACAACATCTATCTGACACTCAGCATTTCTACAACAATCGAGAGGCCTTGTTGCCGCTGCCTTGCTCCTATCTACACACGGATAAATCTGCGTGAGGTGTTCAAGATTAGAACTGAGCCGACAGAGAATGAAATTGATCTATTGCCACATATTCTTGCGGCTATCTGCACTTCACTTGATCCACATCCGCTCTGTCAACCCAATTGTCGGGGCCTGTGCCCAGTTTGCGGAATCAACCTTAATCAACACCCTGAACACAAACCACAATCGGCGGGAGTAGAGAAGAGAAAACTGGCGGATTTCTTGTGACTCAGAGAGTGATTGCCTTAGGTTTTGACCCGGGTCTCGCAACCACTGGATATGGGGTGGTACGAAAATCATCAAATGGCTGGGAAGCTGCGGCTGGGGGAACAATTGAGACACCGCCCGCCACTGCACGCGCTACTCGCCTTCAGAAGATTTATGAGGAAGCACGTGCACTGATCCAGACCTACCATCCGGATGGTGTAGCAATTGAAGAGGTGTACATGGCTAAGAACACACGCACAGCCATGCTTACCGCAGAAACACGTGGTGTACTCCTTCTTGCCGCAGTAGACGTACCCATATACTGCTACACTCCACTACAGGTAAAAAAACAGATCACCGGCTATGGTAGAGCAAACAAGAAACAGGTGCAATTGATGGTGAAAAGGCTCCTTCATCTTTCAGAGGTTCCACAACCAGATGACATGGCCGATGGCCTGGCTATTGCCCTTTGTTGTCTAATTGAGTTGAGCGGAGTGCAAATGGAGAAGCATGCTTACCTATGAGAAGCTACTAGGACTGATAGAAGAACCCAGCAACAAAAGGATTCTACTGTTCGACGGGAATTACCTTGCCTACCGTTCCTTCTACGCCATCCGCGAACTTTCCACCAATGACGGTCATCCGGTGAACGCAGTCTACGGGTTCTGGCGAATACTGATGAAAATGTTGCGTGAGTTTCCTTCTGCCTATGTCACGGTTGCCTTTGACTCTGGAGGGAAGACCTTTCGCCACGAGCTTTATCAAGCCTACAAGGCTACACGTAAAGAAACCCCGGCTGAACTTAGAGAGCAGTTTCCGGTTATCCGTAAACTATTGCAACAATTAGGAATCAATGTGGTAATGCAACAAGGAGTGGAGGCAGATGACATTCTTGCCAGCATTGCTTGCCAGGCAGCAGAGAGTGCCCTTGATGTGCTTATCGTTTCTTCGGACAAAGACCTTACGCAGCTTGTTAGTGACAAAATCTCGATCGTCCGTCCGTCTGCTCGTCGGACTAAAGATGTAGGGGAAATTCTAGATAGAGAAGGAGTACGCGCGCGCTTTAAGGTTCCGCCAGAGAGGATTATTGATTTCCTTTCCCTTGCAGGGGATACCTCTGACAACATACCCGGTATTCCGTCAGTGGGGGAAAAGCGGGCTTCACAACTTCTTGAACGGTTTGGCTCTCTGGATGCGATCTTGGAGCATCCAAGTGAGATCAGAAGCGCAAGAGTACGAGAGAACCTAATACAGCATGCCGACAAAGCCTTGCTCGCACGCGAGCTTGTCACCCTTAGAAAAGACGTGGAAGTAGGGAGAATTCCTGAGGATTGCGCACTGCAAGGAATAAGCACCGATGAACTGGTACAGCTACTGACAGAGCTTGAGTTCCGCTCTGTCGTCAGTGAGCTTGGTATCAAGAAGGAGGAACTTGGAAAACAAGACGAAGACAAGAAAGCTAGCTACCATACAATTTTGCTGCGTACTGAACTTGATTCACTGGTTACAAAGGTGGCGAAGCAAGAGATGTTTTCAATTGATTTAGAGACAACCAGTCGTGACCCGATGCAAGCCAAGATCGTAGGAATCGCTATCTCGCCGCAGCCATACGAAGGTTATTATATCCCGGTTGGCCATGACTACCTCGGGGCTCCCGGCCAGCTTACATGCAGTAAAGTTCTAGAAGCGCTACGCGGGCTGATTGAATCGACATGTCCACAGATCATTGGACAGAATCTGAAATACGATCTGATCATCCTCTATAGATACGGACTGCATCCAAGAGGGATTTGCTTTGACACAATGCTTGCTTCGCATCTTGCCCAACCAGACGAACCTCGGCACAACTTGGAGAAAATCGCAAGCTCATATCTAAACTACAAAATGCTCTCTTACGCCGAGCTTGCTGGCAAGGAGGGCTCAATCGCCGCAGTTCCGATAGAACGCTCTACGTTCTATGCTGCGGAAGATGCGGAGATCGTCTTTCGCCTGAAAGCACCTCTGGAAAAGGCCCTCGACAAGGTGCGGGCAACCAAGCTCTTTCAAGAAGTGGAAATTCCTCTCATCTCAGTGTTAGCGAGAATGGAGCAGAATGGGATTCTTCTAGACAAGGAAATCCTGGCCATCCAAGGTGAGCAAATCAGAAAGAAGCTGACAGTTATCAAAGAGGACTTGTATGAAATTGCAGGTGAGCGCTTTAATCCCAGCTCCCCAAAACAGGTGGCCGAGGTGCTATTTGATCACCTTGGTCTTCCAGTGATCGAGAGAACGAAGACAGGACCCTCGACAAGCGCGCGTGTATTAGTCAGGCTGGCGGCGGAACATCCCTTGCCTGGGGAGTTACTTACATATCGAGAGTTGGAAAAACTGATGAACACCTACATCAAACGCCTACCTGCCAAGGTGAACCCACGAACTGGACGAATCCACACATCGTTTCATCAAACTTCTACTACCACCGGACGACTCTCTTCCTCTGACCCCAACCTGCAAAACATTCCCATTCGCACCGAGGTAGGAGAGAGGATTCGCCGGGCATTCATAGCTCCAGAAGGGTCGCTATTCATCGGGGCTGACTATTCGCAAATAGAACTACGATTACTGGCACACCTGTCACAAGATAAAGGATTGATCGCAGCATTCGAGCATGGAGAGGACTTGCATCGCCTGACTGCGAGCCGCATCTTTGGGATTACCGAGGAAAAGGTAACTCACAGACTGCGCAACGCCGCCAAACGGATCAACTTTGGGATCCTCTATGGGATTAGTCCGTACGGGCTGGCGCGAGAACTTTCCATTTCGCAGGTCGAAGCTAAGGCTTACATTGATCTGTTCTTCACTGCGTACCCAGAGGCAAAACATTGGATCGACAAGATGATAAAGCTTGCGGAAGAACGCGGTTACACAGAGACAATACTTGGCCGGCGCAGGCCACTTGTTCACATAAAATCGAGAAATATGGCAAGGCGGAATTTCGACAAGAGAAACGCGGTCAACACCCCCATTCAGGGAAGTGCTGCCGACCTCATCAAGCTCGCGATGCTTAGGATAGACCAGTTGATTGAGGAAGATGCAGTGAAGGCCAAGATGCTCCTGCAAATCCATGACGAATTGGTCTTCGAGGTGAAGGAAGAGTATTGTGAACAGGTGGCCAAACAAGTCAAACAGGAAATGGAACAGGTGATGGAATTACGTCTCCCCTTGCAAGTTACAGTTAAGTGTGGTACAAAGTGGAGTGACATCTAAGAGTAGATAGGGAGGAGAAATACTCAAACTTGGCTACTGGCTAATGATATTGGCGGGAGTACTTCTTGGAGGATATGTTAGCTACTTCTTGGTTCGCGCAATCATTACGGCCCCGGGAATCGGCAGTTTCTTCAAAGTAGTAATCCTTGTTGGAATGAGTGGTCTTATTACTACTATCATTGGTTTAATCCGAGAACGAAGAAAGGAGGGTCATGATGCTTCTGATAACGACTGAGACAATTAAGGGAAGAGAGATTACCGAGGTGCTTGGGCTCGTACGCGGGAACACAATCCGGGCACGCCACATGGGACGAGATATCATGGCTGGCTTGCGCAATATTGTTGGTGGAGAAATCAAGGAGTACACACGGATGCTTTCTCAAGCACGCAATCAAGCCGTTGAACGTATGGTGAAGGAAGCCGAGGAATTAGGAGCAGATGCCGTAATTGGAATGCGTTTTACTACCTCGCAGACCATGTCCGGTGCAGCAGAAATTCTTGCTTACGGGACAGCGGTTAAGTTGGCTTAAAGGAGGGAAACTCATGGGTTTTGTGGATCGTGTACTGGAACAGAACGAGGATCAGGAAAACCCGACTTGGCAAGATAGTATGCGCAAATTGCAGGGCTGGGTTGGTTGGTTGGTGATAGGTATTATTATCGTCATCTATTTCTTGACGGGAATCTATTCAATTGGTCCATCGGAAGTGGGGTTGCTGAAGCGGTTCGGGCGTTATGTAGAAACCGTTGATCCGGGTCTGCATTATCACCTTCCTGGCCCGATAGAAAGCGTAGTTACCGTAAATACATTGGGTATACGAAAGGAGGAAATCGGGTTTAGGACAATATCTGCTGCGCCTAATCCACGATATCAGGAAATAGAGACAGAGGCGCTAATGCTCACGGGCGATGGAAATATCATACACATGGAAATGGTAGTTCAGTATAGAATAAAGGATCCAGAGCAATTCGCGTTCAATCTGATTGACCACAGGGTGATTACTAAGCAAGCCGCGGAGGCTATCCTGCGAGAACAAGTAGCGACAAGAACAGTCGACGAGGCCTTGACCTCCGAGCGTGATCAGATCGCCATGGACACACTTGTTGCCTTGCAGGCGCTCCTTGATAGCTATGGAGCAGGTATTGTAATAAGCAACACACAGCTACAGGATGTAAAACCTCCACGCTCTGTTATTACCGCTTTTGATGATGTGAACAGCGCGCGTCAGGACAAAGACAAGCTAATAAATCAAGGACAGGAATACGCGCTTGATATCCTTCCACGTGCTCGTGGGAACGCACAAGAGATCTTGAATCAGGCAGCAGCATACACACAGGAGAGGATCAAGCGGGCGGAAGGAGAGATCTCTCGTTTTCTAGAAGTCCTAAAGAAGTACGAACTGGGAGAAGAGGTAACCAGAACACGCATGTATGTCGAAACAATGGAGAAGATCCTCCCAGGCATGGAGAAGATTATCTTGCCACAACAAGATAACGGCATACTCAAGCTGCTCGATCTGAACAAGTTTCCAGAGGGAGGTGAGTAGACATGCGTAAGCTAGTAATCTTTGTTGGGATAGTAGTAGTGGCATTGATTGCTTTCAACCTGTTTACCTTCACTGTAGATGAGACCAGAAAAGCTGCAGTTCTTCGCTTTGGACAGATTGTCCGAGTGATTGAACAACCGGGCCTCCAGTTCAAAACACCGTTTATCGATAAGGTTGTATATCTTGACGACCGTGTCCTTAGTTATGATATTCAACCTCGCGACATCCTCACCTCTGATCAGAAACGATTGACCATCGACAACTACGCTATTTGGCGAGTAGAGGGACCACAATTATTCATCGAAGCTAACGGGGGAAGGATTTCAAATGCACAAAGCCGCATCGATGATATCGTTTACTCGGACTTGCGCGACGTCTTAGCCAAGCACAAACTGGACGAAATCGTTTCAGAGAAACGGCTGGTGTACTTGCAAGAGGTAACCGCAACCAGTCGTCCTAAGTTGGCAAAGTTTGGGATTAATCTAATTGATGTGCGCATCAAACGCGCAGATTTGCCAACTGAAATTGAGCAAGCAGTCTTTTCCAGGATGCGTTCTGAGAGAGAGAGGATTGCTGCTCAGCTTAGAGCCGAGGGAGAGGAAGAAGCAAAAAAGATCACCTCGGGAGCAGATAAGGAGCGACAGATTATCTTGGCGGATGCACGCAAAGCAGCCGAAAAGGAAATGGGAATAGGGGATGCGCAGGCCTTAGAGATTTATGCTAATGCCTATAACCAAGACGCGGATTTTTACCGATTCTGGCGTACCCTGGGCTCCTATGAAACAGCGCTGAAGGGTAATACTTCTATCGTGCTCTCCACTGAGTCGGACTATCTCCGTTTCCTGGACAACTTAGCTGAAGAAAAGAAGGAAGAACAACCTAGCAACTGACAGAGAGAATAAGGAGCGAGGCACAACCACATTTTGTGTGCCTCGCTCGGCCAAGGGTTCTATTCGAGTTCTTCGGGCGATGGGGGGGTGTTATCTTGTGGAGCAACATAACGTCGCCTGCCAAACATAGATCTAGCTATTGCTCCAGCAACAAACCCTGCTATTACGAGGCCTGAGTATAGCTGTTGTCGAGCAGCGCTAACCTTCCATCCAAGGAAAGTAATATCTACCTGACCGAAGTTCTCAACGATAAAGATCGCTACAAGACCACCAATGACCAAGACACTAAGAAGCTTTCCCTTCATAAGACCCTCCAATAACTGACAGGATACCATCTTTTCAGCGTGACGCCAACTTATATGATCCAAGTCGCGGAAGGATACGGTTGTCCATTCCCTCTGCCTGAAACGCTCACTTGACCTGGGTGCGGTGTTCTGCCATACTTCTACCGGATGAGAGAGGTGAGGGGGTACAAGGTGAGAAAGCTGATTGTCTTAGTTGGCCACTCCGGGTCGGGAAAAACGATTTTTTGTGAGAGCCATCCAGACTGGGCAGTGGTATCGAAGGATCACATTCGGCGAATGGTTTTCCATCGGGACTTCGACCTTTCCTATGAGGAAGCTGTGAATCGGATCTTTGCCGCCGTCCTTGTCGAGACAGTTGAATCTCCCGCGGAAGTTGTGTGTGTCGACAATACCAATCTAACACGTGAGGAGCGATCCTCCTTGGTCGAGGTGGCACTTGCCTCCGGACGCGAGCCGGTCGCACATGTCATGCCCCTCCTGCCCCTTGAACCCCTTTATAAACGGAAACAAGCCCAACTCCAGGAATTTACTTCGAGATATCCGCAAGTCCGCGTGAGTGGGTTTGAACGGGCTCGCTACGAGCGCATCTATCGTTCTTATGAGGCAATCAGCAAAGATGAGGGGTTTGCTAGAGTCATCCAGGAGGCTCCGCTGCTTCAGCCACGACAGAGCAAGCGAGTCCGTAAGGTGCGGCGTGCGCGTAGTAAAAGAGTCCCCGAGCTCAAGCCTTTTCCTCTCTTTACCTAGCCTCTCTCTATCCAAAGAGCTAATAGTACCCATTCGGCTTTCCACTCTATGAGAACCACGCCCTGCTACCGCAGTAATTTGAACAATACCTCATATCCCAGTCGTCCTTGCAGAGAGATGGAAGATGATATATGGTTTTGTACACATCTCTTGAAGCTGCAAGAGGAGACAGGAGTGAGAGAGCGGACAATACGGATCGTGCTCGTTGGCCTGGGAAATCTGGGCCGGCGTTTTGTGCTGCTTCTCTCTAAGAAGGGCCCCACACTTCGCGCATCCTATGGTCTCGATCTCCGCGTGGTTGGCGCGGCAGACTCCCGCGGTATCGCCGAGAACCCCAATGGACTAGACCTTGAGAACCTCGTTCGGATCAAGGAGGCAGGCGGATCCGCGAGCGATTACCCAGAAGTAGGCAAGAAGGGCATTAGTGCATTGTCGCTTGTCGCCAAACTGGAGGCCGACATCCTCTGCGAGGCATCCCCTGTGCACCTGGATACCGCCGGCGAACCAGGAATCTCGTGCATCCGCACCGCCCTCTCCCGAGGTATGCACGTCGTGACACCGAACAAAGGACCAATCGTTCTCGCCTACCGAGAACTGACCCAACTCGCGGCAAAGCATGGCGTATGTCTTCGCTTCGGTGGGACGGTCGCTGGCGGCCTTCCCGTACTCTATCTCGGGATGCGAGACCTACGCGGAGCCACAATCGACTGCATCGAGGCGATTCCCAACCTTGTTACCGGGCTCATCCTTGACCTCCTTGGTGAGGGCATCGCCTGGGAAGATGCGCTCACTCGCGCACGGACAGAAGGTACACTTGAGGCGGAGGAAAGTTGGGACATCGATGGCTGGGATGCGGCAGCGAAACTTGCGATCCTGGCTAATTCGGTCCTTGGTTTTCCAGCCCGCCTGGAGGATGTTAAACGAAAGGGAATCAGGGAGATTGAGCCCAGGCTGCTAAGACAAGAAGCTGAACATGGGCGAAAGATGCGGCTTCTCGCTGTCGCCACGCGAACAGATAAGGGAACGTACACACTTGTGGTCGAGCCACGCGCCCTTCCAGTCAAACACCCCTTGGGACGCCTTGGCGGGAAAGAAATGGGAATCGTATATCACACCGACATTTACGGGACCATCACTGCAATTATTGAGGAGACTACTCCGATGCCTTCCGCGGCGACAATGTTACGCGACATCCTGGATATCACCATCTCATAGGCTGTTATGGCACCTGCATAGTCCGTAGTATTATTGGCTAATCGTCTCTTTCGTGGTCTTTTCCTCTTTGACGAAATAGAGAGCAAATAAAGCCATAGGTGCCAGGGCTGCCCAGAGAATAAAGGGTAAACTCAGATCGATATCGGCTAAGCTGTTGCCAAAGAGAGGAGAAATAAGACCACCTAGTCGGGAAAAGGCCATTACCAACCCCACCGCTGTTCCGGCACGAGTTACTCCAACCCCCTTTGTCTCTATGATCATGGTGATAAGGATTGCCATGAAGCCAT
>Ga0307427_1000867_pt1 | contig 16907 bp, 16 predicted proteins | sample SalMarWE160190MG_FD_202162 | JGI IMG/M metagenome (GOLD analysis project Ga0307427, IMG submission 202162) | Salt marsh sediment microbial communities from the Plum Island Ecosystem LTER, Massachusetts, United States - WE1603-190 | ecosystem: Environmental > Aquatic > Marine > Intertidal zone >... | reverse complement strand
GAATCATCGGGGATGCAAAGGTACCTCAAACAACTAAAGCCAACTACTCTGGAAGATATTATTGCTATGGTTGCCTTATATCGACCAGGTCCTATCCAGTTCATTGACGATTACATCGCTGGAAAACACAAAAAAAAGAAAGTTGAATATCTTCATCCAAAACTAAAACCAATTTTAGAAAAAACTTTCGCAATTCCAGTTTATCAGGAGCAAATTATGAAAATTGCCCAGGAGTTAGCGGGATTTACTTTATCTGAAGCCGATGTTTTAAGGAAAGCGATTGGAAAGAAAATAAAAAAATTATTGATGTCTCTGAAAGAAAAATTCATTGAAGGAATGAAAAAAAATGAGATAAAAGAGGAAATTGCTCAAAAAATCTGGCATTGGATTGAACCTTTCGCCCGCTATAGTTTTAATAAAAGTCACAGCACCTGTTACGCCACTATTGCCTATCAAACTGCCTATTTAAAAGCTCATTACCCAGTAGAATTTATGGCCTCTCTTTTAACTTCAGAAAAAGCTGATGTGGAAAGAATTGGTTTTCTGATTGGCGAATGTAAAAAAATGGGGATTGAAGTTTTGCCTCCAGATATGAATGAGAGTTTAAAAAATTTCACAGTGGTACCCAGGCAAAACAAAATTCGTTTTGGACTTTTAGCTATAAAAAATGTGGGGCATAATGTGGTTGAAGCAATAGTCCAAGAAAGGAAGACCTCGGGTCCCTATCTTTCAATTGATAACTTTGTAACTAGGGTTAGTTCAAAAGATTTAAACAAAAAATCAATGGAGAGTTTAATTAAAGCCGGGGCTTTTGATAAATTAGCCGAAAGAAATCAACTTTTATTTAATTTGGAAAGCTTATTAGAATGGTCGAGAGAAACTCAAAGGACAAAAGCCAATGGTCAAAGAGGGCTTTTTGATACCCTGTCTTCAGGCAACCCTGCCCGGAAATCTAATATAAAGTTGACCTCTACTAATCAAGCTTCTAAAACGGAAAAATTAAGTTGGGAAAAAGAATTATTAGGGCTTTATGTAACTAGCCATCCTTTACAAGATTTTCAAAAAGTTTTAGGAAAGAAAGCTTTAGCCATTTCAAAAGTAAGTTCTGCTCTAATTAACCATCAGGTTAAAATCGGAGGGATTATTTCAAAAATTAAAAAAATTATCACTAGAAACGGCAGACCAATGCTTTTTTTGAATTTAGAAGATCTCACTGATAAAATTGAGGTAGTTGTTTTCCCAGGAGTAATCGAAAGGAATCCAACCGCCTTTCAGGAAAATAAAATCGTTTTGGTCTCTGGTCGAGTTGATAATCGTGACGGTGTTCCTAAATTAATTTGCGAAGGCATAGAAGAGATTATTCGTGAAGCATGAAGATTGAAACTATTCGTCATTCTTTAGCCCATATATTAGCTTATGCAGTTCAAGAACTCTTTCCGGGAGTCAAATTTGGTATAGGCCCGGCAATTGAAAATGGTTTTTATTATGACTTTGATTTGCCTCGGGCTTTAACTCCTGCTGAGCTGCCAAAGATAGAAAAGAAAATGAGAGAAATTATTAAAAAAAATATCCCTTTTAAAAAACGAAGGCTATCGAAGCCCAACTCCGATAGATTATTTAAAGAGCAACCTTATAAATTAGAATTAATTAAAGAACTACCAGGAAAAACTGTAACTATTTATGAATCTGGGGATTTTGTTGATCTTTGCAAAGGCCCCCATGTTAAATCGACAAAAGAAATTCCTATGGACGCTTTCAAGTTGACTAAAATTGCTGGTGCCTACTGGCGGGGTTCAGAAAGAAATCCAATGCTAACCCGAATCTATGGAATAGCTTTTGAAACAAAAAAAGAATTGGTAAATTTCTTGAAAGCAGAGGTTGAGGCTGAAAAAAGAGACCATCGCCTTTTAGGACAAAAATTAGAGCTGTTTAGTTTTGATGGGGAAATGGGAGCTGGGCTCCCCTTGTGGCATCCTAAAGGAACAATTTTGAGAAAAATTATAGAAGATTATTTATATAAGGAATTAACTTCTCAAGAGTATCAATGGATAGTCAGCCCCCATATCGGAAAATTGGACCTTTGGAAAACTTCGGGACATTGGGAACTTTACAGAGAAAATATGTACTCCCCTATCAAAATTGATGAGGAGGAATATATGTTAAAGCCGATGAATTGTCCTTTCCATGTAAAAATTTATAAAACTAAAATTCGGAGCTACAAAGAGTTACCAATTAAATATGCTGAATTAGGAACAGTTTATCGTTATGAAAAATCTGGAGTTTTGCATGGTTTAATAAGGGTAAGGGGTTTTACTCAAGATGATGCTCACATTTGGTGCACACCAGAACAGTTAAGCATTGAGCTAATAAAACTTTTAAAACACGGTTTTAAAATTCTTAAAACTTTTGGCTTTAAAGATTACGATATTTATCTTTCTACCCGACCAGAAAAATATGCTGGAACATTGAAAGGTTGGGAGAAAGCGACCAACGCCTTAAAATATGTTTTGGAAAAACTGAAATTAAAATATCAAATTGATCCTGGCGGCGGTGTTTTTTATGGACCTAAAATCGATATTAAAATCAAAGATTCTCTGGGTAGGCCCTGGCAATGTACTACCATTCAAGTTGATTTTAACTTGCCGGAAAAATTTAATATGAATTATATTGCCAAATCGGGGAAGAAACAGCGGCCAATTATGATCCACCGAGCTTTAATTGGTTCAGTTGAAAGATTTATCGGAGTCTTGTTAGAAAATTATGCTGGGGCTTTGCCTTTATGGCTCTCTCCTGTTCAAGCTTGGGTCATTCCGGTTGGTTCTGGGCATCAAAAATATGCCAAAGAAATTACTAAAAAACTTTCTGATAGCGAAGCTCGTTACGAATTAAAAGATGAAAATGAAACGGTTTCTAAAAAAATTCGGGATGGAGAACTTCAAAAAATTCCTTATCTTTTAGTAGTTGGTGATAAAGAAATGAAAACAAAATCAGTCAGAGTGCGTTCAAAAAACAAAGACTTGGGCCCGATGAAATTGACAAAGTTTATTGAAAAAATAAAATTAGAGATAGAAACTAAAAAATCCAAATAACAAAACCCAAGCGAAAACGTAAAAAACAGTCTTGAAAAGGCTGTTTTTCTATTTTAAGATGAAGGATATGAAATATCACATTATTACTTACGGATGTCAGATGAATAAGAGTGATTCTGAAAGAATTGCCGCGGTTTTAGAAAACAAAGGCTATCAACCAGCTTCAAACGTTAATGAAGCTGATTTAATTGTGGTTAATATGTGCTCGGTGAGGCAGTCAGCAGTAGACAGAGTTTATGGATTAGCACCAAAGTTTCAAAAATTACGAGAAAAATCCGCCAGCCGGCGGACCAAACTTAAAACTGTTTTAACTGGATGCATCTTAAAAAAAGATAGAGGAAAATTCAAAGAAATATTTGATTCAATTTGGAACATCAATGATTATCGGGATATTCCCCCTAAATATCAAACTAATTTTCGGGCTTTTATTCCTATCTCTAATGGCTGCAATAATTTTTGTACTTATTGTGTTGTCCCCTTTACTCGAGGACCCCTAGTTTGTCGTAACCATAATGAAATTTTAAAAGAATCGAAGAATGTAATTCAAAAAGGATTTAAGGAAATCTGGCTTTTGGGCCAAAATGTTAATGATTACCATTCCCCTACCGATTCTTCGATTAACTTTCCAAAACTTTTAAAAATGGTAAATGCTATCTCGGGAAATTTTTGGATTCACTTTACCAGTCCTAACCCAAAAGATTTTTCTAATGAATTAATTGAGATTATGGCTAAATCTGAAAAAGTTGCCAAGTATCTTAATTTACCCGTTCAATCTGGAGACAATGAAATTTTAAAAAAGATGAAGCGGCCTTATACAGTTGAGCAATATAAGGATTTGGTAAAAAAAATTCGCAAGATTATTCCCGAAATTAATTTATCAACTGATGTTATTGTTGGTTTTCCAGAAGAAACCAAAAAACAATTTGAAAATACAGTGAAATTGTTTAAAGAGATAAAATTCAATATGGCCTACATTGCCAAATATTCGCCAAGACCAGGAACAGCTGCCTTTCAAATGAAAGACGATGTTCCTTTGAAAGAAAAAAAACGAAGATGGGAAATTTTAAACAATGTTTTGCTCCACGCCAAAAAATAAATATGAAAAAACTCATTGTAATTTTGGGGCCGACTGCTTCCGGGAAGTCGGAGTTGGCAATAAAACTGGCTAAGAAATTTAAGGGTGAAATTGTCTCAGCGGATTCCAGACAGGTTTACAAAGGCCTAGATATTGGAACAGCTAAACCGACTAAAAAAGAAATGAAAGAGATTTTGCATTATCTTATCGATATTAAAAATCCAAACCAAATTTATACGGTTTGGCAATATAAAAAAGAGGCAATCAAAGCAATTAATAAAATTGTTAAAAAGGGAAAAAGTCCATTTTTAGTCGGGGGAACCGGACTTTATCTAAAAGCAGTGATTGAAAATTTAGAAATTCCCAAGGTGAAACCAGATTGGAAATTAAGAAAGAGTTTAGAATTAAAAATTAAAACCCGGGGGCTAAAAAGCCTTTACGATGAACTTATTAAAATTGACCCAGAAGCAGCTTATATTGTGGATTCTCAAAACCCCCGCCGGATTATTCGAGCCCTGGAAGTAGCTATAAAAACTAAAAGGCCTTTTTCTCAGCAAAGAAAAAAGGGGGAATCTCTGTTTGATGTTTTAGAAATCGGTTTAAGTGTTTCTGAAGAAAAACTAAAAGAAAAAATAGAAAAAAGAGTAAATAAAATGATGAAAACTGGATTAGTAAAAGAGGTTAAAAATTTAATTAAAATCTATGATAAAAATTTGCCCACTTTTGACGCTATTGGGTATCGAGAAATAATTGATTATCTAAACAAAAAATTTTCTTTAGCCGAAGCGATTAAAAAAATCAAAGGAAATACCTGGCATTTCGCTAAACGCCAGATGACCTGGTTCAAAAAAGACAAAAGAATTATTTGGATAAAAAGTTATAAGGAGACTGAGAAATTAACAAAAGAATTTTTGAAATAAATAAAAAGAGAGCGAGGGACAAACGAGTAAAACACTTTCCCTCGCTCTTTGCGTCGGTGCTGCTTAGTAAATCCCTGATAGCTGGTGAAACTTTCTTACTTCTTGCTCTCCCAGCTGCCTTATTCCAGCTTGATGAATGATCATGAGATCACCCTCAAGTTTGTTCACAGCGTCTTGCTGTGCCCAGAGACCGGTCGAGGTTTTGGGTTTAATCTTCCTTGCCTCCTCAAGCCTGTCAGCAACCTCATTAAACGACCTATTTTCCATTTTTCACCTCCTTTCTTAGAGTTTTGAAGCTTTTTTTTCGATGGCCTCCAATTTATTTTGGAATCTGTTTATCAATTTCTTGATTCGCTTCACAAGAGACTGAATCTCTTTTGGGTCGGCTTTTGGTTTTTTTCTTAGTTCCTCTACCTCCTGGAGAATTTCTTCTTTTTTCTTATCCAGGACGCCAACCTCCGTGACTAATGCGTCTATTACCTTTTCATTTTCTTTCACTGCGTCTCATCTCCTTTCGCCAGAGTATAAAATTGCCAATAGGGTGCCTGGTCTAATGAAACAATTACCCCGTGTTCATCTTTGCCAATGAAGTTAAAGAAACCGCCGCATCTAGATTTCAATTTGCCAATCACTTTCCTTCCATTGTTGCCAATATAGACAACGTCTTTCCCTTTACTGAAATACTCCTCGGCTTCTTCTGCGCTCTGAAATGGCTTCATTGTTGGATTTCCCACGAGACTCTCCTCATCCAAATCCTCATCATTTATTACTTTTAAATAGCCATCGTCCCCCATAGAGACCACGATTACTCTTTTCTCCAGTAATTTTCGGTGATCGTCTGGAAGAGAAATCCTTCCTTGAGCATCGAGTTTCACAGTAAAAGGCATCCAACTAAGCGTAAACTGTTGGCGACTTCCAACTTTTTCTAAAACATCTTTTAATTTTCTCTCCCAGGCACTTACTAAGTATATCACTACTGGTCCTTCCGGCGGTTCAAGGGCGACAATTGCTTCTTTACCGAAGATTTCCCTTAATTCAGGGGGAAGCGGCACCCTACCTTTTTCGTCAATCTTATATCTCCATCGACCTTCTTTTAACATCTGATTACCTCCTCTAAGGCTTGGATTACCTTTTTGTAAAGGTGCTATTTTATTTTGATAATTTATTATACTATTTTATTTATTTTTTGTCAAGATTCTATGTAAAGCGTTACTAACGATTTGAGGGTTAGCTTTGCCTTTGGTTTCTGCCATTATTTGGCCAATTAGAAATTGAAAAGCATTGGCTTTGCCTTTTTTAAAATCTTCAACTGCCTTTTTATTTTTTGAAATTACTTCTTTGATAATTTTTTCAATTTGGGCAACATCAGTTATTTGAATCAGTCCCTTTTCTTCAATAATATGAGAGGGGTCGGCTCCAGTAGAAAACATTTCACTAAGAACCTGTTTGGCAATTTTACTTGAAATTTTTCCTTTATAAATTAAAGTAATAAATTCAGCAAAATTTTCTGGAGTGATTAAAAAATCTAGACCTGCTACTGAAGCTCCTTTTAATAAACCCTGTAAATCAGTAATCATATAATTTGAACAAAGTTTTGTCAGTTTTAAAAACTCTTCCTTGCTAACTTTTCTTTTTATTTCTGCTTCCTTTACCCAGTTTCTTAATTCTGACATTACTTTTTCAAAATATTCTCCAAGATCTTTGTTAAAGACAAAAACTTCAATTGCCGAGTCCCACGAAGTGGGACGAGGCGGGAGATGAGATGAAACCTCAGCGACCTCTTTATCTAACAAATTATATTCTTTTTTAAATCTTTCTCTCCTTTGCTGAGGCAATTCAGGAATTTCAGCTTTAATTTCATTAAGATAATCTGCAACTCCTAAATGAAGGATTGGTAAATCTGGCTCGGGAAAATAGCGATAATCATGAGCTTCTTCTTTTTCTCTTTGACCAACAGTCACTTCCTTTATATCAACCCAGCCCCGAGTTTCCTGAATAACTTTTTGACCAGAGTTTAAAATCTCTGTTTGTCTTTTAATTTCATAATCAATCCCCTTTTCTACTGCCCGAAATGAATTAAGATTTTTAATCTCTACTTTAGTTCCTAATTTTTTTCCGCCAGCCGGCGAATTTTTACTTAGCGATATATTTGCTTCAACGCGGAGTTGTCCTTTTTCCATATCAGCATCGGAAACACCGAGATATCTTAAAATTAATTGCAATTCCTCAGCAAATTTTCGAGATTCCTTAGCCGACCTTAAATCTGGCTCAGTTACTAATTCCATCAAAGGAATTCCCGCTCGGTTAAAATCGACTAAGGAGTAATCTTTGCCTTCGGGATGAATTAGTTTTCCTGTGTCTTCTTCAAGATGTACCTCTCGGATTCTTATTTTTTTCCCATCAACCACCAAAAAACCTTCTCGGCAAAGAGGTTGATAGAGTTGAGATATTTGGTATCCCTTTGGTAAATCAGGATAAAAATAATTTTTCCTGTCAAATTTTGAATATTCAGGAATTTGGCAATTTAAAGCGAGACCAGTTTTTATTGTTTTTCTTACTGCTTCTTTGTTTATTACAGGAAGAGTTCCCGGATGTCCCATACATATAGGACAAATATTTATATTAGGGTGTTTTTCGTTTGAATCATTGGCACAATCGCAAAACATTTTTGATTTCGTCTTCAATTCTACATGGACTTCTAGGCCGATGATTGGTTGATGGGACATAATTCCTTAATTATTTTAACCGACGAGCTTGTTCCAATAATATCAGCTCCGGCTTTAACCATCATTTTTAGGTCTTTTAGAGTTCTGATTTTGCCAGCAGCTTTAATTAAAAGCCCGGGAGCAGCTTTTCTCATAATTTTTAAATGTTTAGCTTTTTCTTTTAATTCTCGGTGCTCTAAAGGGCCTTTTTCAGTTGAGGTTTTAACACAAACAGCTCTGGCCCTTTTAACAATTTTTGAAGCTTTTTTTATTTCCTCATCAGTTAAATAACCTGAGCCAATGATTACTTTAGTTGGTAAAATTTTAGAAATCTCTTTTAAATCTTTTAAAACTTCATTCCATTTTCCATGTTTTACTGCTCGGATATTGATAACCACATCTAGCTCATTTGCGCCATCTCTTTTTGCTTTTTGGCAAAGTTGAATTCTTTTTTGATGAGAGCTATCGCCAACTGGCGGATCAATCAGAACTACCACCTCAATCCTAGTTCCTTTTAATTCTTTCTTTACTAATTTCACCCATTCTGGATTAACGCAAACCCCTCGAAAGCTATATTTTTTTGCTTCCTGACAAGTTTTTTTAATACTTTCTTTGGTGGCATTTTCCCTTATATTGGTATGATCAATGATTTTTGCAATATTCATATTTGCTTTTCTTTTTTCTTGGTGGTAATTCGACCGCCTTGCCACTGACCATGATATAAATTTGATTTTCCTTTGACTTCAAAAAACATAAGATGTAAAACTCTGGCTCCCATTTCCAATTCGAATTTTTCATCTCGAAAATTATAAATTCCAGTAGTCAGTTCGCCTTTATAGCCAGGAGCAGTTTGGCCACCAAAAATATATATTCCAGAGCGATAAAGAGTAGAACGAGGGGTAAATAAAGCTAAAAGATTTTCTGGGAGATTTAATTTCTCAATAGTTTTCATTAAATAATAAACTCTTGGCTGAAGAAAAACTTTCTTTTTCCCTTTTTTGTGGTATTTAGCCACCAATTTAATTCTCGGCGTTTCTCTCTCTTCTATTCCTAAAAATCCTTGACCCTTTAATTGATATAACTCCCCTATCCTTAAATCAAAACCAGCTCCTTCCGGATTTTTTAATTCTCTTTCTGAAAGATTCTCTACCAATTTCCTTTCCTTAACTAATTTTAAAAGTTTTTTGATTCCTAAAATCATTTACCGAGCTTCCGAAGGAAGCGAAGGTGAAGATGAGAACTTCGTTCTCATCGCCTTCCTAAATTTTTTAAATTTTCTTGAAATCTCTTTTTTAGCTCAGTTTTCATCTCTTGATGAAATTTTTCATTATATTTTTTAACCGAGGTTAAAATCATCGGGCAGTAATTTCCTTCTGGACAAAAACCCATAATTTGACATTTAGAGCCGATAAATTTATTCAACCAGCCGTATCCCTTTTTACTCAAAACTTTTTTAATTTGAGCAACTTCTTTTAAGGTATTTCTTCTCATTTCTTCTTCAGCAGTTGGGCAAAGCCGCAAAGGATAATAGCCGGTCAAAAGATTATATAAGTCGTACTCTTGCAGAATGTCAATTTTGACTGCTCTGGGAATTAAAAAAATTGCTTCTTTGGGTTTAATTTTTAATTTAATTAAATCTTGATAACCCTGGAAAGATTTTAGAGCAGTCAAAAGATATCTTGATAAAAATTCGGGATTATTTTTAATTGAAGGTGGAATAGAAAAAATTTCTTCAATTTCTTCAATTAATTTTTTATTAATTTTTTTTGCCTCAATTTGCTTTTTAAATTGACTAAATTTTTCAGCTGCTCTTTCAATACAATAATAGATTGATTCTATAATCTGAGGGACTGTTCGGTGTCTCTTTTTTTCTCCCCAGACTCGCCAAGGGATGGTAGATAAAACCTTGAATCTTAGGCTCTCGTTGTAATCGCGTAAAATCTCCTGGCGTAAAACAAGAAGTTTTGGCCAATCTCTTTTAATCTTTTTTAGAAAGGAGAAAGTTTCTTTTGTTTTCTTTTCTAAAGCTGTCAATTCTTTCTTTAAGCCTAGGGTAATTGAAATATCCATTGAGATTAATTTTGTTCCCTGAGGTAGTTTTACTTTTTTTCGGAGTTCTCGAACCATATTCAATTTAGCTGGATTTTTAAAAATATTAGGATAAGGATAAACATTTCTGGGAGCAGCTTCTCTGGTAGTATAAAGCCAATCTATTCCAAAATTTTTTAATTTTTTTTCTATTTCTTTTAATAAAATTTCAATTTCTGCTGGCATCCAATCTTTTTCTGCCTCGTATTCTCTTTTTAAGCCAATAATAGATTCTACTGGCAACTGAATGATGCCAGTACCATAAATTCCATAATCCAAAATTTTACTGGCTTCATCTTTTTGAATTCCTTTTGATAAAAAATAATTGTAGGTTTGGATAATATTTTTCGAAATTTTGGTATAAATGTTTTTTGCTCTTTTTTGTTTAAAAATTCCATCTGGATAGACAATATCTTTTTCAGTCGTAACTGTTCGGCGGCCTGAAGACATTAAAGAAGAAGAAAAGATAATCCCGGTTAAAGCTGAATCTAAAAACTTACTCCCTTCGTAAGCTAAACAAAGGGTAGGAGTAGTAGATAAGGAAGCATGACCTCTCAGAGAAGATCCTTGTAAAATTCTTTTTACTCTTTCATCTAGATTCTGGCCTTTTTTCTTAATTTCTTTTAAAAGTTTCTTAATTGACCTCCCCCGAAATGTTGCCAAACTGGACAAGGCCACGATTTCTTGAGGATTTAAAACTCCTGTTTTATCTCTTAAGACAGGAGTTATACCTAAAAATTTTACTCTTAAATTGCGAGTTAAAAGCGGCTTCATCGACTTTTAGGTTCTTGATTTATTTTACTAGCCCGGGGAGATTTTTGTCTGGCATATTTATGGTCTCTTTGTTTTAAATAAGGAACTTCAGATGGGCTAGAAAGAGTTTCAAAAGTCAAGGCGCAAATTCGGGTTACTCCAGCATATAAGACAACCGGCATCGATCCCATGTTGCCCAACTCCATCACTGCTTTTCCCTGCCAACCCGGATCAAATCTAGCTGCTGTTAATTGAACTACCACCCCCAGTCTGGCTAAAGAGCTTCTGCCATCAAGTCTGGCCATTAAATCATTACTCAGGGAGAATTCTTCTTTGGTTGTAGTTAAAACAAAACTTTTTGGCTGCAAAATAAAGGGCGCGCCATCTTCGATTTTTATTTCTTCCATAAATTCTTCAAAGTCAATTTTTCTTTTAAGGTCTAAGTAGGGGTACTCGGAAGGTTTGAAAATCTTGAAAACATTTCCTAAATGTAAGTCCAAAGAGCAAGGACCTAATTGCTCTTTGAAATTTGGTTTAGGAATAATTTTAATCTTTCCTTCTTTTAGGTATTTTTTTATATCTTTATCAGAAAGTATCATATACCAAGTTTTTATTTATAAAAACGCAGGTCGAAATGAAACTTTAGTTTCATTGAGTAATTTCAATACCCATATTTTTGGCTGTGCCCTCAATTATTTTCATTGCCTGTTCAATGTCATTGGCATTCAAATCAGCCATTTTTTTCTCAGCAATTTCTTTGAGTTGACTTTTGCTAATTTTAGCAACTTTAGTTCGATTTGGCTCCCCAGATCCCTTTTCAATTCCGGCCGCCTTTTTCAATAATTCCGAAGCTGGAGGTTGTTTTAATTTAAAATCGTAAGTTCTATCTTCATAAACTGTAATTTCAACTGGAATAGTAAAACCTTCTTGATTTTTTGTATCCTCATTAAATTTCTGGCAAAATTCAGCAATATTTAAACCATGCTGAGCTAAAGCCGGGCCAACTGGCGGAGCTGGAGTGGCTTTTGCAGCCGGAATTTGTAATTTAACAATTGCTTTAATCTTTTTCATAACTTTTTAATTTGGAGAGAATCCAGCTCGACTGGAGTATCTCGACCGAACATATTAACCAGGACTTTTATTTTTCCTCGTTCTTCATCGATTTCGGAAACTTTTCCATCAAAATCTTTGAAAGGACCGTCAATAATTTTTACTTGGTCCCCAATCTTAACTTCAATTTTATATTGAGGAGTTTCTACTCCCATCCTTTTTTTCAAATTTTCAATTTCGCCAAGCGAAACAGGGACCGGAGTAGTACCTGCCCCTACAAAACCAGTAACATTGGGGGTATTCCTAACTATATACCAGGAGTCATCAGTAACAATCATCTCTACTAAAACATAACCAGGATAAATTTTTTCTTCCACTACTTTTCTTTTACCATCTTTTATTTTAATCTTTTTTTCTTTTGGGACAATAACATTAAAAATTTTATCTTCCATACCAAGAGATTCAATCCTTTGTTTTAGATTTTTAGCTACGGCGTCTTCGTAACCAGAATAAGTGTGAATAACATACCAATTTTTTTGCTGAGGAATTTGTTGTTTCGGCATAGCTTATAATACAAATTTATTTAATAAGGTAGTGAAAATGAAATCTAAGGTCCCTAAAAAAGCAGCAACCGCCACCGAAATTCCAATAACAACCAGGGTCTTTCTGATGGTCTCCTGTCTGGTGGGCCAATTAACCTTTTTCATTTCCAAACGAACCTCTTTTAAAAAAGTAATTATTTTGTTGGGAATATTTTTAAAATTCATAATATTGAGGTAAGGATTATATGTCTAGGTTTTTTACCTTTTTAGCGTATGTTTGGATAAATTTTTTCCTCGGCAAAACTTCTGAACCCATTAAGGTGTCAAAAATTCTATCTGCCTCTTTGGCATTTTCGATATTGACCTGAAGCAAAATTCTATTCTCTGGATTCATGGTTGTTTCCCAAAGCTGATCAGAGTTCATTTCTCCCAAACCCTTATAGCGCTGCATAGTAATCCCCGGAGCTTTTTTCTCCGAACTCAAAATCTCAGCCTTGTCACTTTCAGTATAAGCATATTCAACCTGTTTCCCAGTTTGGATTCGGTAAAGAGGGGGTTGAGCAATATAAAGATAGCCTCTTTCAATTATTGGTCTAAAATAGCGGAAAAAAAGAGTTAAGAGCAAGGTTCGGATATGATTTCCATCAGAATCGGCATCAGCCATAATAATAATCCGATGATATCTCAATTTATCCAGATTAAAGTCTTCGGCAATGGCTGTTCCTAAAGCAATAATCAAAGATCTAATTTCTTTTGAACTCAGAATTTTATCTAAGCGAGCTCTTTCGACATTTAAGATTTTTCCCCGTAAAGGCAAAATGGCTTGAAAATGACGGTCGCGGGCTTGCCTCGAGCTTCCGCCAGCTGACTCGCCTTCCACTATATAAAGTTCTGATTCTTCGGGTTTTCGAGAGGAGCAATCAGCTAATTTCCCTGGCAGCGCTAAGCCATCCAAAACGCCCTTTCTTAAAACTGTCTCTTTAGCCGCTTTAGCTGCCCTTCTGGCTTTCTGAGCTAAAAGACAATTTTCAATAATGGCTTTGCTATCTTGAGGGTTCCTCTCCAAAAAATCAGTCAGGGTTTCGGAAACCACTGTCTCTACCGCCGCCTTGGCTTCAGGGTTCCCTAACTTGGCCTTGGTCTGACCCTCAAATTGAGGTTCTTTTATTTTCACTGCCACTACTCCAGTTAACCCTTCTCTAATATCTTCTCCAGTTAAATTTTCATCTGCTTCTTTCAAAAATCCGTTTTTTCTGGCATAGTCATTAAAAGTCCGAGTTAAAGCCGTTCTAAAACCGGTTAAGTGGGTACCACCTTCTTGAGTCCAAATATTATTAGCAAAACTCTCTTCGTAGCATTCATATTCTTCAGTATATCTGATGGTGGCTTCAATTAAAATTCCATCTTTTTCTCCAGAGCCATAAAAAATATTCGGATGACGAGGAGTTATTCCTCGAGTTAGATATTTGAGATAAGCTGCCAAACCTCCTTCAAAATAAAAACTATAAGATTTAGGGGCCCACTTCTGTGGGAGGGCGGCGGGTGGGTTGTAGTCTGGTTTTGCCCTCTGGTCTTTTATTATCATCCTTACTCCTTTAGTCAAATAGGCTTGCTGCCGGAGATGGTTTAAAATTCTTTTTAAGTCAAATTTAAGGTCAGGGAAAATTTCTGAATCTGGTTCAAAAATAACCGCAGTCCCGGTTTGCTTACATTTGCCGATTTTTTTTACCTTGGTTTTTGCCTTTCCTTTAGAATATTCTTGAGCGTATTTAGTGCCATTTCGACAAACTTCAGCTTTCAAATAATTAGACAGGGCACAAACTACGGAAACCCCAACTCCATGGAGACCACCGGCTACTTGGTAACTTTTACCCCCAAACTTGGCTCCGGCATGTAAAGTAGTCATTACTGTCTCTAAGGCTGATTTTTTAGTTTGAGGATGTTTTTCTACTGGGATTCCTCGACCATTATCGGTTACTTTTACCTGATTATTTGGTAAAAGAGTAATTTCCATCTGATTTCCATATCCCATAATGAATTCGTCCAGGCAATTATCACAACATTCCCACACTAAGTGATGAAGGCCATCAAGTCCAGTTGAACCAATGTACATTGCCGGCCTTCTTCGAACCGGCTCAAGCCCCTGTAAAACATAAATATCCTTAGCAGTGTAAGTTGAGGGGCCCACTTTTCTTGGTTTTGGCACCTTTTTTATTTTTTTAGTTTTAATTTTCTTAGGCATATTAATTACGAAGCATTCAAGGTTCTGCCGAAAGCAGGTTCTTATTTTCTCACCTGCCAATTAGGATTTTTCTCTAATGCTTTAATTATTTTTTGATGAATTTCATCAATTTCCTCTGATTTTAGAGTTCGGCCTTCGGCTTGATAAATTAAGTGAAAAGCCAAATTCTTTTTCCCGCGCGGCAACTCCTCTCCCTCATAAATATCAAAAAGGTCAACATCTCGAATTAAACTTCCGCCAAGAGTATTAATTTTATTCAAAACCTCTACCACTTTAGTTCCCCGGGGAACCAAAACTGCCAAATCTCTTACGGCAGCTGGGAAACGGGAAATTGGTTGATAGATTGTTTCTTCAGAAACAAATTTTGATAATTCATCGAAACGAACAGCAAAATAAACTACTTTTAAGTTTATTTTAAACTCAGCTAAAATTTTAGAAGTAACCTCGCCCAGAAATCCAATCCGTTCTCCATTAATTATAATGTCAGCACTTTTTTTCGGATACCACCAATTTTTCTTTATTTCCTCATTTGTGAGTTTAAATTCTTTATAATAAACATCACTTATTCCCAACTTGTTTAATAATAAATCGATAACACCCTTTGTTTGATAAAACATATCTCCCGTTAAAATCCCCGCAAGTATTCTTTTTTCTTTTTTTGGTTTTTCAAAAATTTTTCCTAATTCAAAAATTTTAATTTCATCATAATAATTTTGGTTCTTTTGAACATTTTTCAATAAATTTGGAACTAAACTCGGCCGCAGATACTTTTGTTCCTTACTCAGTGGATTCTCTAATTCAATAATCGCTTGCGAATGCCATCCAAAAACTTTTGCATCGTTTTCAGAAATAAAAGAATAATTATAAACTTCAGTAAATCCAGCTTCTTTTAAAATATTTTTGGTCATCTCTTCCCAGAACAGATTTATATTTCTTTTGGGAGGAATTAAGGTGACAGTAGGAAAAGCAGCCTTGATTTTCTGATAACCATAAATTCTACCAATTTCTTCAATTAAGTCTTCGGGTAAAGAAATATCCAACCTTCTAGTCGGCACTTTAACCATCATTGATTGATTTCGGAAATCAATCAGTTGAAAATTTAACCCTTTCAGTATATTTTTTATCTCGGCAGCAGGAATTTTTACTCCTAATAATCTTTCAGCATAATCTAAGTCTAATCTAACTCTTTTTGGCAGAACTTTTTTAGGGTAAAAATCAATTATACCTTTAGCTGCCCGAGCGTTAGCAATTTTTTGAATTAAATAAGCTGCCCGATTAATTGCTATTTCAGTTAAATTTGGCGAAATTCCATGCTCAAATCGCCAGGAAGCATCCGTTTTTAAATCTAATTTTTTTGAACCTCGGCGAATAATTCTGGGATTAAAATTAGCTGATTCCAGAATAACAACTTTTGTTTTTTTATCAATTTCAGGAATTTTTCCTCCTTTAATTCCGGCAATGGCCACTGGTTTTTTGGCATCAGCGATGACTAAGATATTTTCATTTAAATCATATTTTTCTTCATCTAGGGTAATAATTTTTTCTCGATTTTTAGCAAATCTGACAATAATTCTCTTCCCTTCAATTTTATCTCCGTCAAAAGCATGAAGAGGTTGGCCAGTTTCTAACATTACATAGTTGGCGATGTCTACTATATTGTTAATTGGCCTTAGACCACAAACTTTTAATCTTTCTCGAATCCATTTTGGCGAAGGACCAATTTTAACATCAGTAACTATTCTGGCTGTATAACGAGGACAGGCCATTTTATTCTTCACTTCTACTGAAACAAAGTCTTTAACTTTTAAGTTTTTATCCTCTACTAATTCTGAATTTGGAATTTGGAATTTGGAATTTAAGAGTATCCCGCACTCCCTGGCTATTCCTAAGTGAGAAAAACAATCGCTGGCTCTATTCGGTAAAACATCGATATCTAAAACAAAATCGTTGCTTGTTTTTTTTACTTCAGAAACTTCGAAACTATACATTGTCAAAAGCTCGGCCAATTTTTCTGGTCGTGGTAATTTTTTTTGAAAAAACGATTGTAACCAATTATATGAAAACACCATAAATTAAAACTGTTCTAAAAATCTTAAATCGCCAGAATAGAACAATCTGATATCGTTAATCTTATATTTCATCATGGCTAATCTATCCAGTCCCATTCCAAAAGCCCAACCCTGCCAGTTTCTAGGGTTTAATCCCGAATTTTTAAAAACGGCTGGGTGAACCATTCCTGCTCCTACTATCTCCATCCAGCCAGATTGAGAACAAGCTGGGCAACCTTTACCATTACAATTTAAGCAGGTCATATCAACTTCAAAAGAGGGTTCAGTAAAGGGAAAATAGCCTGGTCTCATTCTAATTTCTACTGGTTTTTCAAAAAATCTTTGAAAAAACTCCTGGATAGTTGCTTTAAAATTAGCTACCGAAATATCTTTTC
>Ga0307427_1000866_pt1 | contig 16926 bp, 10 predicted proteins | sample SalMarWE160190MG_FD_202162 | JGI IMG/M metagenome (GOLD analysis project Ga0307427, IMG submission 202162) | Salt marsh sediment microbial communities from the Plum Island Ecosystem LTER, Massachusetts, United States - WE1603-190 | ecosystem: Environmental > Aquatic > Marine > Intertidal zone >... | reverse complement strand
GCCCCGTCGGGTTTCCATTTGCGAAGGCCGGTGCCCGTATGCCCGTGCATGTACGCGACGACGTTGTACGGGCGGACGGCCTCGTAGAACGCCTTCCAGTCGTCCTTGTGCCACCAGTCGGTGTCGAACCCGCAGTGGGTCAGGACGACGACCGGCCTGCCGCTGTCGCCCACGTTCTTTCGGAGGTCCTCTTTCAGGAACGTGAGCGCCCCCTGCGGGTCGTGCCAGACGGGGTTGTACCTGACGTCCGGGTGCTGCTTGTCGGCGGGGTAGATGTTGCACTGAACGAAGTGCACCTTGCCCCAGTCCCAGGAATAGTGGAGCCCGTTCTCTGAGAGGGTCGAGATGAATCCCTTCCGGAGCCGCTCGGCGTTGCGGGCCTTCAAGTGCGCCTGGACGCTGAATCCGAAGCGTTCCTTGCCGACCGGCGGCCCGTCATGGTTGCCGTATCCCTCGAAGACCGGGTACGTGATACGACCGTCGGTGCCGTCGAAGCCAAAGTCCTTGACGAAGAAGGCCCACTGCGGCCCGGTCTGGTTCTTGCCCTGGAACCGGCGGTCGCCGTCGTCGATGAGATCGCCAAGCACCACGACGCCGCGCGGCCGTTCGATAGGGTCGCCGCCCAGTTGCTCGGGCCAGGCCGCGCCGGCGATGACGTTTATGCGGTCGATCGTCGCGCGGTCGCGCTCGTTGCGGTCCTCGTTCTCGAAGGCGTCGTAGTGCGAGTCGGAGGTGGCGATGAACGTCACGCCGGTCGGTGCGTCGGCGGGGACCTGCGGCCCGTCGGTGGCCAGGCACGACGGAATGAGCATCGCCAAGCAGACCAGCGGCAGCAACAGGCGCAAAGTACGCATGAAAGACCTCCTTATCGGCCGGATATGCGTCCGGCGCGGGCACCCAGACCCATCACGCCCGCCAGAGCCAATCCCAGAACGCCAAGGCTGAACCGGATCATTCGCCTCTCCAAGGTGCCTTATCCGGGGACACGGTTATCCGGGGTTATCCGCTTATCCGAGGACACGTGCGGTTTTGGGCAGGCCCCATGCGCTGAGAGGGTCCCTTTCTTGTCGGTAGATGGTAGGTCGAGGTGTCATGCCGGTCAACCGGAATCGCCCGGCGTGGCGCGGTGAGTTGTGGCACAGGCGTTGCGGGGGGGGCCTCACACATCGAGCCCGCTGCGCCGCAGCAATCCCAGTGGGCCAATCCGGCCTGGTCCGCGCGCGGTAACATGACTTCCCCGTCCACCAGATGGTCGTCTTTGAGGCGCCGTGAGCGGGCATCGATGCACAACCTGCGTCACAGGTGCGTCTTCCAGACGGTGAACGCGGCCGAGGCCCAGAAATAGGCCGAGAACGACACGGCGGTCCAGAGGAGGTCGGCCCACGCACGCCGACGTACGCGCATCCGCCACGCGGCCAGTGCCGCCACCGGAAACGCCGGCACCAAGCCGGCCAGGAAACCGTATCCCATCATGACGGCCAGTTCGCGGCAGAGGTACGCGTAGGCGCCGCACAGCGCGGCAAGACCGAGGATGGCGGCGCGCGAGCGCCACCGCGCTCGTTTCATCTCCGGGCCGCCGCCGTACCTGGCCCCCGCCGCAACCAGCGCCGTCGCCTGGAACGCCACGAACAAGGCCACCGGCCACGTGAAGACGAACTCGCCTGCCGCGCAGCCGGCGATCACCGTCCCGCCGGCGCCAAGCAGGAACGCCGCCACCGCAAACACCGCGCGGGCCCGCGTGAGCGCGCGGTCGGGTCGTTTACGGCGCGCGGCCATGTAGGCCAGCAGCGCGAGGGCTGCCGACGGGGCAAACACGCCGAGCATCGAGAACCCGAACCAACGGCGCGTGTGCGCCAGCGTCGGCGCATAGAGCGCGCGGCCGCTCCAGACGGGTCGTTCCCGCGCACGGCCGGCCTGCCGCCCGATCGCCGCCGTCGTGGTCTGCCGCTGGGCGTCGGTGAGTTCCTGCGGGTCGCCGAGCCAGAGGCACGCGGCGCGCGCGTGGTTCCGCACGAAGAGGCAGCGGCCGTGGAGCGCCGGGGCCGTCCAGCAGACCTCGCCGGGGAAGACCGGCGTGCGGGCCAGTTCCTGGTACGCCTCGGGTGAGGCGCGGGCCAGGATCAGGTCGCCCGACTCGGTCCAGAGGATCAGTTTGCCGTCCGCCGCGAGGACCGTCGCGTGGCCGGTGCGGTCGGTGGCCCATCGGACGCCGCCCGTCGCCAGGTCGAGGCACTTGAAGAGGCCGGCGGCTGCCCGCTCCGGCCGCGGCTGAAGGTCGTGCAGGTCGAAACCGTAGACGTGGCCGTCGAGGACGAGGCTCGAGAAGACGTCGTTCGAGAGCCCATCGCTCTGCCACACGACCTCCGGCGGCCCGGCGCCCAGCCGAAGCACCGTGGCCCCGCCGCGAAACGCCGCCGCCGTCAGCAGGTACGGCTCCTCATAAAGCGGCCAGGCGGCGTGTTCGTCGTACCCGTCCGACACGCGGTGCTGCCACAGCACGCGGCCGTCGTCCGGATCGAACCCGACGACGACGTTCTGAAGATACACCACAATCTGCCGCCGACCGCCTACCGTGACGGGGAAGGCGGGGGAGTAACTCGCGGGCCAGTCGCCGGCCTGCCAGACGACCGATCCATCGTCTGCGCTCAGAGCCACAACAGAGGCACCCTTCCCACCAACGGGCACGAAAACCTTCCCGTCCTCGACGAGCGGCGAACATGCGTAGCCGTATTCCGTGCCGCGCCCCTTGAACGTCTCCGTCACGTTGACCGACCAGAGCATCCGCCCGTCGCGGGCGCGGAGGCATCCGATGAGACCCAGGGCGCCGGCGACGTAGACCCTGCCGCCCTCGACGGTGGGCGTGGCCATGGGGCCGGGCCAGGTGCTGTCGGGTTTCCACGGCCAGCCGTATCGGCGTCGCCAGATGCGGCGGCCGGTGGCGGCGTCGAGGCAGACGACGTGTTGGCCCGAGCGCCACTGGACCTGCGTGTACAGGCGGTCGCCGACGGCGGCAAAGCCGGAAAACCCCTGGCCCAGGTCGATGCACCAGAGGACGGGCGGACCCTCGGCCGGCCAGGATTGGGCGAGACCCGTCTCGGCCGAGACGGCGGCATGGGCCGGCCCGCGCAAGTGCGGCCAGTCGGCGGCCGCGGCGCAGGCTGAAAGGACGGCAACGACGAGAACGGCGGCGATGCAAGGGGCGCGTCGGCGCATCACGCAGCGTCTCCCCGGCCCGTTCGGCGAATATGACGGCAACGGTTCGCGGCGGCCTGGGAAGGCCGCCGCGCGGCAGTTATCGCGCAGCGGCTTACCGGCCGAGTTGTTTCACGGCCGCGTCGGTCGAGAAACGGATGTACATGGCGAGCGGTCCTTTGCGTTTCCGGGCGTCCTTGGCGGCAGTTCGCAGCGCATCGAGGGCCGGGCGGGCCCGGTTGCCGAGCAGTTGGAGCGTGCGGGCGGCGTGCAGGGCGATGTTCGCGTCTTTGTCGGCGAGTTCCTTGGTGAGCAGCGGCATCGCCTTCTCGGGTCTGCCCATGGCGACCAGGGCGCCGGCCGCTTCGATGCGGACGTTCGGCGCCGGGTCGGCGAGCGCCTTGGCGAGCGCGTCGGCGGCGGGTGCGGCGTCGGCGGCCAGGGCCCGGAGGCCGACGGCAGCCCAGTAGCGGCAGGCGGCGTCGGCGTCGCCCAGGAGTTCGACCTGGCGCGGGAGCGCGTCGGGACCGCGGCCGACGAGGTCCGCCGCTTCGAGGATCCGCTTCTGCGGGTACCTGTCGGTCTCGCGCGCCATCTGGTACGGCGTGGCGTCCTCTGACCGCCGCCACAATTCCACCTCCGGCAGGAAGGCCACGTCGCGGGAGTCGGCCATCCACGTCCGGTGCAGCCGCCGCATCTCCTGGAGGGCGGCTTTGTGCTCGGAAGAGTCCGCCAGGTTGTGGAGTTGCTGTGGATCCTTTGCGACGTCGTAGAGTTCCTCGGGCGGCCGCGTGGGACCGGCGTAGTGGAGTTGCGGCCCTTTGAGTACCCCCTCGGCCGCCAGACGGGTGATCTCGCCGCGGATCTCGCCCTGGTCGGAGTAGGCGCTCGGCTGGTTGTAGGAGAGGTGCGGCATGTAGTTGCGGATGTAGAGATAGCGCCGGGTGCGGACCGAGCGGGCCAGGTCGTACGCCTCGTCCACGCGGTCGCGGTGGCCGTACACGCAAGTGCGCGGCTCCCCTGCGGCGGGACCGAGGAAGGCAACGCCCTGCATGTAGTCCGGGATGGGCAGGCCGGCGAGGCTCAGCACGGTCGGCGCGAAATCGACGAACGAGACCAGTTGGTCCAGCGTCTCGCCGGGCGCGGCGGGGGCCAGGCGCCGGTACTTCTTCGGGAAACGGATGAGCAGCGGCACGTGGAGGCCCGAATCGAGAACCAGCCGCTTGTGGCGCGGCAGGCCGGCGCCGTGGTCGGAGTAGAAGAAGACGATGGTGTCGTCGGCCAGGCCGTCGTCCTGGAGTTCCTTGAGGATGCGGCCGACATTCGTGTCCATCGCGGTGATGCAGTCGTAGTAGCGGGCCACGGTCCGCCGCGTGACGGGCGTGTCGGGATAGTACGGCGGCACGGGCGCCTTGGCGGGGTCGTGGCGCTCCTGGGGCGTAAGGTGCGACTGGACTTGCTTCTTGAACTGGCCGTACGGCCAGACCATCGACCGCGACTGGTGCGTGACGGTATCGTTGAAGACGCTGAAGAAGGGCTGCCCCGCCTCCCGGCCGCGCCAGTGGGCCTTGTTGCTCGACTCGTCCCACGAGGCCCGGATGATGGCCGGCTCGCCCGCCGTGTTGTAGTCGGTCTTGACGTTGTTCGTGCAGTAGTACCCGGCGGCCCGCAGGTACGAGGGGAAGCCTTTCATCTCGGACGGGATCGGCAGCCGCGACCGCAGGTGCATCGTGCCCAGCGACGAGGCGTAGACGCCGGTGATGAGACACGACCGGGTCGGGGAACAGACCGGCGCCGTGGCAAAGGCGCCCGTGTACCGGATGCTCTCGGCCGCCAGGCGGTCGATGTTCGGCGTGCGGGCGTAAGCGTCGCCCCAGCATCCGAGGTTCGGGCTCATGTCTTCGCAGGTGATCCAGAGGATGTTGGGCCGGAGCACGTTTCGTTTGCTCGTCCGGGCGCAGGCCGGCAGTGCGGCGGCCAGAACGGCGCCGAGCGATGCGGCCCCGGTCGTCCGGAGGAACGCTCGGCGGCTGCGGGTTCGTCTGCACGTGCTCATGGTCGCGATCCTCGCCGCTTGTCGCCGCGCACGCCGGGCCGGCGCCGGCGCGCCGGGCAAGCCCGGCGGCTAACGGGCGTGCTGGGCCCGACGCCGGCGCGCCCGGCCGACGCCGGCGCACCCGGCCGACGCCGGCGCGCCGGACAAGCCCGGCGGCTAACTGGCGTGCTGGGCCCGACGCCGGCGCGCCGGGCAAGCCCGGCGGCTAACGGGCGGCTAACCGTACACCTCCGTCGGGAGCGGCAGACTGCGGCCTTGGGCGGAGGAGCGTTCGGCGGTTTCGATGACGGCGATGACCTCGCGGCCTTGGTGGGCGGTGACGGCGAGCGGTTCGCCCATCAGGAGATGGTCGGCGATGTTGCGGTAGTATTCGGCCCAGCCGCACGTCTCCCCCGCGGGGATCTCGCCGTCAAAACACACGCCCGAAGCGTAACTCGTCACGTGGACCGCCTCGGCGTCGGTCGTCTCCAGGCCGCCCAGCGTCCCGAGCACGCGCCACCGTGCCTTCCCGACGGCCGCAAGGCTCGACTGCTGAAAGTCGGCCACCGTGCCGTCCTCGAAGCGGATGACGGCCCGCGTGGCGTCCTCGTTCGTCACGTGATGCCAGCGGAGTTTGTGGAAGAATCCCGTGACCTGCGTCACCTTCTCATCGACCAAGCGGAGGATCCAGTCGGTAAAGTGGGCCCCCCAATCGTAGAGTGCACCGCCGGAGACGGTCTTGTCGCTCCGCCACCAGGTGCGCGGCCGGTTGTAGTTGCCGAAGAAGCACTCGATGTGGTAGACGTCGCCCAGGAGGCCGCGGTCGATGATGTCGCGGATGGCCAGGTAATCGCCGTCCCAGCGGCGGTTGTGGAAGACGCTGAGCATGACCTTATTGCGGCGAGCCGCCCGGATCATCCGCGTCGCCTCGTCGGTCGTGATGCAGAACGGCTTTTCGCTGACGACGTGCTTGCCGGCCTTCAGGCACAGGAGGCTCGTCTCGGCGTGGAGGTTATGCGGCAGGATATTGACGACCAGGTCGAGACCCTTCATCTCGAGCATCGCCTCCAGCGACGTGAACGTGCGGATGCCGGGCAGTTCTTCGCGTGCGGCCTTGGTGCGTTCGGGGTTGATGTCGCAGGCGGCCACGGTCGCCAGGCCGGGCGTCTCGTTGATCTGCCCGCCGTGCCCCTTGCCCATGTTGAAGGCGGGGCCGTAGCCGAGCAGGCCGCAGCGGATGGTGCGCTTGCGGTCGAGTTCGGCCCCCTGCGTCCATTCCAGACTCCTCAGTAGCAGCCGCTGAAACTCCGGGTGCCGCCATGCCCGCAGGTCGTGCCCGTTGGCCAGGTACACCACGCGGCCCCGGCCGTGGCGGCGGACGAAGGCCATCGGCATCTTCTTGCCCTGCCAGAACGTCTCGGCCAGAAGCGTGCACCTGGCCGGATCGTAATTCTGGAGGTGGTACATCTCGTCGGGGATCGTGAAGTCGGGCATCCGGGCCGTCAGGTAGTGGTCGCGGTCGATGATGTTGACCGGAAACTCGTGGAAGTGCGGGTGCGTCAGGAACTCGGCGTTCAGCATCTCGATGTAGGGGCGGCTGTCGCGGAAACTGTCGGCGGCGGAGTGGACGCCGATCAGGCCGCCGCCGTTCTTGACAAAAGAGAGGAGCCCATTCTCGCGCGCCTCCGTCAGGTCGCTGCGAAAGCCGGTGGTGTAGATGATGACGGCCGAGTAGCGGCTCGTGGGCAGCGCCGCCAGGGCGTCGAGGTCGCGCGTGACGGTGAGTCGCCACCTGCCGCCGCGCGCTTTGAGGAATCCGTCGAGGACCTCGCCGGCCGCCTCGTTCGCGTGCCACGGTCCGCCGACGAGCATGAGGGCCTTCTTCGCCTTGGCCCTGGCCCTGGCCGGGCGCTTCCGCTTGGCAGCCTTCTTCGCGGCCACCTTCTTCTTTGCCATCGATAGGCCTTTCGTATGTGTTTAGCGTCCCACGCGCCACCAAAACGGTGGCACGGCAGCGGCGAAGCCGCAGCCGTGGGAAAGCAATCCGAGCCGCGCCCGTGAGGAAGCGGCCGCTTCCTCGCGGTCGCGGCTCCGTTGCGGCGCGTGCCACCGAGTCCGACGTCGAACCCCCCGCGCACCGGGTCGCGGACTGCCTCAGATGTGGACGACCTCGATCCCCGACAGTTGGCAGTAGGCCTTGAACTCGTCTTCGTGGTCGCCGTAGATGAGGAGTTGGTGGAAGCCCTTGATGTCGCGCGAGTCGGCCACGCCGTCGACCTCGCATTCGAGTGAGGTGCGGCAGCCTCCGGATGGCGGCGTGTCGATGTTTCGCAGGACGCGGCCCGTGCCGAGGATGATCTTCTGGGGCCCGGTGAACTTCATCAGGGTGATCTTCTGGCCCACGCGCCACAGAACCTGCACCGCCACGCCCAGGTCAGACTCCGAATGGCTCCGCAGGATGAACGGCTCGTGCGGCTTGTCGAAGCCGTCGAGGTGGGCCCCGCACGTGCAGTGGGCCGCCATGAGCGTGTTGTTGACCGTGTTCGGGGCGGGGTCCTGCATGAATCCCGGCCGCTCGAGCAGCAGGTGCGTCAGCCGGGAGGAGATGGAGGCGTTGGGGTCGGCCTCGCAGGCGCCGACGATGCCCTCGTCGCGCAGGCGCATAAACGCCAGGCACGGCGGCTTGATCTCCCTGCGCCCGATCGGGCCCAGGCAATCCATCGAGAAGCCGTGGCACTTCTCGGCCTCCATCAGACGCCGGCAGACGATGTAGTTCTTGGCCGCGGTCAGGATGTCGTCCTTCGACGGTTCGACGATCTTCTTGGCCTGCTTGGTGTAGTAGTCGGCCATGGCCCGGACCTCGTCGCTTGCCTCGACCTTCTTGAACTCATCGGGAAACCGTTTGCCCGGGATGTAATGGAGCGTCGTGCCGATCACGTCGAGCGGCTTGTCCTCCGTCTTGTTGCCGCGCACGATGCAAATACGCGTGTGCTTCATCTCCCAGACGGTCTTGAGCATCCGCACCGCCGTGGCCAGCCACTCCACGTCCTGGGTGGCGCCGACGAAGGCATTCTTCGAGTTGCGGCTGTGCTGGAGGTGGCCGGTAAACGACGTGCCCATGGGGCTGAAGACGACCGTCGGAACCGGCCCGCGCTTGTCAAGGAACTGGTTGACCGCCCGCCACCCAGGCGGATGAAGCGCCATGCAGGTCAGCAGCACGCCGTCGGGCTTGGTCTGGGCCACCTTCTCGAGGTAAGCGTTCACGCTCCCTGCGTCGAAGAGGGGTTTCTGCGAGAGGTCGAGCGTGACGCCGAGGCGTTCGGCCGCCGTCACGATCGTCTTGGTGTACAGTTCCTGGTGCCCTTTGATGTCGTAGGCGGTGCCGGGCCAGCCGAGCCAGTATTTCTCGACGTCCGGATGGATGAACGCGCCCATGATGCGGCACTTCCCGGCCGTTTTGGGCGCGGCTCCCATGACCGAGGAGGCGAACTCCAGGAGGCCCATCTGCATCGCCACGGCCGATGCGCCGAGGCCCTTCAGAAAACGCCTGCGATTCAGCGTCAACGGACAGCGAGACACCTGTTTGTCGGCGAGCATGGCTCTTCCTCCTATCTGTTGGTCCCGGGCGAACAACGCCACGGACTCACGATTACCTTCCACTCGTGTAGTCCAGTGGCGGGCCGATGTCAAGAGAACTTCCGGCCCACCGCCCGTCCGGTACGTGTTTAACGACCTGGGAAGGCCGCCGCGCGGTTCGTGCAACGGGCTCGGGTGCAGAAGCCAAAGATGTTTGCCATTGCAGCGCCCACCTGTTATGCTGTCGCGGTTGGACTTAGGAACCCGGAGAGGCTGTGATAAGGAGGAGGCCCATGCGAAAGACGCTAATCCCTTTGCTATCGGCCGTTTTGTTGTTCGCTCTCGCCGGCGCCGCCTTGAGGCAAACCGACGCCGCGGGCAAGGCCGAGCCCGCCAACCTTGACACGGACCCGCACCTGGCCGGATGGTGGAAGTTGGACGACGCATCCGGAACGACCGCCGCCGACGCCTCCAAACACGGACGCAAAGGCACGCTCGGGGGCGGCTTGTCGTTCGACAAGGATTCGGTCGCCGGACGCGTCGGCAAGGCGCTGAAACTCGACGGCAAGGCGGGCGTCATCGAGATACCCGGCTACAAGGGCGTTTCCGGCACGCGGCCTCGAACCGTGGCGGCCTGGATCAAGACGAAGTCCTCCAGGGGCGAGATAGTGGCCTGGGGCCTCGAGGACTTCGGCAAGATGTTCATCTTCGGCTTCGTCCGCGGGCGCATCGGCCTGGTGCCCAGCGGCGGCTATCTCTACATGAACGACCCGGTCAACGACGATGCGTGGCATCACGTGGCCGTGGTGGTCGAAGAGGCCGAACGGCCGAACCTCCACGACAACGTCAAACTCTACAAGGACGGCGAACCGGCCACCATCCACGACATCGGCTTGCTCGACCTCTGGCCGGTCGATACCGGCGACAAACTGGACCTGAGGATTGGAAGGCGCTTCAACGGTCTCATCGATGAGGTGCGCCTCTACGACCGGGCCCTGTCGGGCAACGAGATCAAGGCGCTGGTCACGCAGCGCAAAAGCAAGTGACCGGCACGGACAGGTCTTTGGCGGCACGGTGCGCCGCCGGTCGGGCGCAGGGCACGGGCCGCGAGAAATCGGACCATGACAAAAGGAGATGAACCGATGGAGAATACACGAGTGAACCGGCGGGAGTTTCTGGGCAAGAGCGCGAAGGTTGCAGCGGGGGTGGCGGTCTCTCTCGGCGCCGCCGGCGGGCTAGGCGCCCCCGCCGCCGGCGCGAGCGTTGATACGTCCAAAATCCTCAACTACAACCAGAACATGCAGTACCGCCGGCAGGGAAAGACCAATCTGATGGTCTCGGCCGTCTGCCTCGGCGGGCACTCGCGCAGCAACGCCGAGCAGCGCCACGAAATCATGAGCCGCTGCATCGACCTGGGCATCAACTACACCGACGCCTGCACACACGGCGAGGTCTGCCGCGACGCCAAGGCACTGAAAGGACGCCGCGACAAGATGTACCTGTCTCTGTCGCATTGCGGCAACGAGACACGCAACCCGAGGTTCCGCACCGCCAAGAAACTGATGGAAGCGCTCGATCAAACGCTGAAGGATTCGAACCAGGAATACACGGACCTGTGGCGCATCACGTGCTACGAGCCGGGGGGGCGGCACACGTTCAACACGGCCTGCGAGATGGTCCAGGCGCTGGAGACCGCCAAGAAGCAGGGGAAGGCGCGGTTCATCGGGTTCTCCACGCACGACCGCCGCTGGATCAAGTTCATGATCGAGTACTTCCCCCAGGTGGAGGTGGTCTGCTTCCCGTTCACCACGATGAGCAAGGTCGCGCAGACCGACAGCGTCTTTCCGGCCCTGAAGAAGTGCGACGTGGGCGCCTTCGGCATCAAGCCTTTCGGGGCCGGGTCGCTCTTCAGGGGCGACAAGGAGGAAAACGACCGCCGCGGACGACTGGCCCTCCGCTACATCCTCCACGCCGATACCGTCATACCGATACCCGGCATGAACAGCCTCGATCATGTCGATAACGCGGCCAAGGCCGTCATGGAACGTCGCAAACTCGACCTGAAAGAGCAGGCTGAACTCCAAGACGCCAGCAAACGGATGTGGGCCAACCTGCCGCCCAACTATCAGTGGCTGAAAGACTGGGAGTACGTGTAACGAGTTTGCGCCGGATAACGATGGACAACTTGCGATGAGGCAAGGCCGGATTGCCCAGGCTCAATGACCGTGTGGCCCTGAACAACAACGGCGAGTTGGGAATGCCCACGCACAAACACGCTTCACTGATAATGGCCGTTATGCTCTTGCTGACCGCTGCGGCAATATCCTTGGCCCAAACTGCCCGCGATGAATCGCCCCGGCCGGCCGTTCAGGGCGACGTTATCCGTGCGAGTGGCAAGAAGCATTACGAGCCGACCTGGGAGTCGCTTGCGCAGCATGGTGCCGCACCGAAGTGGTATCAGGACGCCGTGTTTGGAATATACTTTCACTGGGGAGTCTACTCGGTGCCCGCGTTCGGGAGCGAGAAGTATCCGAGAGACATGTACAGACAGAATTCCGCGACTAACAAGCATCATTGCAGCACGTACGGGGATCCGACAAAGTTCGGGTACCATGACTTCATCCCGCTGTTCAAGGCCGAGAAGTGGAATCCGGACCGCTGGGCGGCGCTGTTCAAAAATGCGGGCGCCGACTTCGCCGGCTCCATTGGTGCACACCACGACGGTTTCGCCATGTGGGACACCGCATACAGCCCATATAACTCAATGGATATGGGGCCACGCCGGGATGTCGTTGGAGAGATGGCGCAGGCCGTGAGGAAGCAGGGCATGAAGGTCGTCACGACATTTCATAACGTGAGATGGGATTATTATGACGCCGGCAGGCAGTTGTGCCCCAAGGGGGTCGGAGTCAATGATCCGAAGCTTTCGGGCCTGTACGGCCCGCCGCATAACGCAGAGGATCCAATGTCCGAAAGCTTTAGAGAACAAGGATATAACCAGGTTATTGAGGTTATCGACAAGTACCGGCCGGATCACCTGCAGTTTGACGGAACGACATGTGAGAATCTGGGCGAGGACGGCAAGAAGAAATTCCTCGCTCATTACTTCAATGCAGCCGAGAAGTGGGGCAAGGAAGTCGCGGTAACCCGCGGCTATAGTAGTCGCCACCCGTATTCTCCGTCGCCGATATGGAACAAGGAAGTCATGATAAGCCGGGTCATCCCCCTCTCGTGCTCCGTGCAGAATGTGGAGCGTCATTTTCCGACAATTGGCCAGAGGACGCCCTGGCCCGATAGGCAGCAGGCCACTACGCCGGTTCCGGGATTTGGTTATTCACACGCAGCGGGCCGAGAAGACAAGACGCCTGCCCAGATACATGACAGCGTTAACGCGCTGGTGGATGGAATGGTGGACGTGACGAGCAAGAACGGGGTCACCCTTCTGAGCGTCGCCCCCAAAGCGGATGGAACACTTCCGGATTCGCAGGTGCAGGTATTGAAAAAACTGGGGGACTGGATGCGCGTGAATAAGGAAGCCCTCCACGGCACGGATTGCCGGACCCCCTGCGCGGCGGGCACCCTGCGGTTCACCCGGAAGGAGCGGTACCTGTACGCGATCGACCTGGAAAAGCCGAGTGCCCCCGAGGTCATTCCAGGCGTGGCGCCGGCGCCGGGCTCCACGATCAGGATGCTCGGCAGCGACGAAAACCTGGCTTGGCACCAGGATGGCGGCAACATTGTGATCGAGGAACTCCCGGATCCGTTGCCCTGCGATTACGCCTGGGCCTTCAAAACTCGATTCAGTGAAGCTACGAATGAAGCGCAACGGACCGACCGCCGGCGGCTGGGCGATGGTGGCCACCACACGCCGTAAACTCGACCTCAAGAAACGGGCCGAACTGGAAAGGGCCGGCCGGCAGATGTGGGCCAACCTGCCACCGAACTATCAGTGGCTGAAAGACTGGGAGTACGTGTAGAGAACCTCGACCTGACGACGACCCGCAACCGCCGTTGAAGGGACGCTCCACGCCGGCCCGTCCCACGGCGCCATGCCAGGAACGGTCGCATGAAATACGCCTCTTTGATGGTGGTCTCGGCCCTCGCTGCCGCGCTGATGGTCGCCTGCGAGCGGCAAGAGACGAGCCTCTCGCACCGCCAAGGCCCGGACGGCCAACGGCCTCAGGCCGCCAAGCCATCCGGCAACGAGGAACCGCTGCTGCTGCTGGACGATGAGTCTCCGCTGCTTCTCGATGGCGGGGACGAAGAAACGCCGCCAAAGGGACCCGTGGCCGACAACAGCCGATGCTACGTCTGCCACCTGCAGTATCAGCAAGAGGAACTCGCCCGCGACCACGCCCGGGCTGGCATCAGGTGTGCCGACTGCCACGGCGAGTCCGACGCGCACATGGCGGATGAATCGCCGATCTGGGGAGGCGACGGCACGCCGCCCGGCATCATGTTCCCCAAGCCGAAGATCAACCCCTTCTGCCTCAACTGTCACCCGAAAGACAAGATCCCCGCCGCACAACACAAGACGCTCTTCGCCGGAACCTCCAAGAAAAAATACTGTACCGACTGCCACGGCGCCCACCGGCTGCCCAAACGCAAGTGCAAGTGGAAGTAGCCAAGCCGCGCTCTATGTGCTCCGACACAAGTTTCTTGAAATCGGTGCGCAGTGGGTTCTTAAAATTGCCGCGCGGCGGGTCTCCTGACCCGCCGCGCACGCAGCAGCGGGAAGGTCACCATTCGAGCGCGGTGGGTCCGGAGACCCACCGCGCAAGATTCGGGCAAGTTCTCTCCACTTGCCGCGCGGCAGGTCCGGAGACCCACCGCGCAAAACACTCGGCGGCCGGATAGTCAGGCCGACGGCGGTTCGGCGCCGGGGATAAACCCCGGCGCTACGGCTGTTCGGAAAGACTTCCTGGCCGCCGCTTAGATGTGTTCCACCTTGATCCCCGCCAGTTGGCAATACGCCTTCAGCGGCCGCTCCAGGTCGCCGTAGATGAACAGTTGGTGGAACCCCTTCGTGTCGCCCGAATCGGCAACACCGTCCAGTTCGATCTCGACGGCGGTGCGGCAGCAACCCGCCGGCGGCTGGGCGATGTTCGCCACCACGCGGCCCGTCCCCAGAATCATCGACTGGGGGCCCTGGAACTTCATGATCGTCACCTTCTGACCGATCCGCCACAGCACCTGCAGCGCCACACCCGTCCGCGTGTGATAACTGCGGAGGATGAACGGCGCACGGTAAGGCTCCTCGAAACCCTCCAGCCGCGTGGCACTCGTGCAGTGGGCGCCCATCAGCGTGTTGTTCACCGTGTTGGGCGCCGGGTCCTGCATGAACCCCGGCCGCTCGAACAGAAGGTGCGTCAGCCGCATGGAGATGGCGGCGTTCCAGTCGGCCTCGCACGCCGCCACCACGCCCTCGTCGAGCAGATGCGAGAACGCCATGCACGGCGGCCGGCGGTAGATGCTCGGCATCCTCAGGCAATCCACCGAGATGCCCTGGCAGTTCTCGGCCGCCATCAGGTGCCGGCAGACGATGTAGTTCTTCGCCGCGTCCAGGATGTCGTCTTTTTTCGGCTCGATGACCTTCTTGGCGGCCTTGGCATAGTTCTCGGCCAGGGCGCGCACCTCGCCCGTCGCCTCAGTCTTCTGGAACTCCTCCTCGAAGCGCGCAAGCGGGATGTAGTGGAGCGTCGTGCCAACGATGTCGAGCGCTTTGTCCAAAGTCTTCCCGCCTTTAACGATGCAGAGGCGCGTGTTCTTCATCCGCCAGATGGTGTAAAGCATCCGCAGCCCGAACGCCGGCCACTGGACGTCCTGCGTGGCGCCCACGAACGTCTTCGGCGTGCTCCGGGCCGTCTTGAGATGCCCCGTGAACGAACTGCCCATCGGGCTGTACACGATCGTGGGAACGTCGCCGCGGTTCTTTACCAGGTGATTCACGAGATTCCAGCGGAACAGTTCCATCGCAACGATAAAGAGGCCCGCGGGCGGCGACTTCTTCAGCGACGCGACGTAGGCGTCGATCTCGGCCACGCTCGCGAGCGGCTCGTCCCGGACCTCGAGCCGCACACCCAGTTTCTCGGCCGCCTCGGTAAGAACCTTCTTGTGAAGCGCCTCGCCGGCCTTGATGTCGAACTGGCCGCCCGGCCAACTGATGATCGGCCGCTCGCCAAGCCGTTCCGGGTCCGAGGTCTTCGGACGAATAAACACCACCCGGACGGTCGGCCGCCCGGCAGGCTTTCCCTCCGCCGCAAGCACCGACGAGGCGAAATCGAGCAGACCCATCTGTGCGGCCACCGCCGATGCGCTCACACCCCTCAGAAAACGCCGACGATTCAGCAGCAGCGGACAACCGGACGCCTGAATCCTCCTGTTAGCGGGCATAACTGTTCCTCCCGTATTCTGGTTCCGCGTGACCGCGGCCGCAGGCATCTCGCCCACCCCCTGCTGTAATGCCGCCGGGCAATGCTGTCAAGCAATCTCGCGGCCGCTCGTTCCGCATTCCGCATTCCGAATTCCGCATTCGATTGGGTCTCGCCGCTGTCGTGGCCGTTCGTTCCGCATTCCGCATTCCGAATTCCGCATTCGATTGGGTCTCGCCGCTGTCGTGGCCGTTCGTTCCCCATTCCGCATTCCGAATTCCGCATTCGATTGGGTCTCGCCGCTGGCTTGCATTCGACCACCTCCATAACACTTACGTCAAATTGCCTTTCCCCGGAACCCCCGAAAACGCGCTTTTTTGGGTTCGAATCTGCGTTTCTAGGCCGTCAGGGGCGATTGGGCCGTTTTTTGTGAAGATAGGTAACGCAAAACTTTCGCCGTTTTCGTCCTTTTTTGTCCTTTTTCATCGTTTTTCGTCCTTTTTGCTTCTTTTTACTCTCTTTTTGAGGCGTTTTTACGGAGCCAAAATTGATGTAAGTCACCCATGCCAAAATGGCAGGCCGGACGGCGGGCCGCAGGGGCCCGAAAAGTTGTTAGAGTTCTAACAAAATCCGGGGTAGGGCGCACTTTTTGTTAGAGTTCTAACAAAACGGCCGAAAACGGCAACGGCTTTGAACGCAGAGGACGCTGAGAACGCTGAGAACGGCCTGAATCCGGGTAACGGCAGACGGCAAAGGCCCTTTTAGCCGCGACCCGAAGGGGAGCGCGTAGTTGCGGAGCCAATGCCGAATGCCGAATGAGAAATGCCAAATCCCGAAGGCGCGGCGGCGGTGGGGGTGAGGGCCGAAGGCCCAAAAGGACGCCGCCTCCGAAGAGGCGGCGGTGCCTGCGAATCCTCTCACGCCAAAGCGTGAGGGCCTTGGTGTGAAAAGACCGCGAACCAGGGTTGGTTACACCCAGATACACTATGGACAAACGCCCCTGGGATGTCAATAATATTTTCGCTTTTTTTGCACGCCAGAAAGAAAGGGACCGCCATGACCCGCTACACACTCGGACTCGATTTGGGCAGCAACTCGGTCGGCTGGGCGATGATCGCCGCCGACGGCCAGACGTTCGACCACGGCCGCCGCATCCGCGCGGGCGTGCGGGTGTTCCCGGAAGGTGTCCCGCACCTGAATGAGAAGAAGGAGCAGGCCCCCGGCCAGACGCGCCGCGAGAAGCGCAGCCAGCGCCGCGTCGTTTACAGACGCCGCCAGCGCCGGCGCCTGCTGCACCGCATCCTTTCTGGAGCCGGGCTTGTTCCTGAGGACCGCGATGCCCTCAGGGCGCTCATGAAGCAGAACCCCTACGAGATCCGTGCCCGGGGGCTCGATGAACCCCTTGAGCCGCATGAGTTTGGCCGCGCGCTTTACCACATGTGCCAGCGCCGCGGATTCAAGTCGAACCGCAAGACCGAGTCAGAGGACGACAACAAGGTCACCAAGGGCGCGGGGGCTCTCCAAGCAGAGATACAAGAGGCACGCTGCCGCACCCTCGGCGAATACCGCGCCAAGCGCCTGGCCGGCCAGAATCACGCGAGCGATGATGACCAGCGCACGCGTGGGCGGTACACCCTCCGCGCCATGTACGAGGACGAGTTCGCCCTGCTCTGGGAGGCCCAGGCCAAGCACCACCCGGACTTGCTGAGCGACGATCTGAAAGCACGCGTGCACCGTGCCATCTTCTACCAG